>ERZ1643246.3484-NODE-3484-length-13454-cov-4.207702_pt1 | contig 13454 bp, 7 predicted proteins | sample MGYA00579265_ERZ1643246 | MGnify/ENA primary metagenome ERZ1643246 (study PRJEB29033, sample SAMEA4952261) | chicken gut metagenome | biome: Broiler Chicken; feature: Gastrointestinal Tract; material: Caecum | place: Ireland | collected 2018 | study: Broiler... | reverse complement strand
ACCACACCCGTGTTTGCATTTCTCATAAAAGCGTTATTGGGCAGCCGAATCGCTCCGATCAAATCCGCACGGTTTGCCAGATACCGCCGCACAGACTCATTTTGCTTATCCATTGTCCCGGCTGAAGTGACTACCGCCACCACGCCGCCCGGTCTCGTAAGGTCTAAAGAACGTGCGATAAAATAATCGTGGATCAGGAAGTTATAACGGTCATATCTCCGGTCATTCACTTTATATTGGCCAAAGGGCACATTCCCTATCACACAGTCGAAAAAACTGTCCGGAAACTCTGTCTCCTCAAATCCCTGCACAGCGATCTGGTTTTTCTGGTAGAGCTGCCTGGCAATCCGGCCGGATACAGAGTCCAGTTCCACGCCATACATACGAAGCCCTTCCATCGCATCCGGGACAAGTCCCATAAAATTTCCGATGCCGCAGCTGGGTTCCAGTACATTTCCGGAAGATAGGCCCATATTTCCAAGCGCTTCATACATAGCTTTGATCACCGTGGGCGAAGTATAAAAAGCGTTCAGCGTGGAGGCTCTTGCCTCCCGGTATTCTTCCGGGGTGAGAGCCGCTTTTACTTCCGCATACTCATTCGACCATTCCTGGTTTTCCGGGTCAAATGCCTGGGAGATACCTCCCCAACCTACAAAACGGGAGAGAACTTCCTGTTCTTCCGGAGCAGCCAGTCGTTCCTCATTTTCCAATTTTTTCAGCAGATGGATAGCGTCCATATTGGCTCGGAACTTACTCTTTGGCCCTCCGGCTCCCAGATCATCATCCGTGATCCGGAAGTTAATCGGCTCCTGCTGCGTTCTCTCTTCATCTGGCATCTCCAGCTCTTCGTTTTCGACAATATTCTCCAAGGGAAGGGGGTTCGCCTCCCGCAGCTCATTGACTACCGCAACAGACACGGGAGCTTTTGTAATAAGATCAAATACTTCCCGGAAGGGAGCCTTCGCCTGCGCTTCCATCCTCGCCTGAATATCCACAATGAGCTGCATCTGCTCCGGCGAAAAGTCCGGGTGGCAGAGCGGTTCCAAGTTTAATCCCTGTTCTGCAGCAGCATAAATCACATCCATCTGTTCCGGCGAGTAATCTTCATATACCGTACCGGCTTCCTTCACTGCCTTAAGTACCAGCTCCTCCACTTCCTGGTCTGCCGCTTCCCGTTCCGCCGCCTCCGGCATTTCTGGTTCCGGTTCCAAGCCAGCACCAAAGTAATCAAACAGATTGATCTGCCCATCGGTCTCCTGCATGGGTTCCGCCGCATAAACAGGTTGAGGAAACAACGTATAAGTCCCCTCCGCATAGCCATGAAGTTCCGACAAAATCTGTACCCTCTGCTCATATCCCTCAAAATCCGACGGCAGCGCAGCCAACGCCCCATCCATATTTTTCAGTAACTCTTCTGTCTGCTCCGCATCTTCCAACAAAGTAGAAAGCTCTATCCTGGCCACACTCCCCAGTAAATCATCGGTAAATGGCCGGTCAATCTCCATCGGCAGGCGGCGGTAAAAGCTGGTCACACGGTTCGCCATTTGCTCCCGTTCATATACCGGCATCCGGACATAATCGGCTGCGGTCAGGTACCGGTCATTTTGAATCAGGTAGCCAATCCGCTGGGCCGCCTTCGGCCACGTCAAATGCAGTGTCGCATCCGGATTACCGATGCTGCCTCGCTGCAATTCCAGTCCCTTCCCATTGTAATCCGCATACGACTGGTCTGCCCCGGACAGGGCATGGCTCCGACCTCCAATTCCATACTGCTCTTTAATAAAATCTGCCCTTTCTTTGTTATCTTCATGGGAAAGATAAAAGGAATAAGTCGTCAGACGCCCATCGGCATAACTTCCTCCGCCGGCAAGGAAATCATCCACTTCGTCCTGAGTAATGAATATCGGATGCTCTTGCCACATAAAACCTTCCCGTGCCTGGAAGGGAACCGCCTCCTTCGCTAAGCAGCGAAACTGTTCCAACACCCGCTTCGGAGCATAGTTTTGGAATCGCATCAAGGAAAAATCCTCCTCATAGGCTTCGGCAAATCCTTCCAGCCGCTCCAACAGGTCATCAAAATTCTCCGGGTAGACAAGGTATTCCGCAATCCGTTCCGCTTTCTCCGGGTATCCACCGGAAAACAGCCCTGTGTCCGCAAAAACCAGCTCAGCTACTCCATCTTCCATATCGTTCACCAGATAGGACAGCACCTGGGCATGTTCCATTAAGGCATTTTCCCGTGCTGCGTCCAGCACTGCCTGCGGAGCGTACTCGCCTTGTCTCAACAGCTGACGTATTCTGCCGCTTACGTCCTCCCAGGGCAGAAACACTTTATCTATCGCCTGTTCCTGCGCCGAGTGACCTTCTGCAATTTGCATTCCCAGTTCGTCAAACCAGACCGCATAATCTGTATCATTAATCGTAAATCCTTTCCCGCCTTTTCCATATTCCCGGCGGACAAACTCTGTATCCTCTTCCGCCAGACCATCCGTCATAAACTGATAGATGATGCGCAGCTGGCTCCGGTCTTTGTTCCCGCCGGTACGAAGAATTTCGTCCACCACCTCCGGCGGGATGGAAATCTCCCCTGCGTAAAGAGCCGCCGCCCGCTCCTCGATCATCCGCTTCTGCTTTGCGGCTGTGGGATATTCGGGCAAAGATAAAGCAGAGGCAATTTCTTCCTCTGCTTCTGTCATTTGCTGTTCTGTTGTCTCCTCAATCAGTTGTAGATCAATTCCGTCAGCACGATCTCCTCCGCCCGGTTCTGAATGTTGTTCATCCTTGCTACCCAGTTCAGAGGATCGTCCGCTTTCAGCTTCTCCGTCACGCCCTCTATCTTTGCCATCTGCCGCATCGTCTCTTCCATCTGCTCGTTCGCCCTCTGGTCGATCTCCTTCAGATGGCTGTCCAGCTTCCCGGAAAGCAGCATACTCTGATACCAGCTCTTCCGGTTCTCCTTCAGGAACTGCCTGCGCAGCATCCCGTATCTCCCGTAACTCACCGGACTGCTCTCGATCACCAGATTCGGAAACAGATAATCGCCCTTCCTCTGATATGTAATTTCCCTGCTCTTTGTCATTTTCATCGTCTCCTTCATGAATGATATTCTCGCCTTCGCTTTTACGCATTAATGTGTTAAATTGATTATAAGGCTGTCTATTGGAAATTGCAAGCCCTTTCTCCGCATCTTCACGCATATTTTCCTGAAGAATACCGGCAATCTCTCGTCCGATGCTCCGCAGGACCGGCTCCGCAATTTCATGGACTGCGTTCCCAAGAAAAGACAGCACGGAAATCCGGTTAAAATCCGTAATTCCGGTAAAGTCATCGGCTTCCAGCACTTCCATCGGATCAAGCCCACAGCGCCGGGCCATCATATAATAGGCGGAATTAATAAGCAACTCTCGAAACTGGTATCGAATTGCTTCTTCTCCCAGCCCTTCCAGGAACGTATCCGGAATCTCATAGGAAAGCCCCTCCATGGCTTCTTCCAGGTCGTTCTCCGCATACAGTTCCGCCACCTCCATCAGTGCTTCGGGAAGAGAGCGGATTTTGCGGAATTCAAATCCATAGGTCTCTATCAGGTAATCGGTGATCCTCCACTCATAATCTTCCCTCATCTCCCAGAGCCACGGGGTGCGTCCCCCGGCTGCCAGGTGGGTATCGGTAATATCAAATACATACCGCAGGCGCTTTCTCGGCCCGGTATCGTCAATCAGGGCAATGCCCTTTGCCCCTCTGTTGACCCAGCGCCCCATCTTGCGATTCCAGGTTTCCAGCTGTGCGCAGGCAGTCGCCTCCGGCTTCTGAGCGTGAATCAGCATACTGTCCGAAAAGTCATACCGGTAAATTTTCGCCGCTGTATCCAGATAATCCATCCAGTCCCTGGGGGAGCGGCTGATTTCTTGCGCATGGGCTTCCGCCAGCGCACGAATATCCATATACTTTGACATATAAACTGCCTCCTATCTCTCTTTCCTGTGGCTCCATCACAGAGGAGGCCACAGGTCTTATCCTTTTATTTCTTCTTTTTTCTGCTCTTTTGTCCGGAAAATTCCATCCGGAAAGAGGCTTTGCCATCCGGCAAAACATCCAGAATCAGATCCGCTTCAAATGTCTTTCCCGTCCGGGCGGAATAAAAACCCTTCTCATGGCATCGTCCCCTGGAAAGTAGCTCTTCCGCCATTTTCTTGCTGACGTTCTTTTTCATGGAGGAAAGATACCGGTTCTCTTTCCATAGGGCGAAGGAACAATTCCGCTTTCCGCAGTAAAAGTTACTCTTCCCCTCATAGACCGGCCCCTTACATACCGGGCATTTCCCGATTTCCCTGCGGCTGCTTTTTTCGGCTGAAAACCGTTGCGCTTTTTCCACCGGCACCTCCCGGCACTCCTCTATCATCTGATCCAGCAAATGGACAATGTCTCCCATAAAAGCGTCTACCGTTTCTTCTCCCCGCTCCATAGCAAGCAGGCGATTTTCCCACTCTGCGGTCATCTGGGCAGAGGTAAGATAAGAAGGCAGCAGGGCGATCATTTCTGCTCCGGCCTCCGTCGCTAAAATCTGTTTCTTTTTACGCACAGCATATCCGGAGGAAACCAGCTTTTCTATGATACTGGCCCTGGTGGCCGGCGTTCCCAGACCTTTTCTCTCTACGCCTTCTTCCATTTCTTTTTTACCGGCCTGTTCCATGGCGGCCAGCAGGCTGTCCTCTGTATATGGGGCCGGTGGTTTTGTCCAGTGTTGCGTCACTTTTGTCTCAACACCCACAAAAGTTTGCCCTTCCACAAGGTCCGGCAGGCTTTTTTCTTCTTGAGCATCTTCCGCATGATCTCCTGTCTCGTCCTCTGCCCGCAGACGCTGCTTCAACTTCTCTTCCAGCGTTTTCCATCCACTCTCTATGACACTTTTCTCGGAGACGGTAAACCGGTAGCCACCGCTCTGCAATTCTGCCTTCACCGAAAGATACTGATTCTTCGGCGCTGCGGCGCAGAGTAAACGGTTGGCTGCCATCAGGAGAATCTTCTGTTCCTCGCCGGTAAGCTTTGTCATATCTGTTTTTGCAATTTCTACCGTGGGGATAATGGCGTGATGGTCCGTGACTTTCCGGTTATCCATCACCTTTTTCCAGTCATAGGAAATCTCCATGCTACCAAGATACGGAAGCACCTCCGGCAAAGAATCAGCAATCCTTATCACCGTTTCCTCCATATCCTCTGTCAGATACTGACTGTCTGTCCGGGGATACGTCAACAGTTTCTTTTCATAAAGAGACTGTGCCAGTTCCAGCGTCTGTTTTGCGGTAAATCCAAACATCCGGTTCGCTTCCCTTTGCAGGGTAGTAAGGTCATAGAGTTTCGGCGCCGCAACCGCCTTATTCTCCTTCCGAACCGAAATCACTTTCGCCTCTTTTCCCCGGCAGGCGTCGGCAATGCGCTCCGCCTCCTCCCGCTCGGAAATATGTCTGGAAAGAGCGTCTATCCCACCGGCCAACAAATGAACGATAAAATACTGTTCTTTCTGAAAGTCCGCAATCTCACTTCCTCTTTGCACCAACATCGCTAGCGTTGGGGTCTGCACCCGCCCAATGACCAGACGGTGCGAATAGCTCGTGGTATAAGCCCGGGTAGCGTTAATGCCAATCAACCAGTCCGCCTGCGCCCTGCATACCGAAGCATCCGCCAGGTTTTTGTATGCAGCGCCGCTCTTTAAATGAGTGAATCCGTCCCGAATCGCCTTATCTTCCATTGAGGAAATCCAGAGCCGCTTTACCGGAATACGACTTTTTGCAAGGTCATAGACCCGTTTGAAAATCAGCTCTCCTTCCCTCCCAGCGTCGCAGGCATTGACCACATAGTCCAGATTGTCTCTGGTCAGCAGCTTTTTTAAGACCATAAACTGCTCTTTTTTCTCCTGCGCCACTTCCAGTTTCCATTCTCCCGGGATAAGCGGAAGGTCATCAAACCTCCACTTTCCATAAGCTGCCTCGTAAGCCTCCGGCATGGCGTACTCTGCCAGATGTCCCAGGCACCAGCTGACGATACAATCCCTGCCGGCCAGATACCCATCCTCCGTCTGATACGCTCCCAGCACTTTGGCAATAGTCTGCGCCACACTGGGCTTTTCACTGATCACTAAATACATTCCTGTCACTCTCCTTTTACGAAAACAGGCGCAGGAAATCATTTCCCTGCGCCCTGCGTTTATTTTTATTCGGTTTCTTCATCCTCGTTTTCCGTCTCCAGGCCATCCTCCGTCTCCATTCCTTCGGATTCATACTCGTCAGCCTCTTTTTTCGGCTTATAAACCTTGAAATAGTAAAACGCTCCCCCGACTCCAATCGCCGCCAAAACAAGCAGCGTCATCAGGCTGGCATTTCCTTCCGGCTCTGCTTCCTGTTCCGGCTCCGGTTCGGTTTCCGGTTCCACTTCCTGCGTTTCCTCCGGCACGACTACCACCTGTGATTCTTCCGGCACTTCCGCCGCATCTTCCATAAATTCCGAAAGGTCATTTTCGTCGATCATAGAGAGCATGTACACGTTATCGGTACTCCCCGAGTGGTCAATGACCAGATAAAACGTATTGTTGTTTTTCGTATGGATGGTATAGAAATCTTTATTTCCGGACGTGATCGCATCTCCCAGCTCCCCATTTCCCGGCGTAGAAAAAGCGGCTTCCTCTTCTGCGTTGTCGTCAGTTTCCTTATCATTTTCCTCATCAGACTCGGCATTTTCTGTTTCCGTCTCTTCCAGATTCTCCTCCACCGCCATAGTTTCTTCCCAATCCGGGTCTACCTGAGCAAACGCCGGCATTGCGCTCCCAACGAGAGCGCATACCATCATCACCATTGCCGCCAGCCACTTCCTGATTCTTTTATTCATAAATATTTTCCTCACTTTCCGGCGCTTTCTGCGCCCGTATTATTTTCATCACCCAATGCTCCGTTTTCCGTATCCGAAAGAATATTTTCCGCCATATCCTCTTCTTCCTCCTCTATCATGGGAAGGGTTTCAATGGACACACTGCCGCTCTGGATGCCGGAGAGAAGATCAAAAAGATCTCTTGCCCCCAGCTTCATCGTCCGGATGCTCCGCACAATCTCCAGGTCTTCCTCCTGTTTCCGGGCAATCCGGACTTCTTTCAAATGGGTCTGCAGCTCCTCCAGTTTTACCATCGTCCTTTCTTCGTCCTCAATCAGTCGTTTCAGCCTTTTGCTCAAGCCCTCACCTCCTTCCATCTGACCGGATGACCACCAGTTTCTACCTATATATTAAGGAAGCCTTCCGAACTGCAGAAAATGCTCTGACCAATACTGGCCAAGGGATGTAACCTGTACCGGCTTTCCGCAGTGGATCATTTTTCCATCGCCCAGATAAATTCCCACATGGCTTGCGCCGCTTGTGTTATACGTTCGCTCAAAGAAGATCAAATCCCCCGGCTTTGCGTTCTCCGGAGAAACGTAGGAACATTTGGAGAGCAGTCCATCCGCTGTCAATCTTCCGTAATCCCATCCGTTGCCGCAATGGTTGACCACCCAGCTGACAAAACCGGAACAATCAAAACCACTAGGAGAATAGCCGCCCCATACATAAGGCACACCCAGATACTGGATGGCTTCGTTATACATCCGTGCGAACCTCTCATCAGACAATGCTTCGGGCGGAATACTGTAATCTCCATCCGCACCATAAGACGGTAGGGTATCCAGGGCAAACAGATAATTCCGGTTGCCATAAGTTGCGTTATAAGCGTCATACCATTCTTCCTGTTCTCTATCCATGCGATTTCTAAGCACGGTATCCAGGTTGTGGTTGGTCAGTGTTACGCTGAGCCGGTTTACCGTTTCCGTCGTAGTTACTTCAATCTCCCGGCTTCCATTGCTGTCCGCCAGATAGGCCTCCCAGGTCTGATGCCCGTGTGCCTGCGCAGAAGCATGGTCGTCATAATATACATCAAACGCAACACCATACTGCGCAAAATTTCCGGTATCTTCTACGACATACTCCACGCCATTCATCACCACATGGGTGCCAACCGGCACAAAGGGCTGGGAAGCATCCACCGCTATGGTGTGATTTGCGGTCGGATACACGCCGCTGGCGGTTGGCCCACCAGCCCACTGTCCGCAGCACGCAGCACAGTTACAGTAACCGCTGGTCACCACCTGCCCCAGAGATTCCCCCACACGCACGGTTTTCGTTTCAGTGAGAGTGACCCTCTCGCCGGAGAGGGACAGGCTATACTGTTCCCTGAAAATTTCTTCCAACTCTTCTTCTACCTGCGCATAGGTAAATTCCCCATACTTCACAGTAAAATAGGAAATCAAATGATACGGATTATGGGAAATCTCATCAATCTGGTAACGAAAAGTATCATACCGGGGATACCGGCTTTCTATGCTGTTAATCTGCTGCTCCAGCGCCTGTTCCAAGGCTGTGTAGGCATCTTCCACCTTGTAAATCTCCTCATCCGTTGCTGCGTAGGTGGTAGATATAATGCTGCCGGCGCTTCCCTGGATGAAAGCGGAGCAGCTCGCCACCGAAGAAGCAAAGACGACCAGCAAAAGCCCCAAAATACCGACACCCAGCAAAATTCTGCTATTCCGACGGAACGCTTCTTTTACAACCGCAGCCGCTTTCGTTGTGATGCTCCGCTGGCTTCTTATTACCTGCTCCACAGCCTTCCCCTCTTTTTTCGCTGCCGCATACATCCGGCGGTACCGGAGCTTCTGATAGAATTTACGGAGTATGTTTTTTTTCTCTTTTTCCTGCCGGACAGTTTTTACTGTCTTTGCGGGTTCTTCTCCAAAGCGAAGTTTCTGAGCACCAGGATTTTCCTCCCGGATTCTGCCTGCGCTGCCTTTTATTTTCTGCTGCCTAAGCTGAATGGAGGACTCTTTGCGCACGGATTCTTCCACCAGCCGCTCCCCTGCATGAGCCGCCTGCACGCCGCTGTTCTCCTCTTCCACTTCATCTACTTTGCGATGTACGCCATAGGATGCTCCTTGCGCCACTGTCCCTGCCATACGGGCGGCGGCCTTTCTGCCAAAGCCTGCTCCGCTTCCATATACAAAGCTCCCCTGTGGGCCCTCATCCTCAAAAGCTAATCGCCGCCCTCTCTTCTGCTTCTTTTTGATCTGTTCTTTCTCTTCGGAAAGTAGTCCCGCTTCCGCTGGCGTATCCTGCAATTGCTTTTTTCTACGTTTTTCTTTCTGGGAATACTGCCGGATCTGCTTTTGATAATGCGTATGCTGTAAAACATTTTCATTCTCATCTCTTGATAAAGACGCTGATTTTCCCCTGACATTCCCCATCCGGGCGGAGCCTTTTACCGGCCGGCCTCCCTCTGCTTCCCGGGTTTCTTCACTTCCTTCCCTGCCGGCATCTTCAGGGGTAAGTTTCTCCTGTGAGAATCTGCGCTGCCCGGAAGCCTCCTCCGGCTCCAAAGGAATCCCTTTGTGCTCCTTCCGCAGTTTTTCCCTTCCGGCTTTATCCTCTTCCCGTGGATGTCTGACACTGCCTTCTCCTCCTTTCGCCACTGTCATCCTCCTCCTTTCCGGCCTGTGTTATCCGGGCAGATATTCCCGTTACACTTTTCCTGCCTCATCCGGTTTGGTGGTCATCAGTTCATAGAGTTTCAGGGATTTGTCAAATCTGTCCTTAAAAGGAATAATGATATTGCCATAGAACAAAAGTCCTTCCCCCTCTCCACTGTTGGTCACATAAGAAAGCTGATATGGGGAGATATTCAACTGTTTTGCCAGAATCTGCCGGTCACCGGATGCCTGATTGAGCATGTAGATAAAATCCGAGTTCTCAAAAATATTCTCAATCTCCCGGGACGCCAGAAGGTCTTTGACATTTTGTGTGATGCCGGTTGGGATACCTCCCCATTTCCGGAACCGTTTCCAAATCTCCACGCTGTAAGAAGATGTCTGCTCTTCCTTCAAAAGAAGATGGAATTCATCCACATAATAACGGGTGGCTTTTCGGGCAAACCGGTTGATTGTCACCCGGTTCCATACCTGATCCTGCACAATCAACATGCCCAGCTTTTTCAACTGTTTCCCCAGGTCTTTGATGTCAAAACAGACAATACGATTATCCAGCTGCACGTTCGTCTGATGGTTGAATACTTTCAGGGAACCATTGACGTAAATCTCCAGCGCTGTGGCAATTCTCTGCGCCTTCTCTTCTTCCTGCGCCCGTAGTGCCTGATAGAGATCCCCCAGCACCGGCATATTTTCCGGAATCGGATTTTCAAAATATTTCTGGTACACCATAGGCAGGCATCGGTCAATCACAGATTTTTCTTCCGCCTCAATCCCACTCCGGCTTCCCATGATCAGTTCACACAGGGACAAAATAAAATCCGACTTGAAACCCAGCGGATTATCATCGTCGGAATAGTCCAGATTCATATCCATCGGATTGATATAGTCATGGCTGGAAGGGGAAATATGGATCACCTGCCCGCCCAGCTTATGCACCAGCGGATAATACTCTCCCTCCGGATCACAGATGATAATGTCATCCTTTGTGACAAAGAATGCGTTTGTGATCTCCCTTTTTGCTGAAAAGGATTTTCCGGAGCCAGGCGTTCCCAAGATCAATCCGTTAGGATTTTTCAATTTCTTTCGGTCTACCATAATGAGGTTGTTGGACAGGGCATTCAAGCCATAATAGAGGGATTCCCCATCCATAAACAATTCCTGCGTTGTGAAAGGTACGAAAATCGCTGTGGAAGTGGTGGTCAGCGCCCGCTTAATGGGAATCTGACAGAGTCCCAGCGGCAGACTGCTCATCAGTCCCTGTTCCTGCATATAGTCCAGCCGGCGGAGCGCACAGTTATATTTCTGCGCAATACCCGCCGTCTGGAACACGACTGTATCCAGTTCCTGCCTGGTTTTTGCAGTATTCAAAAACAACACCGTCACCAGAAACAACCGCTCATTTCTGGACTGCAGATCCTCTAGCAGTCGTTTGGCCTCTGTGCCATACGTCATCAAGTCCGAAGGAAGGATGTCCATATCATAACCGGAACGAATCGCCTTCTTCTGTTCCTCAATTTTCATCTTGTTAATATCAGTCACCTTTCCCTTGACCAGTTTAATGGCCTTCATCTGGTCAACCGACTGGATGTGGAGATTCACGATCACATCTTTGTCCATATCTAAAAATTCTGCCAGCATCTTGTCGGTCAGCTCCGGCGCTAAAATCTGCAAATAGCTGGCCGCTCCCAGGATGTCTCCCATGGCAAAATATTTTCCGTCCTGAAACTTGAAGCTGGTCGGTGCAATATAGTCTTTAGTGGACAACCCGCTGGTAAGAAGCTGGTCATATTGGAAGGTAAACGGTACCGACTGCTCCGGATTAAAGGTTTCATATAAAATCCGGAGACGTTCTACCCCACTGAGCGGGTATGCGGAAACACCGAGCACTTTGAAATTCGCCAGAATATCCGCTTCGATCCTCTCCAGCTTCGGCCTGGCCTCCCGGATATTTTCCGCTTCAATGGCAAAAGTAATATATTTCGACTTCATCAAACTATTATTCCCCTTCGCCAGCTGCTCTTTCAGCATCTGGGCGTATTCCATACGCACATCATCAAACGCATCCTGCTGTGGGGTAATACGGATGATTTTTTCATATTCCGCCATGTTGCTTTTATGGTTGATGAACGAAATCTGAAAGGAAATGGCGCTGTCAAAATAGTTGAGGAAATCGCACCAGTTCTCAAAGATAGCGTTTTTATCCTCATTCTTCGCCAGCTGGTAATTAATGTCATAAAACCGGATTGTTTTGGAATAGAGCTTATCCTGCACCCGGCAGATTCCGTCCCTTCCCATTTCCCGGTAGGGAATGGACTGCTGGGCGGAGATATGCTTCTCCTTCGCCACCGGTTTCTTCTCTGGCCGGAGCACCTTTCCCCGGCTGTTTTTATTGTTTTTCTTTTTTCCGGACACGCTTCTTCTCTCCTTTCTTCTTAGCCGGCGCCGGCGGTTTTGCCGCCACCGGGCGATCTTTTGGGGTTTCATATAGATTTTCTGTCTCATAACGTCGGACAGCCGGACGGAAAAACCGCACGGTAACGATATTAAGAAGGATCCTTTCCAGGTGCATCCCATCTTTCTCATACATGGCAAAGAGAAACGCCGGCATCATCAAAACCACCATTCCTGTCGCCGCATTGCTGTTCCCTATGGTTCCTCTGGTGAGGAAATAAAAAGGCAGCCCAATGGCCGCCGCAATCCCAATGCAGATAATCTGACGCTTGGTCAGATTAAATGCCACTTTATTTTTCACTTTCGTGAGGTCTTTCGGCACGCTCACATAAGCCATCATCTTCCCTTGCCAAAAGGCTTTCTGTGCGGGGAACACCGCCTTTCGGATTTCCTTTCTCTTTTATTTCCCCGGTTAGTGGCTTCCAAAAATCTGCTTACTCAGGCTGGATGTCTTCAGCAATGTATAGCAAAGAAGGACGGTGTACCCTGCCACCCCAAAAAGGGCAACGTGCATATCTGTGGAAATCTGAATTGTAGCCACCAGTACGCTGTAAATTCCCACGCACACCATCATCAGAAACGCCTGAAAAGCAAGGGCAAAAAGCCCTTTGAAATAGTTAGTTCCAATCTGCCCCCACTCCCTGTTGGTCATCGTGGCAAACGGAACCGGAGCAACCGAAGTATATAAATAAATTTCAATCATTCGTCCATAACAGATAATCGTAATCACAACGGACATGATTTTCATACAGAGACTAACGAGCAAGGTCTCCAGGGCCAGCACCACCAGTTCCCCGATTTCCATAGTATCCATTACTGCATCCATCTGCGTCAGCATGGAAGAAATGTCAATGGCTGTATCGGACGATATGACGCCGGCAGCAGAATTCACTACCGACTGTCCCAGGTCAAATACAGCCATTGTGATGGTAAACGTGTTACTGACCAGATACACAGCGATCATCATCTTGAAAAAATACTTGAAAAACATCCAGGTATCAATGTCATGCATGTTGTTTTTTTCGGTCAGCATGGAAATCAGTTCGTAACATAAGACAAACGTGAGTATCATGCCCGCTATGGGCAGGATTACCGTGTTTGACAGATTTTGTATCAGGTTATAAATACTGCTGTTCCAGCCTTGTGGCGTCTGTGCAACCTGCGAAGCGATCTGACCGGTTTTGTCATTTACATCGGTAAACATCGTCGTGAGGTTGGAGCTGATCATGTTCGTCAGAAGAGTCCGTATCCATTCTTCGATTGCTTCAAATACAGAATCGAGCATGGCTTTTGTCTCTCCTTTCTAAGTTTAGAACAGGCTGGCAAGCTGAGGGACCAGCTGAGTGCCGATCAAAATCACGCCGCCTCCGGCCATCAGTTGCTTAATTCCCTGGCTCTTAGCGCCGGGATTGTCATTACCGTATCCTTCCAGAAGATTGATAACACCCCACA
>ERZ1643246.3483-NODE-3483-length-13454-cov-12.884768_pt1 | contig 13454 bp, 9 predicted proteins | sample MGYA00579265_ERZ1643246 | MGnify/ENA primary metagenome ERZ1643246 (study PRJEB29033, sample SAMEA4952261) | chicken gut metagenome | biome: Broiler Chicken; feature: Gastrointestinal Tract; material: Caecum | place: Ireland | collected 2018 | study: Broiler... | reverse complement strand
GAGCAGAGCAAGATCGTGGAGCTCTGGCTCACCCGGGAGGAGCGGGACGACCCCGCCTTCCGGGAGTCGCTGAAGCCTATCTATCAGCAATATAAGGATCAAAAATATCTGGTGGCGGTCTTTCTCTCCGGGGAGGAGGATCTGTACCAGCAGACCCGGGACCTGCTGCTCTACAACCGTCGGCGGCTGGCAGAGAAGGAAGTCCAGGCGGAGAAGCAGGCCGGGCTGGTGATGGGTTCGTAAAAAATGGGGAGGCGGCCAAACTGCCTCCCCGATTTTTCGCGTTTCCCCTTGCAATTTCGGGAAAGTTCATATACAATGTTATCTGAGATAAGAACGATAGATAAAACCTTATTGTTGGAAGGAGGAGCCTATGGAGAAACAGCCAAGTCCCAGGGGGGAGATTCTGCTCTATGAAAACGGAGGCGAGAAGGAGTTCGTCAGCGTGGTATTTCAGGACGAGACCTTCTGGCTCACCCAGAGCGGCATGGCGGAGCTGTTTGACTGCTCCACTGACAACATCTCCCTGCATCTGAAAAACATCTACGCTGAGGAGGAGCTGACGCCGGAGGCAACTACCGAGAAAATCTCGGTGGTTCGTCAGGAGGGCTCCCGGCAGGTCCGCCGCACCCTGGAGCACTACAACCTGGATGCTATCATCGCCGTGGGATACCGGGTGAACTCCAAGAAGGCCACCCGGTTCCGCCAGTGGGCCACCAAAACGCTGAAGGAATACATCCAGAAGGGCTTCGTCCTCAACGACGAGATGCTGAAAAACGGCCGCCCCTTCGGCAGGGACTACTTCGACGAGCTGCTGGAACGCATCCGGGAGATCCGGGCCAGCGAGCGCCGGGCCTATCAGAAGATCGCCGATGTGTTCGAGCAGTGCAGCTATGACTATGATAAAAACAGCGAGACCACCCGGGCCTTCTACGCCTTCGTCCAGAACAAGCTCCACTTCGCTGTCACCGGAAAGACGGCGGCGGAGCTGATCGCGGAGCGGGCCACCCCGGACAGCCCCACCATGGGCCTGACCACCTGGAAGGGGGCGCCGGATGGGAAGATCCTCAAGAGCGACACCCTGGTGGCCAAGAACTATCTAAACGAAAAGGAGCTCTCCCGCCTGAACCGCCTGGTGACCATGTTCATCGACTACGCCGAGCTGATGGCGGAGGATCAGGTACCCATGTCCATGGAGGACTGGTTGCGGGAGACCGACCGATTCCTCACCAACAACCGCCGGAACGTGCTGGAGGGCAAGGGCCGCATCTCCCGCGAGGCAGCGGTGAAGAAGGTGGGCGCCGTGTATGAGGAGTTCCGCAAAAAGCAGGACGCCGACTACATCTCCGACTTTGACAGGGCCATGGAAAAATATCTGAAAGGGGGCGGCAGCACATGACCGAGACCTTTGACATCGCCGGCTACACCCGAATCTCCGTGGACGACGAGCTGGACCGGGACAACGTGTCCATCGAGAACCAGAAAGCCATCATCCAGGACTTCGTGGCCCACAAGTTCCCCGGCAGCACCCTCACCTTCTACGAGGATCGGGACCGCTCCGGCTACACCTTCGAGCAGCGGGAGGGCTACCAGGCCATGCGGCGGGGTCTCATGTCCCACCAGTACGACATCCTGGTGGTGAAGGACTTCTCCCGCTTCTCCCGGCGCAACAGCCGGGGGCTGGTGGAGCTGGAGGATCTTCGGGACGCCGGGGTGCGGATCATCTCCATTGGGGACAACATCGATTTTCCCAATGACGACGACTGGCTGAAGATCCAGTTCCAGTTCCTCATCAACGAGATGCCGGTCACCGACACCAGCAAAAAGGTAAAGAACGTCATCAAACGGCGGCAGGCGGACGGAAAATGGATCTGCGCCGCCCCCTACGGCTACATCGTGAACAAAAGGCAGGAGTTCGAGATCGTCCCCACCGAGGCGGACGTGGTGCGCACCATCTTCCGCCTCTACAACGAGGAGGGCTGGGGGTATAAGAAGATCGCCAATTACCTTACCGACCAGGGCGTCCCCACTCCCCGCATGGCGGAGCGGGATCGGAAGGAGGCCGCCGGGGAGGAGTACGGCCGGGCGGTGAAGCCCGTCTGGGCCATCGTGACCGTCCAGGGCATCCTGGACAACGACTTCTACATCGGCACCCTGCGGCAGGGAAAGTACACCCGGAAGAAGATCAACGGCAAAGATGTGCGCCGGGACGAGGACGAGCAGATTGTCATCGAGAACCACCACCAGGCCATCATCGACTACCGCACCTTCGCCACCACCCGGGCCCTGCGGGAAAAGCGCTCCACCTCCCACTACCGGGGGGTGAAGAAGTATGACAACACCTACTCCGGTTTCCTGGTGTGCGGGGACTGCGGGGCCCCCATGTTCTCCCTGAGCCGCAGCGACCTGAAAAGCGCTTACACCTGCGGCACCTACCACCGCCGGGGCTTGAAGGGCTGTACCAGCCACCATATCCGGGCCGACAAGCTGGACGAACTGCTGAAAGCCTACGTCCGGCAGGTGATGGACCACGCGGCGGACATGCTGGAGCGGCTCAATGCGGATCTGGTCCGGGAACAGGAGGACGTGGCGGAGACGGAGCAGAGCGCCGACCGCCTGGCAGAGGTGCTCTCCGACCTTCAGGAGGAGCTGAAGGTCACGAAACGCCAGCGCATCCGGGACCTGGTGAAGCACCCGGAGCAGGAGGAACTTCTGTCGGAGACCTACGACGAGCTGGAGGCCGACCTGCAAAAAAAGATCGAGGGCATCCGCCACCAGATCGACATGCTTTCGGACAAGCGCAACACCATCATCCAGGTGAACCGGGCGGCACGCACCGCCATGGAGGTCTTTGAGGACATTCTCCGCAAGGACACCCTGGAGCGCAACGACCTGGAGCTGATCATCCGAAAGATCAAGGTGTACGAGGATCACCTGGAGATCCAGCTCCAGGCGGATGTGGACGCCATCCTCCGCTCCGGGACGCTGCCTGTGGAGCAGCCGGAGGCCGTGGCCGCCATGGCACCGGCCGGGGAGGGCCGCATAAATTTTAAGGGAGGCATGGAGCATATCTCACCTGTCACCATCGTCCAGGAGGCAAAACAGCATCCGGACAAGGTGTTCCATGCCAATGTTATCAGTGACGGTGACCCGTTGGAGATCTACACCAGCCGGGAGGGCGAGGTCATCTTCAAGAAATACTCGCTGCTGGGCGGCGTGGAGGACTTCGCCACCGAGCTCTGCGAGACCATGAGCCGCTCCACCGGCAGCGTCTGCGCCGTCACGGACCGGGACACGGTCATCGCCGTGGCCGGCGGCAGCAAGCGGGAGCTGATGGGCAAGCGGATCACGCCGGAGCTGGAGCGGATCATGGAGGGCCGGAAGATCTACCAGTACACCGGCGACGGCCAGCCCCTGCCGGTCACTGAGGGCAGTGACGCCCTGCTGACCGCCGTGGCGGCCCCCATCCTGGCGGAGGGGGACCTGCTGGGCCTGGTGCTGTTCATCACCAGCGACGGCGCCGCCGTCACCGGAGACACGGAGTACAAGCTGGCCCAGACCATCGCCGCCTTCCTGGGCCGGCACATGGAGAGCTGAATCCGCCCATACCCGCGGACGCCTTCCGGGCGCCCGCGGTTTTTTGATGGCATGAAACGCCGGAAAGCCGCTATGCTGGAAGTATCTCCCACTGGGAAGGAGCTGCTTTCATGACCGTCGCTGCATGGATCGCCCGGATCGACCGCCTGGTCTGGGGCCCCGGGATGCTGGCGCTGCTGATGGGCACCGGCGTCTTTCTCACTCTGCGCACCCGCTTTCTCCCCTGGCGGAACCTGGGGTGGGCCCTGCGGAGCGTGCTGGGCCGGCAGGCCCGCTCCGGGGCCCGGGGGGCCGGGGATGTGTCTCCCTTCTCCGCCCTGATGACCACCCTGGCCGCCACCATCGGCACCGGCAACATCGCCGGGGTGGCCACGGCCCTGGCGGCAGGCGGCCCCGGCGCCCTGGTGTGGATGGAGCTCTCCGCCCTCTTCGGCCTCTCCTCCAAGTGTGCGGAGTGTCTGCTGGCCGTCAAGTACCGCCGCCGCAGCGACCGGGGCGAGATGTGCGGCGGCCCCATGTACACCATGCGGCACGGCCTGCGGCCAAAGCGGCTGGGCGCTGTGCTGGCGCTCTGCTTCGCCCTCTTCACCATCCCGGCCTCCCTGGGGATGGGCGACATGGCCCAGGCCAACTCCATCGCTCTGGCCCTGGAGGACAGCTTTGCCCTCCCGGCCCGGATCTCCGGCGCCGCGACGGCCCTGCTGGCCTTTTTCATCATCCGGGGCGGCATCGGGCGGATCTCCCGGGTCTGCTCGACGGTGGTCCCCGCCATGGCGGTCCTCTATCTGCTGGCGGGCCTGGCGGTGCTGCTGGGGCACCTGACGGCCCTGCCGGGGGCCGTGGCGGAGATGGTCCGCCTGGCCTTCTCCCCGACGGCGGCGGCAGGCGGAGCGGCAGGGGCGCTGACCGCCTCCGCTCTGGAAGCTGCCCGCTGGGGCATTGCCCGGGGCTGCTTCTCCCATGAGGCGGGCATGGGCTCCGCCGCCATCCCCGCCGCCTCCGCCGTCACCGACAGCCCCGCCCGCCAGGGCTATGTGAGCATGACCGGCGTCTTCTTCGACACCACGGTGATCTGCACCGTGACGGGCCTGTGCATCTGCGCCTCCGGCGTGCTGGGGACCGCGGACGCCTCCGGCGCGCCGGTGAACGGCACGGCCCTCACCGCCCTGGCCTTTGAGACGGTGCTGGGCCCCTTCGGCGCACTGCTGGTGAACCTGGGCATCGTGCTCTTCGCCTTCTCCACCATCCTGGGGTGGGAGTTCTATGGAGAGCGGGCCTTTGCATACCTCTTCGGCGGCCGGGCCATTCCCCTGTACCGGATCCTCTTCGCCCTGGCGGCGTTTTTCGGCGCCGCCCAGAGCCTGGAGGTGGTCTGGGACCTCTCCGACATCTTCAATGCCCTGATGGCGGTGCCCAATCTGATCTCCCTGCTTCTGCTCTCCGGCACCGCCGCCCGGGAGCTGGAGTCCTTCCAGCCGGTGATCCGCCGGGAGCGCCGCTCCCGGCGGAGGCGCTGAAGCCGTGCCTTGCGGCACCGGCCCCGATGCGCTATACTGGGGGCGGAGGTGTTGCACATGACCCAAGAGGCCCAGAAGGATTTCAACGCCATGCTGCGTCAGCCGCGGGATATGCCCAGAGTCCAGACCGTAACGGACCCCGGCACCATCGCAAAATACGGCGGCAGCCGGATGCTCCTGGCGCCGCCCCTGGCCTATGACGCCGTCATGCGGACCGTCCCCTTCGGCAGGCTCACCACGGCGGGGGAGATCCGGGCCCATCTGGCCCGGCGGCATCAGGCGGACTTCACCGACCCCATGACTGCGGGCATCTTCATCTCCATGGCCGCCTGGGCCAGCTTCCAGCGGCCGGAGCGTGACACCCCCTACTGGCGGACCCTGAAAGCCGGCGGGGAGCTGAACGAGAAGTACCCCGGCGGCATCCCCGCCCAGCGGGCGCTGCTGGAGGCGGAGGGCCACACCGTGGTCTCCCGGGGGCGGACCCGGCTGCGGTGGTTCGTCCGGGACTACGAACGGTCGCTGTTCCCCCTGTCAGAATGAGGAAACAGGCGGATTTCGTGAATTTTTTCCCCGGGGAGTTGCTTTTTTTCAGTTTGGTGGTAAGATAAGGTTCGGAAAAAATTTTCATGCAAAGGACTTGATACCATGACCAAGATCGACATCGTCTCCGGCTTCCTGGGGGCCGGCAAGACCACCCTCATCAAGAAGCTGCTGGCGGAGGCCTTCCCCGGCGAGAAGCTGGTGCTCATCGAGAACGAGTTCGGCGAGATCAGCATCGACGGCGGCTTTCTGAAGGAGTCCGGCGTCCAGATCAGCGAGATGTCCGCCGGGTGCATCTGCTGCTCCCTGGTGGGGGACTTCCACAAGGCCCTGAAGGACGTGCAGGCCCAGTTCCACCCGGACCGCATCCTCATCGAGCCCTCCGGCGTGGGGAAGCTGTCCGACGTGATCGTGGCGGTGCAGAACACCGCCGACGAGACCGACGACATGAAGCTGAACAGCTTCGTCACCGTGGCGGACGCCACCAAGGTGAAGGTCTATATGAAGAACTTCGGCGAGTTCTACAACAACCAGATCGAGTCCGCCGGCACCATCATCCTCTCCCGGACCCAGAAGCTGAGCCAGGAGAAGCTGGAGGCCGCCGTGGCCATGCTGCGGGAGAAGAACCCTGACGCCGCCATCCTCACCACCCCCTGGGACCAGCTGGACGGCAAGGTCATCCTCTCCGCCATTGAGAAGGTGTCCCTGGCGGATGAGCTGCTGGAGAAGATGCGGGCCGAGCACGCCGCCGACGAGGCGGAGCACGGGCATGAGCACCACCATCATGACCATGATGCGCATGAGCACCATCATGACCATGACCACGGGGAACACGAGCACCATCACGATCATGATGACCACGACCATGAAGAGCATGAGCATCACCACCATGACCACGACCACGAGTGCGACGACCCCAACTGCTCCTGCCACCACCATCACCACCACGCCGACGAGGTGTTCACCTCCTGGGGCAAAGAGACCCCCAAGGTGTTCACCCAGGCGGACATCCAGCGCATCCTGACGGCCCTGGACTCCGGCGACTACGGCAAGATCCTGCGGGCCAAGGGCATTGTCAACGGCGAGGGCGGAGCGTGGATCGAGTTCGACTTCGTGCCCGAGGAGCACGAGGTCCGGGCGGGCCACCCCGACTACACCGGCCGGCTGTGTGTCATCGGCGCCGAGCTGAAGGAGGACAAGCTCTCCCAGCTCTTTGGTCTCTAATCTCGAAAGGACACAGACACTACAATGGCAGACATTCCTGTTTATCTGGTAGCCGGCTTTCTGGACGCCGGCAAGACCAATTTCATCAACGGCATCCTGGAGGACGGCTTCGCCCGCCAGGATCCCACCCTGCTGCTCTGCTGTGAGGAGGGTGAGGAGGAATACGAGAAGAACGCCCTGGACAATGTGACGGTCATCACCATCGAGGATGAGGAGGACCTGAAGTGCTCCTACCTGAAGGAGCTGGAGAAGCAGTACCACCCTAAGCAGGTGCTGATCGAGTACAACGGCATGTGGCAGATGGAGCGTCTCTACCGGGAGGTGCTGCCCGCCAACTGGGTGCTGTACCAGATCATGACCTTCGTCTACGCCCCCACCTTTGAGATGTACGCCAAGAACATGGGCCAGCTGATGATGGAGAAGATCACCAACGCGGACATGCTGGTGTTCAACCGCTGCACCCCGGAGCTGCGGGACGCCCTGCGCAAGCGGAACCTGCGGATGGTGAACCGCCGGGCGGACATCTACCTGGAGATGGAGGACGGCACCAGCGAGGACTACCTCACCGGCGACGAGTGCCCCTTCGACCTGAACCAGGACCTGATCGACGTGCCGGACGACGACTTCGGCGTCTGGTACGTGGACGTGATGGACCACCCGGACCGCTGGGCGGGCAAGATGGTCCACATGAAGCTCATCATGTGCCATTCCAAGAAGTACCCGGGCATCCACTGCCCCGGCCGCTTTGTGATGACCTGCTGCGAGAACGACATCCAGTTCATGGGCCTCATCGCCAAGGGCATGAACCTGAACCAGTACCAGAACCGGGACTGGATCGAGGTCACCGGCCGGATGGCGGTGGAGAACCACGCCGCCTACAAGGGCAAGGGGCCGGTGCTGCACGTGATCTCCATCGGGCCCTGCGAGAAGCCCCAGCAAGAAGTCGTAACCTTCTAAAGAGGGGACTTCGTCCCCCCTTTACGCTCCGGCAGACCTTTGGTCTGCCTCCATGATTCCCCCTCACCAGTCTGCACCCCAAGGGTACTTCCGCGCCGCTTTCAGCGGCTTGGGCGCGGACTGGTGTGTGCGCCCAAAGCGCACAGGTCAACGTATTTTCGGCAGGCGCATGTCCTGCCGAAAATGGATTTGAATTTTTTTGAAATTCGATACGAAGTGTATAATTTTGCCGGAAAATGCCCCTCTGTTGTCGAACGGAGGGGCATTTTTGCAGTCATTGTCAAGTTTCGGGGCGGAGGTCGCCCTCGTAGCGGACGTCCAGGGGATTTCCGTCCTGGTCCAGGACCTCCTCCGGATAGGAGGAGATGTCGCCGGTGTCCGGCAGGACGAACACGTCCAGCACCCGGCCGTTCTCGATGGGGCAGGTGTAGGTGATGCCGCTGTTCTGGAAGGTGTACCAGGCCGCCTCCTCCGGCAGGTCCCCGCCGCAGAAGATGATCACCGCCTCCTGGGGATTGCCGAAATTCCAGCTGCCCAGCTCCCCGGCCGTCAGGCTGGGCTTGCCGCCTCCGCCCCGCCACCGGTCGGTGAAAACACTGTCCCGCTCGTAGACGCACATGCACCACTTGCCCGCTCCGTCGGTGCACAGCGCCGCCAGGTAGTCCCCCCGGCGCTCCGTCTCCACGATCTCCAGGTCATAATAGTCGAAGTCGTAGACGATCGCCCGCCGGGGCGTGGCCAGACTGGCGAAGGCCTGCCGCTCCAGCCCCTCCAGGTCCGTCTCCGGCACGGAGCCCAGATAGTGGGCGGCCAGCCAGGTGCCGACCCCGATGGCCGCGATGCCGATCAGCGCCAGAGCCGCTGTGGCGAAAAAGCTTCTACGGCGCGTCCGCCGCTCCCGTTCCATGCTCTCCATCACCTGCGCCTCCGCCGCTTTGGGCAGCTCCTCCGGTGTCAGCTCCCGGCCGCTGAGCAGCTCGCTGACCGTCAGATCTAACGCCTCCGCCAGGGGTTCCAGCAGGTCCACCGAGGGCAGGCCCCGGCCGGTCTCCCATTTGCTGATGGCCTTATCCGTCACGTGGAGCCGCTCCGCCAGGTCCCCCTGGCTCCAGTTCTGTTCCTTCCGGCGCCGGGCGATGAGCCCGCCGGTGGCCTTTGCGTCCATGTCATCCGCTCCTTTTCCAGCCGTATCATACCACAAAACTGTCCCAAAGGCACCCTACGCTCCGTAGGAGCCTTGCTTTTTTCCGGAAAATCCTTATAATAGATGTATTCTGTGTGTGAGGAAATCCAACCGGAAAGGACCGTCCGCCCTTGAAGTTTCACGACCGCTTCCCAAAAGTCCGCCTGCCCCTGTGGGCCACGCTTCTGGCCGCCGTTCTGCTGGCAGGCGCCATCACCCTGCTGGCATTGTGGTGCCAGCCCAACGCCCTGCGGAGCGTGCTGGCCGTCTTTCGCAGCCAGCCCCTGCTGATCGTCCTCAACTGTCTGCCGGTGGGGATGCTGCTGCTGGTGTTCACCTGCCTGTTCCGAAACGTCTTTTTCGGCGCGGCGCTGGTGAACTTCGCCGTCTGCGCCCTGTCCATCGCCAACCGCATCAAGATCGAGGTCCGGGACGAGCCGGTGTTCCCCCGGGACTTCGCCCTGCTGAAGGAAGTCGGCAGCGCCGTGGGGACCTATGACATCCGTTTCCCGGTGTCGGCCATCGCTGTGGTGGTGCTGTTCTCTCTGGCACTGGCCGCCCTGGGACTCTTCGCGGGCAGCCGCCCCTTCCCCGTCGCCCGCCTGCGGGGCTGGCTGGGGAGCCTGCTGGGCGCGGCGGCCAGCTTCGCCGTCCTGGCAGGGCTGATCCTGACGGTCTACGCCTCCAACGACCTGTACAACTCCTTCCGGGTGTCCAACGCCTATTACATTCCCTCCGTGTTCAACGAGCTGGGATTCCCCTACTGCTTCTGCCACCAGTTCACCACCTACCCGGTGGACCGGCCGGAGGGCTTTGACCGGGCGGAGGCGGAGCGCTGGGACCAGGGCGGGGAGACGGGCCTGGGCGCGGATGTGAACGTCATCATGGTGATGGACGAGGCCTTCTCCGACATCACAGATGACCCCGCCTTCGCCTTTACAGAGGAAAATGACCCCCTGCCCAATCTCCACGCCCTGCGGGAGGACCCCCACGCCCTCACCGGCCACATCGTGGTGCCCGGCTTTGCCGGCGGCACCGCCAACACGGAGTTCGACGTGCTGACGGGCATGCAGACCAACGCCCTCTCCGCCGCCACCACGTCCTCCTTCCGGGTGGTGAACCGGAACCTGGACAGCCTGTTCCGGGTGTTCGGCGGCGACGGCTACCACACCTCCTTCTTCCACCCCGGAGATGACTGGTTCTACAACCGGGAGAATGTATACCGCTGGCTGGGGGCGGAGGAGACGGTGTTCGCCGACCAGATGGAGGACCTGGAATACAAGGGCCGCTGGGTCACCGACGACTACATGGCGGGCCTGATCGAACAGGAATTTGAGGACGCCGCGGCCGACGGCGAGACGCTGTTCCACTACACCACCACCATCCAGAACCACATGTCCTACACCCCGGACAAGTACGGCGAGGGCTACGACTACCCGGAGGTGCCGCTGAACGCGGCGGTGTCCGACGAGGTGGAGACGCTGCTGCGGGTCTATGCCGAGGGCGCCCGGGACGCGGACGCCATGCTGGGCCGCCTGGTGGACTACTTCTCCCAGCGGTCAGAGCCGGTGGTGCTGGTGTTCTTCGGGGACCACCTGCCCTATCTGGGGGACAACCAGCTGGCCTACGCGGAGCTGGGCTTCACCGCCCGGCCGGAGTGGGACCCGCTGACCTCCTATGAGACGCCCTATGTGATCTGGACCAACGACGCCGGGGCGGAGGCGCTGGACTGGGAGGCCGCTGCGGCGTCCCTGGATCTGCCGGAGAGCGGCGACCTCTCCGCCGCCTTCCTGGGAGCCGCGGTGCTGGAGCTGACGGGCCGCACCGGCGAGAGCCCCTGGTTCGACTTCCTGAACCAGCTGCGGCGGGAGCTGCCGGTGGTGCAGAAGCAGGCCTATCTGCCGGCGGACGGCACCCTGACGGACCAGCTGACAGAGGAACAGGCGGCGCAGGTGCTCAAATGGCGCCAGTGGAGCTACTACAAGCTGATGTACAAGGAGATCGACTGAAACCAGCCCCCGGCGGACCTTGGTCCGCCGGGGGATGGTCCTCTCTTGACGGGCCCGGCCCGTCTTGATACAATGAAAAAAAGCCCCATCATCAGGAAGGATGTGAGCTGCGTGAAGTCCTAGTCCAAACGGGAACTGGCCCTGGCGGTGCTGGTGATCTTCGCGGCGGTGATAGCCCCCTATGTCGTCACCCGATCGCTGGGGCGGCTGCTCCCCGGCAGCGCCACGCTGTTTCTCCTGTTTCTCTACGCCTGGGTCGCGGCCCTGGTGACGGGGGTGCCGTTTTTTCCTGTGGGCCCGGAGGGGGCGGCGAGTCTGGCCCTGGATCCTGGTGCTGGCGGTCTGCCTGGGGCTGCTCCTCCTTTCGGCTCTGAACTCGAACACCACCTTCCATCTGGTGGCGGTGGTCACCGGCTATCACAACAGTGAGTACATCGGCTTCCTGCTGCTTTATCTGATCGTGTGCTACATAGGGATGCTGGCGGCAGTAGCCTTGGCAACTGTCGTCGCCTGGGTCCTCCGTAAAATCAACTACTGACAAACAAGCCCGCCCGGAGCCATCGGCTCCGGGCGGGTCTCTGTTCGCATCTTCTATTTGCTCTGCCCCTCCGCCGGATGGAAGTGGTCCCACACCGCCTGGGCGGCGGACCGGGGCACCACGGCGGCCAGGGTCTCCACGTCCGCCTCCCGGATGGCCTTGATGGTGCCGAAGTGCTTGCGCAGCTCCGCCCGGCGCTTGGGGCCCACGCCGGGGATGTCGTCCAGGGCGGAACGGGTGGCGCTTTTGCTGTGGCTCTCGTGGTGGTAGGTGATGGCGAAGCGGTGGGTCTCCTCCTGGATCTGGCCGATGAGGGAGAACACCGCCTGCTGGGTGACGATGCCGATCTCCCGGCCCTCCGGCGTCACCAGGGCCCGGGTGCGGTGGCGGTCGTCCTTCACCATGCCGAAGATGGGCACCTCCACCCCGAACTCCCGGGCCACCGCCTGGGCCGCCCGGGCATGGGTCTCGCCGCCGTCGATGAGAAACACATCCGGCAGGGGCAGGAACTTCTCGTCCCCGTCCGCCGCCCGCTGGAGGCGGCGGCGCAGCACCTCCTGCATGGAGGCATAGTCGTCCGGGTGCCCCTCCAGGGACTGGATGCGGAACCGGCGGTAGGCGGACTTCAGCGGCCGGGTGCCGCTGTACACCACCATGGAGGCCACGATGTCGCTCTTTCCCGTGTTGGAGATGTCGAAGGACTCCATCCGCCTGGGGGGCGACGGCAGGTTCAGCATCTTCCCCAGCAGCTCCAGGGTGTAGGCGGTGCGCTCCTCGGCGGTGGTGGCCCGCTCCGCCTCCTCCCGGGCGTTCCGCTCCGCCATGGCCCGCAGCTCCGCCTTCTCCCCCCGCTGGGGCACGTGGACCCACACCTTGTGGCCCGCCCGGCGGGTCAGGACCTCGGAGAGCTCGGCGCAGTCCTCCGTCTCAAAGGGCAGCAGGATCTCGTGGGGCAGGATGGACCGGGGCAGGTAGTACTGGGCCGTCAGGGCGGAGAGCATCTCCGCCTCCGTCTCCTCGTTGGGAGCGGCGAAGAGCTCTGTCTCCCGGCCCGCCAGGTTGCCCTCCTCCATGTGGAGGATGGCGTAGCAGCACTTGCCGGACCCCCGGTACAGCCCCCAGATGTCCGTGTCCGCGCAGAGGCCGGCGATGACGGTCTGCTTCTTCCCCAGGGCGCCGATGGCATTGATCCGGTCCCGGAGCATGGCCGCCTGCTCGAAGTGGAGGGCCTCCGCCTCCGCCTCCATCTCGGCGGTCATGTCCCGGAGGAGCTGCCTGCTCTTTCCCTCCAGCAGCTGCACCGCCTGCTCGATCCGGCGATTGTACTCCTCCGCTGTCATCTCCGGGCGGCAGAACCCGTCGCACCGGCCCATGTGGAAGTTCAGGCAGGGCCGCTCCGCCCCGATATCCCGGGGGAATTTGCGATTGCAGGTGGGCAGCCGCAGGGCGGACAGCACCGCGTCCAGGGCCTGCCGGGTCTCGAACCGGCCGCCGAAGGGGCCGAAGTACCGGGCGGCGTCCTGGGCCATCTTGTTCACCAGGGTGAAGCGGGGATACGCCTCCCTGGACAGGCGGACAAAGGGGTAGCCCTTGTCGTCCTTCAGCAGGATGTTGTAGCGGGGCATGTGCCGCTTGATGAGGGAGTTCTCCAGCACCAGCGCCTCGAACTCACTGGTGACGAAGATGGTGTCGAACCGGTCCACCTGGGACACCATGTTCCGGGTCTTGGCGGTGTGGGAGGCGCTGTCCTGAAAATACTGGCTCACCCGGTTTTTCAGCTTCTTGGCCTTGCCCACGTAGATGACCTTGCCCGTCTTGTCCATCATCAGATAGACGCCGGGGGCCAGGGGCAGGTCGTTGGCCTTCTCCCGCAGCTCTTCCCTTGTCAC
>ERZ1643246.3482-NODE-3482-length-13457-cov-11.558648_pt1 | contig 13457 bp, 14 predicted proteins | sample MGYA00579265_ERZ1643246 | MGnify/ENA primary metagenome ERZ1643246 (study PRJEB29033, sample SAMEA4952261) | chicken gut metagenome | biome: Broiler Chicken; feature: Gastrointestinal Tract; material: Caecum | place: Ireland | collected 2018 | study: Broiler... | reverse complement strand
CGAAAGGGCTCTCAAAATACACCTGTCATGCCGTTCTCTTTGGAAGGTACTGCACAGCGATTCGATTCTCCGGCTTCACATCCGTCATATAGATCACGATTAAGAAAATCCATTCCAGTGGTTTCATCACGATGTAAATCACGTCGGCAATATATGGCGAACGGATCATCTCAGCCACCGGAAATCCGTATCTGTCATAGAAGTTTCTGACATTCCGGTGCAGGTTCGGCATGCGTTCCTCCAGTATCTGTTCAAATGCATTCGCCACACAGAGCTGCCGGTTCACGATCACCGGATGACCGTGCCTCACTCCCATACGTATCGGCTTTACCACCCTTCGGTGTCCGCCTGCGGCAACGGTGCAGAGATAGTGTTCATCATAATAGATATTCTGCGGAGCGATTTCCCAGGACAGATTCCAGTCACTTGTCTCGGTCCACGCGCGTATGGCACTGTCCGGCCGCTGACCGAATAAGATCAGGACACAGATAATGATCCCCAGCATAGGCCACATAAGGAGAAACGCAGCCGCCGGCCAGACAGAAGAGCGTTCCAGATGCCGGTTCAGCCATTCCAGATACCGGTTTCGGAATCCGCTGACCGCTCCGTCCTTTTTGCTCTCTTCACGCTGTATCTTCCCCCACTCCATAATTTTCTGGCGGATTACCTTAATCCCGATCAAAATACAATTCAATGGGAACAGGCACAGATATAGATAGACAGTTTCCAGACGGATAATCTGAATAATCCACAGAATACACTGCAGCATCCCCAGATACATCGCCGCAATCTCCAGCACTGTAATGAGGGGCGGCACCTTTGAAATCCGGCTGCATGAGAGAAACAGATATCCCAAAATCCCGACCACTGCAAGAATCACAACAGTAAGCGCTCCTTCTGTCCAGACCGGCGTGTGTTTCTGGGTATTGCAGAGGGTGACTGTCCAGTCGGAAAACGTAATATCGGCAAACGGAAGTATAAATAAAGAATAGAGTACCCCCAGTACAATGGTAATCCATTCAAAATGTCTCCCCTTCCGGATCAGCCGGGGATCTGTACAGCCGCAAAATACAGCCGCGAAATTGACAAGAGTCAGTATGAGCGGATAAATTGCAAAAATTCCGATCAGAAGGCCTGCAATGAAGCCCTCTATAAGACTGTCTTCTTCTCCCAGAAACAAAAACGTAACCGCAGCACCCAGAATCACGGAAACCGCTGCGGATAAAAGAATACTGTGTTTTAAAATCTTTTCATTCACGATGGCAAATGACTCCTCTCCCCTATCAGCATAATTTGTATAAATATTATGCCCATAGGAAAAAGGAGTCAAGTATCAACGTCTGACTTTCTTCATTATATTAACAAGGGCAAGCACGAAGAGCCTATGCAGTTTTCCGGGATAGGGACATCAAAATTGTCTGCTGCAGTTGCTCCAATCACAGCAAATGTTTCCATTTCTGGAAGCAGGCCGCTCCTTTCAAAAGACGGGGACCAAGCCAGAAAAGGAGTCTTTTCCCTTGTATGGTCCGTTCCCTTATAAGTGGGATCATTGCCGTGATCTGCAGTAATAATAAGAAGATCTTCCTTTTTTAACTGTCCCATCAATATTCCCAGTTTCTCGTCAAAGCGCTCTAACTCTTTTGCATATCCCTCCGGATTTCTTCTGTGCCCCCACAAAGCATCGAAATCCACAAGATTTACAAAGCACAAACCGCGGAACTCTTCTTTGGTTATCTGAATCGTCTGCTCCATTCCATGTACAGAACTGTTAGAATGCAATGCACAAGTAATTCCTTCTCCCGCAAAAATGTCATTGATTTTTCCGACTGAGATCACATCAAATCCATTTTCCTTCAGACTGTTTAGCACTGTTTTTCCGAAAGGTTTCAACGCATAGTCATGACGGTTGCTTGTTCTTCTAAACTCTCCACGCTTTTTCCCCACATAAGGCCGGGCAATAACACGCCCTACTTTCCACTCATCTTTCATAGTGATTTTTCTGGCGATTTCACAACAGCGATATAGTTCCTGAAGGCCGAATGTTTCCTCATTTCCGCAGATTTGTAGCACTGAATCTGCAGAGGTGTATACAATCATATGACCAGTTGCAATTTCTTCCTCACCCAGCTCATCCAGAATTTCTGTACCGCTGGCACTCTTATTCCCAATCACTTTCCTTCCGGTCTGCTTTTCCAGTTCAGCAATCAATTCAGGGGGAAATCCATTATCTGTAAAGGTTTTAAAAGGTGCTTTTACTTCCAGCCCCATCATTTCCCAGTGACCGGTCATAGTATCTTTTCCACGGCTTTTTTCATTTAATTTTCCATAATATCCGATCGGATGCTCCACCGGTACAACAGTTTTTAACGGGCATAAATTCGCCAGTCCCAATTTCTGCAGAAATGGTATGTGAAATGAACCGACCGACTCCGCAATATGGCCAAGCGTATTTACTCCCACATCTCCAAATTTCTCCGAATCCGGCATTGCACCGATCCCCAGTGAATCAATCACAATCACAAAAATCCGTTTGAACTTATTCATACAGCAGTCACCCGCCCCGCCTCTTTAAAATATTCATCAATGACCTCTTTCCAATCACCCTTACATATAATATGATGATTGCTTACAGGGCGCTTTGCAAAATACTCCGTACCATCCTCCAGCCGGAGTTTCATCTGCGAACGGCATAAATCTTTTCTATGCATAGTCTCTACCAGCTGTGCTCTTCCAGCATAGTATCTTGTCAATGTATCATCACATTTAAAAATCGTCATCTGTTGGGGCTCAATATCACACGCTACTGCCACACCAATTCCAGACTCAAAGTGTGTAGTCAGGAAATAGCTGTCAGGCATGTCGATCGGAAGTGTACAGTGAGCAAAAATTATTTCATTGTTATCCGGATCCATACAGCTTGGATTTGCCATAAATCCTGATTTACCTGTCAAAACTTTCATTATCGCCATACTTACCAGACTCTTTTGATCCCCTTCACACGCAGCAGGAATGCCTTCCGCATTCAGGATTGCCAAAGCGAGACACCCTGTAGTATGGATGAGTTCCAACAGATCGAAACATTTTACAGATACCGCATGAAGATCATGTTTTTCGATCAACCTTTTCAGCGCACCATACACATTAAGTGCTTTCTCAATTTCCTGCGGATCATAATTTTTCTTTTTCAGTTCTTCTGTATACTGATTTTCCGGATATCCGCCTTTTTGGTATTCTTCAACCAGTTCCTCCAGTTCATAGACGATTAGTTCCATCCCGCTGGAAGCTCTGAGTACATCCGGATCTGCATCACTCGCGATCAGACCCCCGGGCGTGCCAAAGCATCCCAGACGCATATGATTTAACTTTTCTTTGGCACACGCTGCTCTCACAAGGACTTTGAGACGTTCTGCAATCTTATCCATAGAACCATGGAGAATTTCTCCTCTCTTTCCATTTTCCTGAAGATACCCCATAATCTCCATAGCTGCCGCCAGAGAATTATAGGCAGGTGTTGTCAGAAGGATATATGGTTCTTTTGTCTGAGTATGCAATTCTTTAAATCCCTGTTCTGCTCCGCCTGATGCGATAAAATAGACAGGAAGCGGCTGAGCCTTTACCTCCTCTATTTCAGCACAGGATACTTTCATGCCAAGCACCTTTTCCAGCTCTGCAAGAAACTGTCTGCTATATTCCGGAATGTATTTGTCGTTACACTCTGCCGGGCCCATTAAGAATTTTACCTTGAGTTCTTCCATGCTGTTTACCTCCTATCTGACTCTTAACATTCTGTAAATATAATCCTTGTACTCTTTTGCCTTTAATTTACTGCATATATATACATTCGGTTCTTTTTCGCTGAAATGATTTACGTCTACCAGAACTGCACCATAGCTCGGCCCCGGCGAGACATCTACCTCGCAGTAATATTTTTCACAATGCTCAATGCATTCCGGATAAAGAGCGGCGGCTACAGCGGATGGATCTGCCATATCAAGATAGCTGTCGCCGAATCGTTCTCTATTTAGTTCCAGCAGATTCTTATTGCAGTCTATTGCAAATTTCCCCAGTTCTCCACTGTTACGAATCTCCTCTATCTCCTGCGGATTCAACATACAATCTCCCAGACACGCATCCCATCCGACATATACAATTTCATTCAGCCCCGATTCTGTCACAATCTTGGCCGCCTCCGCGTCCTGCCAGATATTAAACTCCGCCACCGGAGAAACATTTCCCGCTCCCAGACCTGCACTCCCCATAATTACGATGCGGCCGGCTTTCATCATTGCTTTATAATCCAAGCGTATAGCCAGAGCCAGATTAGTCAGGGGTCCCAATGCTATAATATCAATTTCCCCGTCCTCACTGTTCCGAAGTGTCTCAAGCATCTTTTCCACTCCGTTTTCTCCTGCCGCCTTCAGCCTTTGCGGCCTGAGACCGATATCGCCCATTCCATCAAGTCCATGAGTCTCATGAGCAAAAACAAGTTCTTTTAACAGCATCTTGGCTGTGCCTTTATACACCGGCGGCTCGTATGTACCTGCATATTCAATCGTTGTCAGCGTATTAAGTGTCGCCTGCTCCATTGCTACATTTCCAGATACGGTCGTAATAAGCACCACTTCGTAGTGAGGGTCGTTTAAAGCCATCGCAATAGCCATGGCATCGTCTGAGCCGCAGTCGGTATCAATTATAATTTTCTTTTTACTTATCATCGCCTTTTTCCTGCCTCTTTTTGTCTTCTTCGATTAATATTTTGACAGCATCACACGCAAGCTCAATCGTATGATCATTCATGCTTCCGTAAGCCATGATTGCCCCTGCCCTTGCACCGCGTATAGAGGAAACAATAAACAGAGCTGCTGTCTCCATCTCTGATGCCATAACTCTGCTCTTTTCCCAAGCCTCCCATCTCTGATGGAGACGCCCGCTGTTCGGCATACTGTCCGGATCATGCTGGCCATAGAACGAATCTTTGGATTGAGCAATTCCCTCCGCAAATTTGTATCCCTTCTCTGCACAGGCCCTTGCCAGAGCATCTGTCACATGCCGGTCCGCCATTGCAGGATATTCGATAGGCACATAGTGTACAGTCGTTCCCTCATCCCTGACAGATCCCGTAATGATTACACCTTCCAGACTCTCATCATAGCTCTCCGGGCAGACTCTTCCGCAGGTTCCTATCCGTATGAATACTTCTGCTCCGCAGTGGATCAATTCTTCGACCGCTATCGCAGCTGAAGGGCAGCCCATCCCTGTACTTGTCACTGAAACTTTTTCGCCGTTTAACGTTCCTGTCCATGTCTTATGCTCCCTGTTGTGAGCGACAAGCACCGGATCATCAAAATGTTTTGCTATGATATCTGTGCGGAACGGATCTCCGGGAAGCAGAACATATTTTCCGATATCACCTTTGCCGCAACAAATATGATACTGTTTTCCTTCCTTATTTAATACTTCTTTACTTGATATAGACATAAACTTATTCCTCCTTTTTCTTTTCACTGGTATTAATCTTTATGAGCAATGCCGCAGCAAGACTTATTACGATCATCAGAGCTGTATAGTAAAACGAGATACGAATTCCCATCCGCCCCACTAAAAAGCCTGTTATGATAGGTGTCAGGATATCAGATCCTCCCCCTGCAGTTGCCACAATAGAACTTGCAATACTGATACGCTCGTATCCAATCCTTGTAGCTACGGTAACGATTACGCTGAAAAGCACGCCTAGGAAAAATCCTGCACACAGAAATCCCGAAAATAAGGCTGCCGTGTGATCTACACCAAGGACAAGCACAACTGCCGCTAATGCAAAAAGATTGTTGATGATCAATACAGTCTGTGGTTTGACTTTTCTCAGGATCAATACAAACACAAATGATCCTGTCACGCTTCCCACATTATATACAGTGAGCATAAATGCTGCGTTTGCGGAAGAAATACCGATACTTTCAGCAAAACTTGATATGTAAAGCCCAAGCGTATTTACAACAGCACTGTACGCTGCACATAAGATCAAAAGCGCACCCCATGCTATAAGTTTGCTTTTTGTATACAGCGGCTCTACCTGTTCGGTTTTTTTCCCCTCCGCACTATGCTCCTGCAGATGTACAAAAGGAATGCAGATCAGCATCAGAACTGGAATGACCAGTAATATATAATAGGCTCCATAAAACGGAAGATGCCATGTGAGCAGTATGCCGATCAGAAATGGTGTAGCAAAACTGCCAAGACCGAACATTGCCTGACCCACACTTAACGAGCCGGCATAATTTCTTTTGAATACCGCGCTTAATAGGACCGGACACACTGTATCCTGGGCACCCATTCCAATTCCGCCCAGACATGCAAAGAACATACCGGCATAGAAATTTACCACCAGAGGCAGGCCGATCAGATATGCCATTATAAGTATTACCCCTATGCCCAGAACTTTTTTGGTTCCAATCTTTTCTACCAGATGTCCTGTGCCGTAAACCGTCAGCACTCTTCCAAATGCATATGCAGATCCGAGGAGAACCACCTTGTCCAGACTCATATCATACATCTCTGCCAGATGCGTCAAACTGCTTCCCACCACAATACACGCAGCACCAGTCAAAAAATACATTCCAAAAGCAAGAAACGCTGTCAATACATTATTCCTTTTCATACATTCTCCCTGCTCATTATCTCATTTATCGCATCTTCAATACAGATCACACCACCCTCTATGCCAAGAGCCCTGCATACCCTGCTTACATATGGTTGTTTTAACATTGCCTTATCAAGAGCATCCATATCCCAGAATATCTCCCGCGGGGTGCCAGTCCTTACAATTTTTTTCTTTGCCATTACGATTACTTTATCAAAGTTCATGGATACAAATTCCATATCATGGGAAATAGTGATCACTGTTTTCCCCTGCTTATGAAGGATGCGCAATATGTCTGCCAATCTCTTATTTCCTTCCATATCCTGTCCCGCAGTCGGCTCATCAAAAATAAGAACATCTGTATTCATAGCGATAACTGCAGCGATTGTCACAAACTTCCTTGTAGAAAGAGGAAGGTTATATGGATTTTCTTCTCTATACTTATCCATCCCTGTAATCTTAAGTGCTTCTTCAACCCGCGAATTTTCCTCCTCAGGTTCTAGTTTCATCATCTTCGGACCAAAACGTACTTCACTTTCTACAGTAGAATGAAAAATCTGGTCATCCGGATTCTGAAATACATAGCCGACTACTCTTGATACCTGTGCGGTCGTATAATCTTTTGTATTCATATCTCCGATCAGCACATCGCCCTTTGTCGGCCTTAACAGACCATTCATCATCTTGACAGTAGTTGTTTTTCCGGCGCCGTTCTGACCTACAATGGCTACATTTTCGCCCGCCTTAATCTCCATATTAATATCATCTACTGCCAGAAATCCTCCCGGATAAGAAAAGCTTACATTTTTAAGTATCAAATCATGCATCCTGCTTACCCTCCTTTAACGATTCCCGGATCATCCTTACAGCCTGATCCTCCGTCACCGGAATCTTCCGAAGCGGGAATCCTTTCTCTTTGAGCTTTGCTCCCAGAATGGCCACCTGAGGAAGAGACACTCCGCGATCAAGGAGAGAAATATCAGAAAGAATCTTTTCTTTATCTCCTGATTTAATCAGGTGTCCTTTCTCAAACACCAGAACCTCATCCGCATATTCCGCAATCAGATCTATCTTATGCTCTACCAGAATGATCGTCTTTTTTCTATCTTTTAAAGCTTTGATAATTCGGAATACACTCTCCGTTCCCTCCGGATCGAGCTGGCTTGTAGGTTCATCAATAATCAGGATATCAGGCTCAAGCACAATTACGGATGCCAGCGCCACTCTCTGCATCTGTCCGCCCGATAGGTCGAAGGGATTTTTTTCTGCAAGCGCCTCAATATCTGTCATTTTCATAACTTCGATCACGCGTCTCTCAATCTCTTCCACAGGGACCCCGAAGTTCTCCAATCCGTAAGCAACTTCTTCAAACACGGTATCTTTCACACCGCTTATCTGTGTAAATGGATTTTGGAATACATATCCGATCTTAGCGGACAGTTCCCCTCCGTATTCTATTGTTTTCTTTCCCTCTACCAGCACCTCGCCTTTTAATTCACCTTTGTAAAATCCCGGAGCGAATCCTCTGAGCAGTGCGCAGAAAGTTGTCTTTCCAGCGCCGTTTTCCCCCACTACTCCATAGAATTTACCGCTTTCAATCTTTAAATTCAGGTCCTCGACTGCCGGCTTTTCCGTCAATGGATAATAATAAGTCACATCTTTACATTCAATCACAACAGCCATAACATAATCCTCCCTGCAAGCAGAAGCACTGTGATTAGAACTGACGCAGCGGCCGCCTTTCCTTCCCAGCCGCTTTTCTTCAGTTCAAACAAATGTGTCTTTGGCCCCTGCATTGTAAATCCTCTTGCTTCCAGAGTAAGAACACGCTCCTCTGAACTAATGACTGCCCCTAAGATCAAAGGCACCAGTGAAGGGAAGAATGCCTTTGCCCTGACAATAAGATTACCCTCCGTCTCTACACCTCTTGCCTTCTGTGCATTCATGATCGTTTTACTGTTTCTTCCCAGTATTTCGATCATCTGAAGCGTAGAAGTAAATACATATGCTGCCTTATAATTCATTCCAGAATCTTCAAGAGCTCTTGATATTTCTTTGTTTTCTGTTGTCTGGAACAGCCATACAAAAATTCCTGCAATATTCATAATCAAAAATGACAGGGAGACAGCTGTCCGCAATCCTCTTTCATAGATCCGCAAGATACCGAACCGCCATATCAGATCTCCGCCCGGTACAAGAAACGTCTGAACCAGCAGGATGATCAGCGCTACAACAGCCACCGTATTCAGCGCTTTTATGCACCTTCCAAGGACTCCGCTTGCTTTGCACAGTATAAGAATCACCAAAAACTGTGGAATAAGAAATAGCGGAAGGCCGATATCTGTGACCTCTATCGTATTGACGATAAAGGTACAGACCGCATACATAAGTACGATCAGCGCTTTTGTCGAAGGGTAAAGTCCTGCAAGTTTATTTGATTTTCGTATCTGTATTTTTTCAATATAATTTTCCATAAACAAGCGTTCCTTTTCTTTTTACTCAATTACAACATTGTGCCATAGGTCAAAAGGAGGATGCAGAATTATTATTTTTTTTCTTTCTCCTTAATGTAATTCATTCCGCATCCGAATTTCACAAGTGTTCTGGGTGGAATTACCTGAATTACCAAGCGGCAGATGATAAAAGAAATCACACGGTCAAGCAGCTGGAAAATTCCCTCTGTTCCAAAAAATGCCGCCCAGATATTTGCTCCTGCTGCCATTGCCGCCGCTGTGATCAATGATGTTCCACTTCCGGTTACACCTCCGTATACAAGAACTACGATTGGTGCTGAGGATACTACTGCAACGACTGCCATCAGGATCATAGAGATAATCCATTTCCACCATACATTAAACATTTTTTTTCTTGCGAGGAATCCGGTAACCAGACCTGCCAGAATATTAACCGGGATAAAAGCGAAGTTGACCGGGTTTGCAATTCCAGTTACAACATTTGTCAAACCACCTGCTACTGCTCCGACCCATGGACCGCACAGCATACCGGCAAAAATCGTTCCGATCGTATCCAGATACATCGGAAGTTTCAAAATAGATGCCAGCTGTCCTCCTACAAAATTAACGGCCACACTGATTGGAATAATCAGAATTGCTAACATTGAAAAATCAGTTTTAATTGAATACTTTTTTTCCTGCATTTTTCTCTCTCCTTTTCCTTTGTTTGTCTGCATACTGCTTTCTGTCCTCCTTTTGACTAAGTTGTTCTGCACGGATGACTTTTTTGTCAACCGAGACCTTTAACTTGACCGTAGATTAGCACATATGTATAATTAAAAAAATGACGTTTGTCATCTTTCTCTACTATTTTTAACAAAAGAAAGGGGTATATTCGCCATATGTACAGCAAAACTTCCAAAGCATTAGAAATCATTTTTTCCGGTGCGTATAATCCTATAAACCCATATCCCGCGCTTCAGGAGTATCTATCCGAGGCACGTCTGCTGGACTTTCAGAAAGAGGAAACCATCATCAGCCAAGGCGATCCATGCCGCTATATCTACATACTTATCTCCGGGCGTGTCAGTGTTTTAAACTGTATCAGCTGGGACAATGATAATGTCATTGACTTTATCGAACCATTAGATATCATGGGAATGGTTGAATATTTGAACAAAATAAATGCTTACACAGCTTTTGTAGTCGCTCAGAGCAAATGTTATATCCTTCGCATTCCTATATCTGTTTTTGAAACAATCATACGGGAAAACGCCTATATCTGTTACCAAACTTTGGTAACCATGGGGGCCTCGCTCAAGTCGAACATGGATCGTGCTGAAACAAACCAGCTGTTTCACTCCAAAGATATTCTGGGACATTATCTTTTTCTTCAAGCACAGCGGAAGACACCTTATGTCTGTCCGCTTACCCGAAAAGATCTTGCCGAAATACTCCATATCAACCTGCGCACCTTATACCGTCATCTCGCAGACTTTGAGGGAAAAGGCTATATTGAACTCCGAAAAGGGAAAATTATCATCGAGCAAAAGAATCTGGAAAAATTGTCTGTTCGATATGGGGATGTCATACTATGATATAAAATTGCAATAACGTCTTAAAAGTTTTTCTTGAATTTTAGAATCAATTGTGTTAGATTTGTCTGTAGATTTTACAAAGGAGGACAATTTTATGAAAAAAATCTTATTTGTATCTCACTGTATTCTGAATACATCAGCCAAAGTTGTCCTGTATAATCAGCAGGAGATTGACGCTGAAGAGAACCTCAGGAAAAAATTTATGCGCAAAGCAATCGACAGTGATATACAGCTCATCCAGCTGCCCTGTCCCGAATTCACTCTCTATGGTGCAAGACGCTGGGGACATGTCAGCAATCAGTTTGATAATGTCTTTTTCCGCACACATTGCCGCGATATCCTGACACCGATTATACAGCAGTTAAAAGAATATCTGCAAAATGATGACATGTTTGAAGTGCTGGGATTTGTTGGCGTAGACGGCAGCCCAAGCTGCGGAGCAGACTATACCTGTTATGCGGACTGGTATGGTTCTTTTGATGGTCGAACCGGACTGGACGAAACCCTTGCCTCGTGTAAACTCGGTAAAGGCTCCGGTATCTTGATTCAGGTACTGAAAGAAATGCTTGAAGAGGAAGGATTATCCGATAAAGTCCGGATTTCCTCTCTCTATGCTCCCGAGCCCGAAAAATGTATGAAGATGCTTGAGTCAATATGATTACTACACATATGTACAATAAACAGGGAGCCTTGACAGCCTCCCTGTTTTTTATTATTTTCATGAAAGATCACAGACGTACTTTTGGTTTCACAGTTCTGATGCATCCGGTATTGAGGTTTGGGCCCCTTTTCTCGTCACTGCAATGGAAGAAACTTTCTGTCCGAAATTTACAGCCTCGTCTTCAGTTTCACCGCGGCTTAAAGCAAGAGCAAAAGCCGCTGTAAAACAATCTCCCGCTGCTGTCGTATCCACTGCTTTTACTTTTTCTGCCGGGAAAAATTTTTGTACTGACCTGTTAACAAGAAAGCATCCTTTTTCCCCAAGAGTAACAATTACGTTTTTCACGCCTTTATCCAACATTTCTGACGCGGCATTAATAATATTTTCCTTCGTATCTATCGCTTTTCCTGTCAAAATGGAAAGCTCTGTCTCATTTGGCTTTATGTAATCTATTCCCTGCCAGAATCCATCTGGAAACTCTTTTTTTGCAGGAGCGGGATCTAGTATCACGGTCTTTCCCAGATTGACAGCCAGATTTTTCACATACAGCACTGTATCCAGCGGGATTTCGAGCTGCATAATTAAAATATCACATGTTTCAATATACTTTTTCCAGCTCTCTGCCATTTTACAGGTAACCTCTCCATTTGTCCCCCGGATCAGCGTAATGGAATTCTCTCCATTATCGTCTACAATAATGTATGCCTGCCCTGTTGGAACACCGGAAATCTCAACAATGGGAGTCGTATTTACTCCCACTTCTTTTAGATTCGCTCTGAGCCTGTCTCCAAAGCTGTCATCCCCTACAGCACCTGCCATTACAACGTCTCCTCCGAGCTTTCCCGCGGCATAAGCCTGATTCGCGCCTTTTCCGCCGGGTATCAGAGTAATATTCTTACCCGTGATTGTCTCACCAGCTCTTGGCAGATAGGGAACCTCAAGAACCGTATCCATATTCAGGCTGCCGACAATGAGTATTCTCTTCATTTTATCCTCCTTTAAATACCGCACTTGATTTTGCTTTATATATACCATGTTTATCACTAACTATAAATGACACATGTCATTTTTAATTTGCAAAAAGGCAGTTTATCCGTGATATTACACAAGATAAACCGCCTTTTTAATTATCACATTATTCAGCTGAATCCGGAGAATTCCAGATGCCGGAGCTTATTTGTAGTTTACGATCTTACCGAAATCAGCTTTCAGTGAAGCTCCGCCTACAAGGCCGCCGTCGATGTCAGCCTGAGCGAACAGCTCTGCAGCATTTCCTGCGTTTACAGATCCGCCGTACTGGATGCGGATTGCTTCTGCTGTAGCCTCGTCATATACTTCAGCAACACACTCACGGATGCCTTTGCATACTTCCTCAGCCTGCTCTGTTGTAGCTGTCTTTCCTGTACCGATTGCCCAGATCGGCTCGTAAGCGATAACCATTGTCTTAGCCTGATCAGCTGTTACGTTCTGAAGGCCGACCTTAACCTGCTGACGGATAAAGTCCATTGTCACGCCCTGCTCTCTCTGCTCCAGAGTCTCTCCGCAGCACATGATCGGTGTGATACCGTGCTCGAATGCTTTGAGGACTTTCTTATTTACATCCTCATTTGTCTCTCCGAAGTAATCTCTTCTCTCAGAGTGTCCGAGAACTACGTATTTAACACCTGCGTCTACAAGCATAGCCGGTGAGATCTCGCCTGTGTAAGCTCCGCTCTCCTCGAAATACATATTCTCAGCTCCAACCTGGATGTTTGTTCCTTTTGCCGCCTCAACAACCGGAACAATGTCGATAGCCGGTACGCAGAATACTACGTCAACTTCTTCATTTGCTACTAACGGTTTCAGTTCTTCTACCAGTGCAACTGCCTCGCTCGGAGTTTTGTTCATTTTCCAGTTGCCTGCAATGATTTTCTTTCTTGCCATTTTACTCTTCTCCTATTTTCACTAAGCTTTTTGGGTATGTTCGCCTTACTAGGCTCGAAAATACCTTGCCAAGTGCGCCGAACTAAGTAAACGCTAAGTTCGGCCTGCGCCCTTGGCTTGGCTTCACTAAGCTTTTTACTTATCGTTTGCTGCTGCTACACCCGGCAGTTCCTTTCCTTCAAGGA
>ERZ1643246.3481-NODE-3481-length-13458-cov-5.627173_pt1 | contig 13458 bp, 12 predicted proteins | sample MGYA00579265_ERZ1643246 | MGnify/ENA primary metagenome ERZ1643246 (study PRJEB29033, sample SAMEA4952261) | chicken gut metagenome | biome: Broiler Chicken; feature: Gastrointestinal Tract; material: Caecum | place: Ireland | collected 2018 | study: Broiler... | reverse complement strand
ATTTCCATTATCCTGATGAATTGGGCCGCTTACCGGACAGGAGGATACGGACATGGGAATTGATCTATCTGCCGGGCCTTCCCTGCAGGTTTCCATCCGAAAAAAGCTGAAAGGCTTTAAACTGGGCATGGAGTTTCATGCCGGGAGGGGCTGTCTGGGCATCCTGGGACCCTCCGGCTGCGGAAAAAGCATGACCTTAAAATCCATCGCCGGTATTGTGACGCCGGATGCAGGACGCATCGCCCTCCAGTACGCCGCAGGGGAGGCCGCCGGCGGACGGGTGCTCTACGATTCCTCTTTAAAGATCAATGAGCGGCCTCAGAACCGCCAGGTAGGGTATCTGTTTCAGAGTTACGCCCTGTTCCCCAACATGACGGTGGAGGAGAATATCCGGACCGGATTAAAGAGCCGGCGGATGCGGAGGGTTCTCACCTCTGCCGGGGCCCAAAAGCGGGTACAGGAGATGGTGGAGCGATTTGGCCTTCAAGGTCTGGAAAAACGGTACCCCGCCCAGCTTTCAGGCGGACAGCAGCAGCGGGCGGCCCTGGCCAGGATTATGGCCTACAAGCCGGAGGTGATTCTCCTGGATGAACCATTTTCCGCTATGGACAGCCATCTGCGGGAAAAACTCCGGCTGGAGCTTGCGGCGCTTTTAAAAGAATATGACGGGATTTCCATTCTGGTGACCCACGACCGGGACGAAGCCTACCAGCTCTGCGATTCCATGATTCTCATGGATCAGGGAAGGGTCCTGAGCAGCGGGAAAACCAGGGAGCTGTTCTTAAATCCCCGCACCTGCATGGCGGCAAGGCTTACCGGATGCAAAAATATTTCCCGCATCCGCAGGATCGGAACATGCCGCATCGAAGCTCTGGACTGGAGAGGACTGGTCCTCTCCACTTCGGAGCCGGTGGGAGACGAGGTGACGGCGGTTGGAATCCGGGCCCACGACTTTGAACCCCTGTCCCAGACCCAGGCAGAAGAGCTTCAGGGCCGGGAAGGGGAGAATCTTATCCCCGTCGGCAACCCAACCATATCCGAGATGCCATTTGAGTGGTATATTACCCTGGAAAACGGTCTCTGGTGGAAATGCGGGAAGAGCATCCACGATTTAAAGGCCGCACCGCAGATCCCAAAGTGGCTTCGGGTGTCCTCCGGAGCCCTGATGCTTTTAACCGGAGAATAAAAGGAGGAGGTCAGGTCATTGAACAAGGGTACAGGCGCCCTGATCGTGGCGGCAGGAAGCAGGCAGGAGGAGAACCGGTTCCATCCCATGGAGCCGGTAGGAGACAGCACCGTAATCCGGCGCATCATCATTACCATGAAGCAGGCGGGCGTTGACCCTATTGTGGTAGTAACGGGACGGCAGGGGGATGAACTGGAAAAGCATGTGGCAAAGCTTCAGGTCATCTTTCTCCGGAACAAAGATTATCAGCGGACCCAGATGTTTGACAGCATCTGTATGGGACTTTCCTATATGCAGGAGCTCTGCAGCCGGATTTTCGTCCTGCCTGCCAAATATCCCATGTTCCTTCCCCTGACCATTCTGCGCATGATGGAGGAGGATGCCCCTGCGGTCTGTCCCGTTTACCGGGGAAAGGGCGGACATCCGGTTTTGATTTCCGTTTCCCTGATTCCCTCTATCACCGCTTTCAAAGGAGACTTCGGCCTTCAGGGGGCGCTGAAAGAGCTTCAGGCCCAGGGACTGGTGAAACGGATCCCGGTGGAGGATACGGGGATCCTGCGGTCTGTCGACAGTCCGGTGAGCCGTGATGGCGGCGCCCTCCAGGGAGAGGAGAAGATTCCCATCCACCCCCATCTGAGCCTGAGCCTGAGGCGGAACGAAGAATTTTTCGGGCCGTCTATGGCTCAGTTCCTTGTACTGATCAGCCATACCGGTTCCATCCAGAATGCCTGCCGTCAGATGCACATGTCCTACACCAAGGGCTGGAGCATGATCCGGGAGGCGGGGGAGCAGCTGGGATTCTCCATTCTGACCACTCAGTCCGGAGGAGCGGACGGCGGTTTTTCTCAGCTCACCCCAAAAGCCAGGGACTTTCTGGAGCGGTATCTGGCCATGGACCATGCCTTAAAGCTTCAGGAGCAGAAGCTCTTTGAAATTTATTTTCAGGAGGAGGATCATGAAACAGCTTTTTGAAGAATTGCAGCGCTGCTTAAAGGAGGGGAACCCCTCTGTTCTCGTTACCATTGTGGACAGCTCCGGCTCCACCCCAAGAGGGGCCGGTTCCCGGATGCTGGTTACACGGGAGGGGATCCGGAGGGGAACCATCGGAGGAGGAGCGGTGGAGCACAGGGCCATGGAGATCGCGATGGAGACCCTGGAGAAAAAGGAATCCTTCATTCAGAGTTTTTCCCTGACCAGAAACCAGACGGCGGACCTGGGGATGGTCTGCGGAGGGGATGTGCGGCTGTACTTTCAGTATGTATCTGCTGAGGATGCGCGGATGGAGGAGCTGTGCGCCCGGATTCTGGAGGCAATGGAGCAGGACCGGGACAGCTGGCTGATCGTGGAAATGACGGATGTTTCGGCCTGGCATATGGGACTGCTGCAAAACGGGTCCTGTTTCGGCCTGGCCTTTCCTCCGCTTGGACCAAAGGCGGGACAGATCCAGCTGGAGGGGAGAACGTTCTACACGGAACCTCTGGTCCAGGCGGGAACCGTCTACATTTTCGGCGGAGGGCATGTAGCCCAGGAGCTGGTGCCGCTTCTGGCCCATCTGAACTTTCGATGCGTGGTGATGGACGACCGGGCGGAATTTGCCAACCCACAGGTTTTCCCCCAGGCCGTCAGGACCATCGCCGGGAATCTGGAACGGATTTTCGACTATGTGCAGATTACCGGGCGGGACTACGTCTGCATCATGACCAGAGGACATCAGTACGATTATTACGTTCAAAAACAGGTGCTGCCCTTAAAGCCCCGCTACATCGGCATCATGGGGAGTCACAATAAAATCCGGGTGACCACGGACAAGCTGCTGGCAGATGGTTTTTCCCCGGAGGAAATCCGGTCCTGCCATATGCCCATCGGAACGGACATCCTGGCTCAGACGCCGGCGGAAATTGCCGTCAGCGTGGCGGGAGAGCTGATTTTTGTCCGGGCCGGAGGAGAAGAAAAGTCCTGATTTTTTCAATTTTTCTTCAACCTTTCCTGCTATAATGGAAGGAGAAACCATCAAAAGGAAAGGACGGCGGTCAAGAATGAAGCTGCTGCTTGTGGAAGACGAGATGCGGATGGCGCAGGCTCTCTGCGAGATCCTGCGCCAGGAACATTATCAGGTGGACCATTTCGGGGACGGCTGTGAAGGGCTGTTGGCCGCAGAGAGCGGCGTCTACGACCTGATGATCCTGGATGTGATGCTTCCGGGAAAAAATGGATTTGAGATTGCCCGGGAAGTCCGGCAGAAGGGAATCGGGACCCCCATCCTGATGCTGACGGCAAAGAGCGAGGTGGACGACAAGGTGGAGGGCCTGGACTGCGGGGCGGACGACTACCTGACCAAGCCCTTTATGACGAAGGAGCTTCTGGCGAGACTGAGGGCATTGTCCCGCCGGACGGGCAGCAGAGCGGACGGAAGCCTGAAATTCGGGGACATTTCCCTGAACCGGGACAGAGCCACCCTCACCTGCGGGGAAAATTCCGTGCGTCTGGGGGAAAAGGAATTCGGCATTCTGGAGTACCTGATCGTCAACCAGGGGCAGATCCTGACCAGGGAACAGCTGGCGGTAAAAATCTGGGGCTATGACAGCGATACCGAGTACAACAACGTGGAGGTATATCTGTCCTTTGTGCGGAAAAAGCTGCGGTTCGTCCAGTCGGAAACGGAGATCAAGGCGGTGCGGGGAATCGGCTATGAATTGAGGTACGGCCATGTTTAAAAAGTCCAGGAAAAAAATCGTGGCTTCCATCCTGGCGGTCCTGGTCCTTCTCCTGTTTGGGACCATATGCGTGATCTATTTTGCCAGCTATATGCAGATGTCCGAGGAAAACCGCCAGCTTTTAAGGCAGTATTCCGCCGAATACCGGCTCCTGGATGAACCGTCTCCTCCCCAGAACGATGCACACCCGGATGACCGTTCTGCAAGCGACAGTTCCCAGGATTCGCCTCCCGCCAATAACCGGCAGAGAAAGCCTCCCGGCAGGCCCCCCAGGCTGGAACTGTCCACCTTTTATTCTGTGGCGATATCCAAGGATGGACAGGTGTTAAAAGTGGATACCGCCGACGTTTCCACCCTGGATGAGGAAACCCTGACGGAGCTGGCCTTCCGGCTGGAGGAAGGCTCCAGGCAGGAGGGCGTGGAGCAGGACCTGATTTACAAAATCACCGATAAGGGAGACTATATTCTGGCGGCATTTCTGGACAACACCCTGATGATGGACAATGCCAGGGCCCTGATCACCTATACTCTGATTTTCGGCGGAGCCGCCCTGATCCTTCTCTTTTTCCTCTCCCGTTATCTGGCAAAGCGGATTGTGGCTCCCCTGGAGGAAAGCTACAAGCGTCAGAAACAGTTTGTCTCCGATGCGGGACATGAACTGAAAACGCCGGTGGCGGTGGTGAACGCCAATCTGGAGCTGCTTTCCCGGCAGATTGGAGAGAATCAGTGGCTGTCCAACATCCAGTATGAAAATGAGCGGATGTCCGCCCTGATCACCCAGCTTCTGGAGCTTGCAAAGACAGAGAGCACGGTTCCCGTCATGGAGAACGTGGACTTGAGCCGCCTGGTTTATGGGGAAGTCCTTCCCTTTGAGACCGTGGCATATGAGCAGGGGCTGACCTTGAACAGCCAGCTGGAGGAAGCTGTTTTTGTAAACGGCAACAGCCTGCAGCTGAAACAGCTTGTCTCCATTTTGATTGACAATGCGCTGCGCCACAATCAGGGCGGCAGCGAGATTATGGTGGGCCTGAAAAAGGAGAGAGGCCATGGGATCCTGTCGGTCATCAACAGAGGAGAGCCCATTCCCGAGGAGCAGAAGAGTCAGCTCTTTGAGCGCTTTTACCGGGCAGATTCCGCCCGGACCGCCGAGGACGGCCATTATGGACTGGGTCTGGCCATTGCGAAAAACATCGCTTCCTCTCACAGGGGGAGCATACAGGTCCTCTGCTATGAGGGCAAGGTGGAATTTTCCGTAAAGATCCCGCTGAAAAAATAAAAATCTTCAATCCTTTTTCAATTTTCCTTCTGTACAATGGCTCCATCAAAGGTACAGGAGGAATTTTTTATGGATGTTCAAACCATTTTTAAACGATATGAACGGAAATATCTGCTGACAAAAGAGCAGAAGGAACGATTGATGGAACGGTTCCAGGAAAAACTGGCGCCCGACCAGTATGGAAAAACGACCATCCGGAATATTTATTTCGATACGGAGCATTATCGGCTGGTTCGGCGCTCCATTGAGAAACCGGCCTATAAAGAAAAACTGCGGGTCCGCAGCTACCGTCAGGCCGGGCCGGAGAGTCCGGTGTTTGTGGAACTGAAGAAAAAATACCGGGGCGTCGTCTACAAGCGCCGGATTTCCCTTCCGGAGGAGGCGGCCATGGACTGGCTCCTGGGGAGGAACAGCTGCCCGGAAGACACCCAGATTTCCAGGGAGATTGGCTATTTCCTGGACTTTTATTCCTCTCTGGGACCGGCGGGATTTCTTTCCTACAACCGGGAGGCATTTTACGCCAAGGAGCAGCCGGATTTCCGCGTAACCTTTGACGAGAGGATTCTCTTCCGCCAGGAGGATATGTCCTTAAAATCCAGGGTTTACGGCACTTTGCTCCTCCCTCAGGATCTGATGCTGATGGAGCTGAAATGCCCGGGCGCCATGCCTCTGTGGGCCGCAAGAGTTCTGTCTGAGGAGCACATTTACCAGACCTCCTTCTCCAAATACGGTACGGCGTATCAGAAGGTGATTCTCCCCGGACTTGCAAAGGAGGTGCGGCGCTATGCTTGAATCCGTTTTCAGAGGATTATTCGACTCTCAGACTGCTGCAGTCATCCCGGTCAGCGACTTTCTGCTCTGTATGGGCGTATCCCTGATCCTGGGGCTGATTCTGGCGTTTACCTACATGTACCGCACCCGGTCCAGCAAAAGCTTTGTGGTGACCCTGGCCCTGCTGCCGGCCGTTGTCTGCGTTGTGATCATGCTGGTCAACGGAAATGTGGGGACCGGCGTGGCTGTGGCCGGCGCCTTCAGCCTGGTCCGGTTCCGCTCCGTTCCCGGAACTGCCAGAGAAATCTGCAGCCTCTTTCTGGCTACGGTCAGCGGCCTGATTGCCGGAATGGGGTATCTGGGATTTGCAGCCCTTTTCACCGTCGTCATGTGCGCCGTATTTTTGCTCTATCAGATGCTGGAGCTGGGAAGCGGCAGGGGGCGGGAGGCCTGGAAGATGCTGACCATCATCATTCCGGAGGATTTGGATTATACGGAGGTCTTTTCCGATATCCTGCAGGACTATACCAGCTCCCACAGCCTGGTATGTGTGAAGACCACCAATATGGGCAGCCTGTTCCGGCTGACCTACGAGGTGGTTCTTAGGGATACCGGAAAGGAAAAAGAGATGATCGATAAACTGCGCTGCCGCAACGGAAATCTGGAGATTTCCCTGTCCCGGCAGGAAACCATGGCGGCGGAGCTGTAAAAGGAGGATGGAATTTATGAAAAAGAAGATTGCCATGACCCTCGTCCTCTGCTGCCTTGCCGGCTCCTTAGCCGCATGCCAGAGCAAGGGGACGGAGAGCAGTCCTTCGGAGGCTGTGGAAACATCGGCTGAGAGCCAGGAAACAGATGGGAATACAGACGGGGAAACAGGCGAGAGCGCGGGCGAGGCCGAGGATGATTTTATACCGTTTTCGGCCGATGAAATGTTTACGGACCGGGACTATGAAACGGATTACGACGAGGTTACCGCCGAAATCAGTCTCGATGGGACTGGCGCCAGCTGCCAGGGGGACGGAGTAGAAATTTCCGGCCAGGTGATTACCATTACGGAGGAAGGGACCTACCTGTTCTCCGGCACCCTGGAGGACGGCAGTATCATCGTAGATGCGCCGGACGCCGCCAAGGTCCACCTGATATTAAACGGCGTTTCAATCAGCAGCGGGACTTCTGCTCCCATTTACGTTTCCCAGGCGGATAAGGTGTTCCTGACTCTGGCGGAGGGGACGGAAAACGCCCTGTCCAACGGCGGAGTCTTTGAGTCCCAGATAAACGAGAGCATCGACTCCGTTATCTTCTCCAAACAGGATCTGACCTTAAACGGAGCCGGTTCCCTGACCGTCACCTCCCCGGCAGGCCACGGCATCCGCTCCAACGACGACCTGGTAATCACCGGAGGCAGCTATACTATTTCCTGCGCATCCCATGGACTGAAGGCCAATGACAGCATCCGGATCACCGGCAGCACCACCTTAAGCATCCGGTCCGGCAAGGACGGAATCCACAGCGAGCATGACAGCGACGCCTCCCTTGGCTTTGTGTATATTTCCGGCGGCACATTTGACATTGAGGCCGACGGAGATGGAATCAGCGCCAGCGGTATGATGCAGATTGAGGACGGAGATCTTAAGCTTGTCACCGGCGGAGGCAGCGACAACGGCGCCCACAGCGGGGCGGAAGCCGCCCGGGGATTCGGAGGTCCGGAACGGGGAGGCGGACGCGGGGGAGAGGCGCCCGAGGAAGCAGCGCCGGCGGAAATAGAACCGATGGAAACGGCGGCGGCGGAGACCACCAGCATGAAGGGCCTGAAAGCGGGCGGGAATCTGCTGATCAACGGTGGGACCTTCTCCATCGACTCTGCCGACGACTCCATTCACTCCAACGTCTCCATTTCCATAGGCGGAGGAACTTTTGAACTCTCCACCGGGGACGATGCCATCCATGGGGACGACACTCTGACGATCACCGCAGGAGATATTTTCATCCAGGAAAGCTACGAGGGGCTGGAGGCCCTGCATGTGGAGATCCAGGGAGGAAACATTCAGCTCACTGCTGCGGATGACGGAATCAACGCGGCAGGGGAGAGCGGGGCGGTCCCAAATCCTCCGGAGAGAAATGGAAGTGAACAGGGAAACTCAGAAGATACGGACTCAGAAACATCGCCTCAAGGCCCCGGAGGAGGCGGCAGAGGAGGACGGGGCGGAGGCCCCGGAGGTATGGGCATGGGCAAAAGAGGAGGCCCGGGAGGAGGCCCATCTTCCTCAAACGGCACCATTTCCATCTCCGGAGGAACGATATTGATTCACGCTTCCGGTGACGGCATCGATGCCAATGGCTCCGTAGACATCTTAGGCGGCTCGGTCACCATCGTAGGCCCGGCTCACGGCGACACCTCTATTCTGGACTACGACACCACCGCTTCCATCTCCGGAGGAACCTTTATCGGAACCGGATCCTCCGGTATGGGACAGACCTTCGGGGATTCTGAGCAGGCGGCAGTTGCCATCCGGCTGGAAGAGCAGGCTGCCGGAACAGAAGTCAGTCTCCGGGATTCGGATGGCAATATCCTGATTTCCACCGTTCCGGATCAGCCTTTCTCCATGATTCTTCTCAGCAGTCCGGATCTAACGGCAGGGGAAACTTATCAGGTAACGGCAGGGGAGATGGTTTTGGAGGCAACGGCCCAATAGGCATTTTTCATACAGGAATCAAATAAGGGGCAGCGCATCCAGGATAATTCCAGGCGGATGCGCTGCCCCTTCTGCGATCTTATTCTATGCCAAATGGATCATCGTCGCGATAATGATAAATACAATGCTCAGTCCCCACTCGATCAGGGCCAGTTTTCCGGCAAAGCGGAACCACTGGATAAAGTTGACGCCGCCGGCGCCGATGCAGGCGTTGGTGGTGGAACTGGTAGGAATGACACAGTCGGAGAATCCGGCCGCACACTGGAAGGCGATAACCGCCGTCTGAGCCGTGATCCCTGTCATCTGAGCCAGAGGTCCCATAAGAGGCATTACAAGAGCTGCAAGGCCGCTTCCGGAGGGAACGAAAAAGTTGATCACGATATTGATGACAAACATTCCTACGGCAATGAGAGAACTGGGCAGAATGGAAAGGATTCCGGAAAGGGCATTCAGGATGGTGTGGAAGATCATTCCGTCCTCCATTACAACCAGGATTCCACGTCCCATTCCGATTACCAGACAGGCAAACATCATGGATTTTGCTCCGTCGATCCAGGTCTGGCAGATCTTGTTGCCGCTCAGACCGCCGACAACACCGGCGATAATGCCCATGGCCAGGAAGATGGGGGACATCTCGCTGGCAAACCAGTCCATCACCATGGCGCCGTAGATGATGATGGCAAAGCCGATCACCATGGTCAGCAGTACCAGGATATTCCGCAGGCTAAGGGTCGTGGTCGTGGTGTAGTTCAGCTTATCCGCCTGTCCGCTCTTCAGGTGAGCCTGTTCCACGTTATAGCAGTAGCTCTTGGTGGGGTCCTTTTTCACCCGCTCTGCATACCAGGTGGTGTAGAGCACAACGGCAATCAGGATCACCACATGCATGATCATACGGTACCATGCACCGGAGAAAATGGGCAGTCCTACAATTCCCTGAGCCACGGCGGTCGCATAGGGGTTAAAGGTTCCGACGGAACTTCCCACGAAGGCTCCGCACATAACCATGGCGATTCCCGTAATGCTGTCGTATCCCATTCGTCTGGCCAGCGTGATGCAGATGGGTACAAAGATTACGCATTCCGCATCAAAGCCGATGAGTCCGCCCAGAAGAGAGAAGAGGAACATGATCACAAATACGATCAGATGCTCCTTGCCTTCCAGGGCCTTTACCAGCTTATTGATCACGATATCAATCGTCTGGGTCGCGTTGATAATGGCAAAGGAACCGCCGGCGATCATCACAAAGAAGATCAGGGAAGACATCTCTGAAAGGCCGGTGGGGATGGCGTTGAAAAAGTCGTACAGGGATACCGGATTCTGCTCTACGGCATGGAAGGTTCCGGGGATCAAAATTTCTCTGCCCGTCTCATTGGGGGCAGTGTCAAACTGGCCTGCGGGAATGACATAGGTCAAGATCGCGCAGATGACCAGAATGGCAAAGATCAGAAGATACGTATGAGGCATTTCCATGGTAAACAGTTTGGATAAGCCTTTCTTTTTTTCATGATTGGATGTTTCGTTCATGTATGTACTCCTTTGCAGTATTGGTTTGATCGATCAGTTTACTCAAAAGCACCTTTCAGAAGGACTTGTCCGTCTTTGACCGCCAGCCGGCCCTTCGCATAGACCTGACGGATCGCAAGCTCAGGATCCAGCAGGACCACATCGCCGTCTGCGCCTTCCGCCAGACAGCCTTTCTGAGGATACATTCCAATGGCGGCAGCCGGACTGGAGGTAACGACCTGGAGGGCTGTCTCCATCGGGATCTGTTCCTCCTTTACCAGACTGCGGAATTCCTTATAGAGGGTATCCGCGGAAGCCGCGCACAGTCCTGTGCAGTTCCCCTGACTGTCATAGACTGCCATACAGCCGTTGGCGTCAGAGCTCATGGTAATCTGCCGGATGTCCACCCCTGCCTCCAGTAGACGGCGGATGGCCTCGCTGGGTTTAATGGTTCCTTCAAAACCGTATTCCGGGCTTACGCCGGAAGTAATGTCCACGATTCCTCCCAGTCCGGCGAATTCAATGGACTGGGCAAACAGCCCCTCATCCCGGTTGATGTGAGTGGGAATCATCACATAGGGCGGCAGCTCCGTTTCCTGAATGATATCCATCAGCATAGAAAGACGCCGTTTCCCTGCACCCATATGGATATGGGTGTAGCCCCGTTTCCCGCTGACCAGCCCTGCCGTGTATGCCTGGGAAATCAGCTGCTCCATCTGGGTCCTGGTGGGCTGGGCGGAACGCCGGTCAGACAGAGCCGTCTTTGCCCCAATCACCTGGTCCACAAAGAGAATATCCCGCCGCACAGAGCCGGTAAGGGTAGCGGATGGCATCTCAAAGGACCCCGTCAGCATCCGCGCCGTGATCCCTTCCTGCTCCAGGGCGCAGACCTTGGCATAGAGGGCCTCGATATTGCGGGCCGTACCGTCGGTACCATGAAGCCCTACCACGGTGGTGATTCCATGGGATACAATCTGGGATACCTGAATTTCCGGCGTCCGGCTGTAGTAGCCGGCTTCCCCGCCTGCGCCGATGACATGGACATGCTGGTCCACAAATCCCGGCGTCATGATCAGGCCCGAAGCATCGACCACTTCAACGGGCAAATCTCCGCAGGAGGTTCCCAGATGTTTTTGCATCTTCAGGATCTTCCCCTGGCCGATGAGAACGTCCATCTTCCCCAGATGAGCCGGGGCATAGACGTCCGCCTGCTGAATCAAAAGCAGATTCATCATTTTTATACCTACCTTTCGTATAAAATACCATTTTTTATTATAACACAGGATAGATGGATAGGAAATAAGATGGAGGAATAAAAATGCATCTGACGATGCCGCAGACCTCCACAGACAGCAGCAGGGCCGGAGACGGCCGCGGCAAACAGTTGCACAGTATATGCGGATTGTGGTATGATGGATGAAAAACAAAGGAGGATTTGGCGTGGAACTTCGGACACTTCGATATTTTCTTGCTACGGCCCAGGAGGAAAATATCACCAGAGCAGCTGAGCTTTTGCATATTACACAGCCAACTTTGAGCCGGCAGATGATGGACTTGGAAAAAGAATTAGGTACCACGCTGATGCTCCGTGGGAAAAACGGTTTGACCTTGACGGATGACGGCATATTTTTCCGCCAGCGGGCAGAAGAAATCGTAGAATTGGCAGACCGGCTGGAACAGGCATTTGCGGAAAAAAATACGGACGTCAGCGGGATTATTTCCATCGGTGCTACCGAGTCGATCGGCAGCAGGCTGTTCGCTAAACTCATCAAACAGTTCTCCGACCAGTATCCGCTGGTCAGATTTAATCTGTATAATGAAATGGCAGACGATATCAAGGACCGCATGGACAAGGGATTGATCGATGTGGGGCTGCTGCTGGAGCCGGTAGACACATCGAAATACGATTTTATCCGACTTTCCCAGAAGGAGACCTGGGGCATACTGATGCGCGATGACCACCCCCTGTCCGGTCAGGAATGCATCACTCCGGATGAGATTGCGGAATATCCGCTGATTCTGCCTTTGCGTGAGAGGGTCCGCGCAGATATCCTGAATTGGCTGAATAAGGAGGAGAAAGATTTGCGCATTCCCCTCAACTATACGCTTCTGTCCAATGCGGTGCTGCTTGTGGAGGCTGGCTTGGGAAGCGCCTTCTGTCTGGACGGCGCTCTGGCAATCCACAGCAGCCCGAATCTCCGCTTTATACCGATCCATCCGGAGCATACGATCCGCAGCGTTTTGGTATGGAAGAAAAATCATTTATTTTCACCTGCCACCTCTCTGTTTATCCAGGAAATCAATATGCTTCGGGCCAGAATGAAATAATTCCCTGCCAATTTTTGATATTTGACAGAAGAGACTCGTCGGATGCCGTCTGCGTCCGGCGTATTTTTGATGCGCAAATCTTTCAAAAGAATCCATACGTAAAAGATATAAAAAAGCATAAAAATCAGGTATTAGACAAGGAGGGAGGGCGGTCCTATAATAAATTTCAGTGACGGTTCAACAGAAATTTTTGTGAAACTGGACAGCTGGCCTTGCCGCCAGGAGGTGTTGAGGATGAAACTGGATTGAAGGACGATCAAAATTTAAAAATATGGATATCACATACCGAAAGCTGCATTTCCTTCAGACCGCAGGAAGGCTTTGAACAGGTCCTTTTTCTGGTGGAAGAGGATATGTGGCGCTACATTTACCGTTTTCTGCAGCATGGTTATCGAATCGGCTGAAATAATATTTTTCGCATGAGAAAGGAGAGAGCGCGATGGTTCTTCTGCGCCGGGAACTGATCTACATATGGTACTACTTTGACATTCAGCTGCGCCAGATCTTCTGGTACTGGGTTGCGGGAATGGCCATAGGCTCCCTGATCTCCGTATTCGCAAAGGATAAAATCCACCATCTGTTCGGCTCCATGAGCGGGAAAAAGTGGGGGATCCTGGGCGTGATTCCTGCCAGCGCGCTGGGAATCCTTTCTCCCCTCTGCATGTATGGGACCATTCCCATCGCCGCTTCTTTTGCGAAAAAGGGGATGCGGGAGGACTGGCTGGGAGCATTTATGATGAGCTCCATCCTGCTGAATCCCCAGCTGATGGTCTACAGCGCTTCCCTGGGAACGGCGGCCATGATGGTACGGCTTGTCTCCTGTACCCTGTGCGGTATTGGGGCAGGTGTTCTCATTGCGGTGTTTTTTCAGAAAAAGCCCTTTTTTGATTTCCAGGGATTTGAACAGCGTCAGAACCGTGATACGGACCCTGACATTCTGCTGCGCTTTTTGAAAAATCTGGGGCGGAATATCCGTGCTACCGG
>ERZ1643246.3480-NODE-3480-length-13461-cov-5.860137_pt1 | contig 13461 bp, 11 predicted proteins | sample MGYA00579265_ERZ1643246 | MGnify/ENA primary metagenome ERZ1643246 (study PRJEB29033, sample SAMEA4952261) | chicken gut metagenome | biome: Broiler Chicken; feature: Gastrointestinal Tract; material: Caecum | place: Ireland | collected 2018 | study: Broiler... | reverse complement strand
ACCGCCACAAAGCTGGTCGTCACCGAAATGGTGCTGGGGATGATGTTCGCGGTGTCGAAAGCGTCCAATATAAAGTAGAACGCCGCCGTCACTGCCGCCGCGAGCAGCCACATGAAGATGTGCTCCTTCACTTTCAGGCGGTTGACTTTCACCTCCGCCTTGTTGCCGTTGTAGGGGTTTTTCAGCCACGAAACGAGCGCGACGATCGCCATCGGCATGGTCATACCCAAATACGTTATCATTTCGCCGTAGTACGCGAACGTAAAGGAGATGATCGCGTACAGGATGCTGAAAACGATCATCAGCGCCTGGCCTGCGGGGTTGCCCTTGGCGCAGAAAATCAGCGACGTCGCCCCGACGAGGGACGCTGCGAGCGTCAGCCAGTTCGTGCGGTCGAAGATGCAAAAGGACACGACGATCAGCGCGACCGACGAGCACCACAAAATCAGTTCGCCCGCACTGAAATAGCGCAGCATTTTTTTGATTTTTTCCATGTTACCTCCCATTCGCCGCGGCTGTTTCGTTCCGCGGCGCAGCAAAAAAATAGACACCCGCTCGCGCATCTTCTAAGACCTAACGATGCGCATACGAATGTCCGTATCCGACTACCCGGTGGCAGTAATTTTTATTCAACTGTGCAAGAGTATAGCAAACGCCGCGCCCTTTGTCAAGGAATTGAACGGGCGCGGAATAAATTTTTACCCGCGGCGGCGATGTTTGCAGAAAGGCGCTTTGCCGCAATATTATGGAAGGGAATACGTTCTGTTAATATTGACATATTCTGACGAAATTGATATAATAACGTCAGTTGTTTCCGGCAGAGTTGTTGCCGGGAACGGCAATGCCGATCAGGCGAAGCGCAGATGCGCAGACGAGGGATTCACTCAAAGGCAGGAAGTCATGAAAAAAATCGTTCCCCGAATTATAAGCGTCGACGAACTTCTCAGGGAGGAGCTGCAAATTCCTCCGTATCAGCGCCCGTACAGATGGACGCGCAAAAATGTCGCCGCTTTGCTGAATGACATAGACAACGCGATAGCGGACAGCAAGCGACCCGACTATAACGGGTTCAAGTATCGCGTTGGCACGATCATAATACATAACAAAAAGGACGAAACGGGCAACACAACAGAACGCAATATTGTTGACGGCCAGCAGCGTCTTATCACTCTTTCGCTTATAAAGCGGGCGCTTTACCCAGCGTTTACCAATTCCCTGCTTGAACACAAGTATAGCGATAAGGATTCTGTCGGCAACATTTCAGACAATTATCGTTTCATTCTTGAATGGAAGTCTGTAAATAGCGGCAAGCTTGAAGATTATCGCGGCGCGTTCAAAAATATTTTGGAAGCTATACTTATAGAAGTAGACGATATTTCCGAAGCGTTCCAACTCTTCGATTCGCAGAACACGCGCGGCAGAGAGCTTGACCCGCACGATCTGCTCAAAGCCTATCATCTGCGGAAGATGAATGAATATTCTTTCGAAAAGTTCAATCTGGTCAGGCGTTGGGAGGATATTCCGCCGTATCAGATCAGAGATTTGTTTTCGCTGTACCTGTATCCCATATTGAACTGGTCGCGCAAGGAAAAAACAAAGCCGTTTACCCGCAAGAACACGGACGCGTTTGAAGGCGTAAATGCGGATTGGACGTATACCTATGCCGAGAGGACAAAAAAGGCAATGCCTTGCTTTCAGATCAATGAACCTTTTATTGCCGGCGGCGATTTTTTCAGGATGGTCGAGCATTACATCGTTCTGCTTGCAGACCTGAAAAGGGAGATCGATAAAATTATCGACGGCTGGAAGGTTTTCCAAGGGGATATTGCCGGACAGTATAGTTCAACCGGGTTCCGGTATGCGCTGAATCTGTTTTACTGCGCGGCGCTCTTTTACTTCGACCGGTTTCATTCGCTCGATGAAATGGCTGTGAAGAAGCTGTTTGCGTGGGCAATGATGATACGCGTCGATATGAAAAAACTGGGGTTCGATACGGTCAACAACTATGCGGTCGGGGACACGGACGACAAATATCGGACGAACAGTATCCCGATGTTTTTCAGGATAGCGACCGCGCGGAGCAGCCGCGATATTTCCGATCTCCGAATTGCGGTAAAGAGAGCGAACGATTGCGCGGGGGCGAAAGAATGGGACTCGCTGTACGATTCGCTTAAAAAAATTATGGGGGTATGACGATGGACTCTGAAAATTCGCGGCAGACGGTCGAATCGCTGCATATTATAGACGGCGACGGGAAAACCATTTTTTCGGGCAACAACTATATCATACCTCTGTATCAGCGCGCCTTTGCGTGGTCGGATAAAGAAATATCCCAGCTCATTGACGACGTTTACGGCTTCGCCGCCGAAAATTATTATATCGGTTCGCTGGTCGTAAAGAGCAGAAAGGAGGGATATGAGGGATATGAGGTTATAGACGGGCAGCAGCGCCTGACCGCGCTGTATCTTCTGCTGAACTATCTCGGTTACCGCTGGCAAAAAAACAGCCTGTGCTATGAGTGCAGAGAAAAGTCAAACTATACGTTGAACCGCCTGAACGAGACTTCTCCCGGTTCAGACTGCATGAGCGAGCTTGCCGAGGAGGATAAAATCGAGCAAACGCTGCTCAAGGGGAGAAGTATCATAGACCAGAAGCTGGCAGGAAAGAAGGATGTGCAAAAGCTCAAAGAAAAATTGGCGCGGGTCGTTCTCTTTCGCATCGAGGTTCCGGAGCATACCGACCTGAACCGCTACTTCGAAACCATGAACAGCAGCGGCGAGCAGCTCGAACAGCACGACATCGTCAAAGCCAACCTGATGAAATTGCTGCAGGATGACGCTAAAGAATCGCAGGGTGAGGATGAAAGGCTGCGGAAAAATTTTGCCTGCGTCTGGGATGCCTGCCGCGATATGAACGGCTATGTGCAGATGCATTTTGATAAAAAACAGCGCGGGCCAATGTTCGGCACAAGATGGAATGATTTGCCCGCGAATATCTTCGCGCCTGTTGGCGGTGCGGGCGAGGAGAAAAGCGCCTCCGCCGAAAGCGATCGGGGGCGGCAGGATCTGTCTATCCTCGGCATAATTGAGGGAAAGATCGATGACGATAAGCCGGTTGAGGGCGGAGATGAGGAGGGCTATGGCAGACCGCGGTTTGAGAGCATTACAAACTTTCCGTATTTCCTGCTGTACGTTCTGGACGTATTCGTTTCGACGGAATTCAAAGAATATTCCGGCTCCGTTTCGTATGACGACCATAAACTTCAGCAGATCTTTGACTCCGCCGTGAGGGAGTGGAAAGAGAAAAGGGGCGGGAACGGCAAAGAGTTTTCGCTGGCGTTTATTGAATGTCTGCTGAAGTGCAGATTCCTTTTTGACAAATACATCATTAAAAGGGAATACAAAAACGAGGATTCCGACTGGAGCCTGAAGACCCTGTGCAAAAGCCGCGGAGAAAAATATTCTTATTGGGATACCGATTTCGGCAAAGGCGTTGACTGCTCGCAGATCTGTATGCTGCAGGCATGCCTGCGGGTTTCCTATACTTCGCCCAGAAGCAGCTGGATCCCCGATTTGCTCAAATGGCTGATTGCGGACGATAAACTGGAACAACTCTCTCAATATGAAGATCGGATCGAGAGCATCGCCAAAGAGCGGGTTCGCGAATTTTTGCGGGAGGGAAATTACCGGCAGGGCGTCAACACGCCGCATATCGTTCTGAATTACCTCGACTATCTGCTCTGGAAAGAAAGGAAGAAGGAGGAGTATAAAAAGCTGGGATTTGAGAAATTTACTTTCGAATTCCGGAATTCGGTGGAGCATTGGTATCCGCAGCATCCTTCAAGGCAGTCGTTTGAGCCGTGGGACGATTTTGACCGGTTCGGAAACCTGTGTATCTTACAGCGAGATGTGAATGCAAAGTTTTCAAATTTAAGTCCCGTATCCAAAAATAACAGCTACCGGCAAATGATTGAAAAGGGCAGCTTAAAGTTAAGGCTGATGAGTTCCCTTACAAAGGACGATCGGTTATGGAAAGAAGAAACCTGTGCCGACCATGAGCGGGAAATGCTGAATCTGCTGAAAGAGGCTTGCGGCGTGCGCTGACCCGTCCGCCCGGGGCGGGGAGGGATATATCCGATGGTGCAGCGGGCGCGCACAAATTCTGTAACGAGGTAAAAAAGAGACAGCCGGCAGGCTGTCTCTTTTTTTGCGAACCGATCCGGGCATTGATCGGAATTACTTCACGGCTTTAATTGTGCAGGTCGCGCCCCATTGCGCCGATATTTCGGCGCATGAAAATCCCGCCTCCCGCAAAATCTGCATTTCGTGCTCGGCTGTCAACGGCGTATCGTAATGATAAAGCGCATTATCAATTATTCCTTGCGCTGCTTTGAGGCGCAGCAACTCCCGCCTGAAAAAGTTTTCTTCCTCTTCCGTCCGTGCAAAATAATCGGTTAAGATAAAGAATCCGTCTGCGGCTAACGCCTGCAATACTTTCTTATACAGAGACGTTTTCTCTTCTTTCGTGAAATGATGCAAGGACTCAACGGATACGGCTGCATCGTAGCGATCCTTTTCAAACGGAATGTCGAAATACGAACCGTGAATTGCGGTAATTGCCTTCCCGGAAAACTTTTGCTTTAAGGCTGCCAGCATATCTTCCGAAAGGTCTATGCCGGTAATCTTTGCGGCGGGGTTGAATTTAAAATAGTATTCGAGCTCCAAACCCGTTCCGCAACCCAAGTCAAGAACGGCTGCCCCGTTCTGCACGGGCAAAAGACTTGCGGTAAACGGATAAAATTCGCGCGCACCGTCTATCGCGTTTAATTGATGTTCTTCGTATCCGTCCAATCGTTTGCTGAAAAATTCGTTCATCTTTTCAAGCATAGCTTTCTCCGATCAACTAGGATCGATCGCTCTTTCAGGCAGGTAATATTATACCTCAAACAAACAAGTTTTTCAATTATATGGCGCTGTAAAAACGAACTTTGGCGCCGTGGCGCGTGCCCGGCATAGGCAGAAGGGCTGCGGAACTTTCCGCAGCCCTTCTGCCGAATCAAAAAAACAAACCCGAACAGGAGTGTTCGGATTTGTTCGCATTTGGTGACCCCATCGGGACTCGAACCCGAGTTACCGCCGTGAAAGGGCGATGTCTTAACCGCTTGACCATGGGGCCTTATCGCTGTGTGCGTCCTTAACCGCACAACGCTAAACTAGAATAACATAATACATCCGAAAAGTCAAGCAGAATTTATTCTGAAAAATGAAAATTTCGCGCCCCGCGGCGGGAAATTCACCGAACACACGCTTCGGCAGACGCGCGCCCGCCCCGCACTGCGCCTGCCGAAGCGTATCGCGCGGCGCTTCAGTTTTTAAAGCAGACGTTCCGCTGCGCATTGAACGCCTTCGTCGCCTCGTTAAACGCCTCCGCCGGAATGCGGCAATCGCTCACCGCTTCTTTCAAAAAATCCGCCTCTTGTTTTGCGTCTTCAAAATGCAATACCACGGTGCCGTATTCGCTCTCAAAATAGAACAGGTTCAGGTCGAAAAGATCGTGGTGGTTGCCGCAGAGCCATATCCCGTTGTCGCCCGAATTGGTCAGACAGTATTTTTTATAAAACAGTTCGTTTTTGTACTTGAAAGACGGATCGAGCAGGTCGTGCAGGTTGTTGACGGAAAGGAACCTGTTGATCGCGGAGGCGTCCGCGCTTTTGATCGCGGAAACTTCCCATAAATGCGCGGCTTTCAGTACATGGGCATTGTCGTTGCCGCAAATTGCACAGCGGGTGGGGATGCCCTTTTTGCGCAGATTGTTGCGGAACAGGTTCTGGTTCCGCGGGTCTTTGCGCATTTTTGCGTTTATATAAGCGTTTTCCGCAAGGCTCTTTTCCTTCAGGAACTGATCGTTTGTAACATAGTTGAAGCGGATTCCCGCATTTTCGAAGGTTTTATGGATCGGGCCGGTCAGCCGGTCAGACACCGAGCGTTCGTCCGCATCGTAATGAAAATACTGCTTGCCTAACCGGAATTCGATTTCCGTGTTTTCGCGGTCGGCGAGAACTTTCATGCACCACGCGCGGAACAGGCTGTCGTAGCCCTGGGCGCTCAATGCTTTGAAGGTGTATATGTATTTATCGACGTAATAGGATTCGGTGCCGTCGCCGTTGTTGACCAAATGTTCCCGGCATTGCAGGAAGGACGGCATATTGCCCGAATTCCGCCTGGAAATCAAGGCGATGTCGTTCATGTATTTATTGAAGGAAGAAAAGGCAATGTTGTTTGCGCCGTTCAGCACGCAACCCGTCGCCGTATATTTTGAAAAGTCGATCCGGTCGATGTTCAGGATTTTAAAACCGATCGTCTGCAATTCGCGGTAAGACAGCACGTTGAACAGGTTGTGCGGAACGGATGTATCGGTATCCAGCAGATAAAACGAAAGGTCGACCCCGTTCTGCTTTTCGCTGAAATAATAGTTAAAAATGTCGGGGCTTCCCTGCTTGAGGTAGCTGTTTCCGTGGTAATCCTGGCGCCCGTACTCATATTTTTTGGTCGGGTCAAGCTCCTTTTCGCGCTTTTTATCCAGGTCGTAATTGGTGTTGCTGATGCCGACGATGTGCGCAAGGCGGCCGTCCTCGCAGACGCGGATGGTTCTGGAAACATACTTTTTCAGGCTCCGCTGCCCCTGAATCGACCTTCTGCCGTTGTCGGAAATATCCTCCACCTCCAGGCGGATGCTTTCCGGGTCGATGCCGGGGTAGAGCCGCGAGACCACGTCTTTGTAAATATTGCTGTAGGTCAGTTTATAGCTGCTGTATATCCGGGCGGTGATTTCCATACGCTTCATAGTTGACGATGATCAACTCTCTCCTGTTCTGTCGGTTGCGTTTTGTTATTTTATCGTTGCAGATAACCGTAAATCCGTTCTTTTTTGCCCATAGAATCAGCTCGTTGTTGTCGCTTTCGGCATGTTCGGCATAGTTCGAGAGCATAAACCGGATATTCCTGCCGTGCAGCTGCTCCAAAAAAAGCATCAGACCGCGCTGCTGCGCCGCGTCCCAGCCGTTGAACCCGCGCCGCCCGTCCGTATAAACGCCGCAGGTGGAAAGGTAGGGGGGGTCGCAGTAAACAAAATCGCCCGGGGTCAGTTCGTCGAGGTAGGCTTGGTAATCTTCGCTGCGGAACTGAATGTTCTGCTGCCGCGCCCTGCGGGCAAATGTGATCAGTTTTTCGTACATTTCGTCGTTGAACCCGGAATTGCCGCAGGGGTTGTTGAATTCGAGGTTCGCGTTGAAACGGATCTGGTGCTCGAATCCGTAGCAGATGAGGAGATATAACAGCAGCGGGTCGCGTTCCCTGGCGCTTACGGCGTTATAGTCGTTCCGCAGCCGGACGTACGCCTCTTTGTTGGATTTGGAAAGCCCGTACTTTTTGATCAGAGCCGTTATCTTTTTGTACAGCGCCGCCGAGTCGTGAGAGGCGAGGTACCGCAAAAGACCGCAGACGATCCAGTTATTGTCGTTATAGACGATCCTGTCCGCCTCTGCGTTGAGCGATACGGTCGCGCCGCCGCCGAAGAGGTCGTAAAAGGTGCGGATGCCGCGGGGGAAATGCTGCTTTAAAAAACCGACTACGTCGTATTTTCCGCCTATATAATTGAGCGGGGATTGGAACAGGGGGGCAGGATTTTTTTCGATAATGAACAGCCATTCGAAATGTTTTGAATCTTTCAGGTTTTCCCGTTCTTCGCGCTTTACCGCCCGCGTGTTTTTGTATTTGACGAAATCGATCTTTTTCAGGCGGTAGGTGCCCGGCAGAGCAAAACGTTTTAAGGTTTTTTCGATGAATTCCTTGCTCATGAGCCCGGCGTCGCTGTAGCTTACAACGATATGCCGGAAGCGGGCTTGTGCGATCAGGTCGACGAATTCGTTTTCAACGGCGCCCTTTTTGCTCCATTTGGAAAGCTGATCTCCGTTATCGCGGTGCGCGCCTTTGCCGTGCGTAACGGGGCGGTCGTTTTTGGCGATCGTTTCAAGTACATGGTACTGCGAAATATACTGCGTGGAGGTATAGGGCGGGTCGAGATACAGGATATCGCCTTCGATTTCGCCGATCAGGCTGTTTGCGTCGCGCAGAAAAAAGCGGTTGGTTCCCGCCGCGGGAGTGCTGTTATCGGGGCGCAGAAGTTCCAGCCGTTTGACGGCGCGGGGATCCCAGATATGCAGGAAGGCGGAATATACCCCCGCAACGTTGGAAACTTTGCTCACGCTTTCGATCAGGCAGCCGATCAGATAATCTTTTTCGTCTGAACTGATTTTATTTTCGCTGTACCAAAGGTCGATGGTGTCGCGAATGAAATCGATGCGTTTCGCGTTTTCGTCCGAAAAGTACTGCCTGCCCGAAACGGCAGGGGCAAAATTATTATAGCAGAATCCGGAGGTATAGCCATCGGTGTCCGCTTTGTTGAAAAAGTCGAACGGATCCAAGCCCAGCTTTGCAAAAAAGCCCGTCGCATTCAAAATTTTGGATTTGCTCACGGTAAAGCAGGCGTACAGGTTGTCGTTCACGATCAGGTTGCACCGGTCTTTGAAAGATTCGGCAACGGCGCCCGTGCCGGAGAACATATCGCAGAAAACGGTTCCGGCATTCAGTGAAATTGCTTTTTCGATGGTGTCGTGAATTTCGTCGATCAGTTTGACCTTGCTTCCAATATATCTCATTTCAGTCCTTAAAAGAAAAAAGTTTTGCGTTGCGTAAAAGAACAAAGAGTATTACAGACATTATAACATTTTTACCCCGCGAATGCAACAGGCAAAACGGAAATTGTAAAAACCCGGATTCGGAAAAGTTTTTTTGGGCGGGAGAAAAGTACCAAAAAGAGTACATAAGATGTCGTATAATACACTAGAAATCAACAAAAGAGAGGTTTGTTATGAGTGCATTCGACAAAGTAATCGGCTATGAAAAGGAAAAAGAAGAACTGTACCAGCTGTGCGACATGGCGAAGAATCCCGAAAAATATGCGGCGCTGGGGGTAAAGCTGCCGCGCGGTATCCTGCTGCACGGCGTGCCGGGCGTGGGTAAAACGTTGATGGCGTCCGCGCTCATCGAAGAGATGGGCAGGGTGTGCTATACATGCCGCAAGGATAAGGCGAACGATGCCTTTGTCGATACCATCCGCGGCGTGTTTGCAGAGGCAAAGGCGCATGCGCCTGCGGTCATTTTTTTGGACGACGTCGATAAATTCGCCTCCGACAGCGATTCGCGCAATCCCGAAGAACTCATCGCGGTACAGTCGGGCATCGACGAGGTAAAAGGGTCGGACGTGTTCGTCGTCGCTACGGCAAACAATATCCGCGAGCTGCCGTATTCTCTGCGGCGCGCCGGTCGGTTTGACCGCATCCTCGAAATCTGCCCCCCGAACCGCAGAGAGGCGGTGGAAATCGTGCGGCATTACCTTGCGGATAAAAAAGTTGCGGGGGATGTCACGGCGGAAAGCGTCGCGCGGCTGATGGACGGCAATTCCTGTGCCGCGCTCGAATCGGTGCTCAACGAGGCGGGCATCTATGCGGGGTACGAAAATAAAGCGGAAATCGGGCGCGAACACATCGTGCGCGCGGTGCTGCGGGATATTTTTGAGGCGGACGAGTCCGTCAACGAAATGTCGTCTTCGGTCAAAGAAGAGGTCGCCTTCCATGAGGCGGGGCATGCCGTGGCGGCGCTTGCGTTCGATTCCGAGGGTGTGGGTCTTATCTCCGTGCGCCCCAGCAAGAGCGACGCGCGCGGCGTGACGCAGATTTTCAAGGGCGAAAACTATTTCGGTTCGTACGACCGTATGCATGAGCGCGTCGTTGCCCTGCTTGCGGGCAAGGCTGCAGTCGAGCTCAAATACGGGCGCCTCGACGTGGGGGCAGGGTCGGATATCGACCGCGCCTCCGCTATCGTGCAAAGGTTCATCACCGATTACGCGGCGAGCGGCTTTGCGCTGTTTCACCCCGATAATCCGTTTAATCTGACGTCCGACCCGCATGACGACAGAATTATAACCGAACGCAGCGCCATGCTCGCCCGCTGCTATGAAGAGGCGAAAGAGGTTCTGCGCAAAAACTGGGCGTTCGTGGAAAGAGTTGCGGCGGCGCTCGTCGAGCGGGACACGCTCGTGTTTGAAGAGATTGCCGAACTGCGCAGAGAATCGGCGGCATAAAATATCGGCGGCGTGCAAAATGCGCGCCGCCTATCGGCTGATTTCGGCAAAGTATTGTTTTTGCCCGCGGCGAATGCCGGATAAAATCCGATTCGGCGGCGGCGACCGGCTCTGAATCGGAATAAATACTGTACGGTCGCATTCCGGGGCAGCGGATCGGGGTGCATTGCTGTCAAAATTTGTCAGTGTTTTTATGTAAATGAGAAATAAACTTGTTTTAATGCGTCAATCATGGTACAATAAATCTGAAAATCGCGGGGAGAAACGGATGAACCTGCCGAAAAGCAAGCGCGCGCGCTTTTGCCAATGCCTGAAGATGCTTCGGCAGGGTACATACCATCCCGAACGTAAATATTCAAGGGATGAGCGGCTGCGGAAAAACCTGTATAATAAAAGAATGGGCAAAAAACAATGAAATCAATCTTGTTACTCTTTATGTGCCGATTTTTGCGGCATATGAGCGCGAGAAACAGAAAGATGCAATAGCGCAGTGCTTGCGGTCAGAAGAGATAAAAGAGGATTTTTTAAAGCCGAGAACGGTTTTCGTTTTAGATCATTTCGAATATATCACCCATGAAATTGAAGATGCATTAGCTGAATTGATAGACGCGCATGTTCTTCCGTCGGGCGGTGAAAAGGTTTTTATGCCGGAGCTTCTCTTCACGATAGCGGTAGAAACAACAGGGCGCAGAAAGAGCTTTGAGGAGAAATGATTTGAAGCGGATTGAATATATTTATAGTTATCATTCGTGGGGATTTGACAAGGAAGAACTTTATAGAATCGATGTGGAGAAAAAGGAATATCTCCATTTTGATCATGGGGTGAACGATTGTAGAATGCGATTGCCGGATGATTTGTTAAATAAAATCTGTTCTTACTTTGAACGGTGGTTGCGCAAGTTTCCCGAAGACGAAATTTCATTCGATGCGCCGTGTTGGACGTTGACTATCGACGACAAAACTTGTACACGGGTCGCCGTAAGTGATTGGGATCCATTGTTTAAATCGATTTCCGATTTCTTTGCAGTATTTAAAAATATAAAGTAAATCGTCCGCGTTCAATATGTTTGCAAGGCATCATTTGCCGCACGATGTTTTTACGGACAGCCGCGGCAGAAGCTTTGCCGTTTAAGTAAGATTGTCGCTGCCGGCTGTCTGCGCGCGATGACGCATCATCGTGAAAACAAATTTACGATACGGCAAAGGATGTACCGCATTTGGTACATCCTTTGCTGTAAAATAGAGACAAAATCAAAGAGGCATTTCCCGCGGGAGCGGGGCGCGCTGCGGATAGAGAATCGGAAACGTTTTGCTTTTCCGTAAAAACAGCGCGGTGTTTTTTGCGGCGGAGATGCTTTGCAAAGGTGCAAAATTGTTATGGACAGGAATTTTTTACAGCAGTTGGAGCAGGTGCCGAACCGCTACGGCGACGATGCGCTCCTCGTTTTACAGCGGCGGGCGGAAGAGGGGGCGAAGCGACGTTTCCGCCGCCTGAACAAGGCGGTGAAATACCGCCTCGCAAAAGAGTTCGAGTGGATCCGCGCGACGAACACCGCGAAATTATTTTTGTTTTGGGCGGATGCCGTCGCGTCGATCAAGCGGATAACCTATCCGTATGATTGCAGCGCGCAGAACTGTTCGCTCGTTTCGTACTGCCTGGGAATAACGGAGGTCGACCCGCTGTCTGCCGGCGGCTATTTCGAGCGGCGTTTGTCGGGGGATCGCAGGTTGCTTCCCGTTTTGTTTATCGAAGTGCCGAAAGGACGGCGCGAAGAGGTATGGGAGCTTTTGGAAGAGGATTGGAAAACCTTTATCGAAATAGAGGAAAACGCCGCCCGTCCGGACTTGCCCGCGGAGGCTGCGGCAGCCTTTTTCGCGCGGCGGCAATCATACGGCGATAAAGAAATTCTCCGCAGGGCGGCGGCGTCGTTAGGATCGGACGCGAGTGCGCAGCCGCCCGAAACGCTCATGGATCTCACCGAGCGGATCGTTTACAGGCGCTGCCCTGAACTTAAGGACAGAGAGTCTTGGTTTTTGTACCAGGAAGACGTCATCGGCGCGCTCGTCGCGGCGGGGCTTTCCTGTGGGGAGGCGGAAGGTATGCGGCGGGCGTTCGCCAAGAAAAACAGAGTGGAAATCAACTTTTACCGCGATATACTTTTGCAGAGGGCAAGGGCTGCGGGGCGTTCCGCTGAGGAGACGAAGGCGGTGCTTTCCGCGTTTGAAAGGGATACCATGTTCACCGTCTGCCGCGCTGCGTATGTCGCAATGGCGCAATATCTGTATATGGAAACCTGTTTGAAGGGGTAGGGGAACAGAGATGTTCGTTAAAAAACTGACGCTCGAACAATTCGGGCGGTTCGAATATAAAAGTTTCAATTTTTGCGATTCGCTCAACGTGATCGCGGGCGAAAATGCGCGGGCGGTGTTTGCCGCACTGTGCGTGGCATTGTGCAACCGGCTGCTGCGCTTTCAGGTCTCTCCGTATTGCTTGATGGAAGGCAGCCGCATCCGTGCGGAAATCGAAGGGGACGGCGCAGATTATGTTTCCGAATCGGTATACTGCGCGGATACGCCGGAGCATTGCGAAACGAACGTGTACTGCGGCGCGCGGAAACTGACGGAGGAGGAGCGGCGCGCGCTGTTTCATGTCAGCATGGAAGAGGAAGAATGCTCGTATTTTGTCAACCGTTACGATTATTACAGGTATGTGCCTTTTGCCGAACTCGACTATTCAAAAAAACTTGCAGAGTACCGTAAGGCGCTGCAGGAGGAAAACAGGCAGGAATTTTCCGAACGGACGGACGGGGCGGGAACTACGCATACCTTTCGGCGGGAGCTTAAAAGATTCTGCGACGGATTCCTGCCGCAGCAGATCCGCATAGAAAAGCAGCTTTGGCTGACGATGGACAAAGACTGCGTCTTTTCGGCAAAGGACACATGGTCGCGTATGGATTTAAGCGCGACGGAAGAGGTTTTAAAGCAATACTTGTGCTTTTTGGAAGTCAATCGTTTTTGGGATGACGTGCAAAAATTGATGGGGCGCAGCGTAAAAAAGCCGCTGTTTATCAGCGCGCTGCCCGACCATATCGATTATTGTGTAGATCTTACGCAGCTTTTGGAAGAAACGCTTTCCTTCGGCAGACAGGTGTTTTTATTTACGGGCGACAAACGCATCGGGGAACGCCTGCAGAATGTGAGAGAGAAGCAGGTGATTTATTGTGAGCAGTTATAAATAAACGAAAGTTGTTTACAAAAATT
>ERZ1643246.3477-NODE-3477-length-13485-cov-20.128146_pt1 | contig 13485 bp, 12 predicted proteins | sample MGYA00579265_ERZ1643246 | MGnify/ENA primary metagenome ERZ1643246 (study PRJEB29033, sample SAMEA4952261) | chicken gut metagenome | biome: Broiler Chicken; feature: Gastrointestinal Tract; material: Caecum | place: Ireland | collected 2018 | study: Broiler... | reverse complement strand
GTATAGCAAAGGTAGTGGGGCAAAATAGGGACACTAATATTTTTAGGGACAAAATGTTAAAAAAATGGCAGCGCCGAAACACTGCCATTTTTTTAATATCATCAATGATATCCATTTTGCTTTATACAAAATATTTTTATTTAATTTCTACTATTTGACGAATATAATCTTCTTGGATACTAAATCCATATTCTTTGTAAATCATCTTTCCTGTTTCTTGTAAATCTTTTGTTTTAGAATAACACTCGATAATTATATCTTCTATGAAGGATAAATTTTTTCCAATCTGCCACAAATATTGATCTATTTGCTTTACTGTAAAATCATTTAACTGGAAAAAATCCATAAATTTTTTTAAAATCACTTTAAATTTTTCATAATCTTTAAGATCTTCTTCTGTGAATTCATAAAATTTAAAAACTTTTTTATAGAAGCAAAGTATAGTGTCTACATAACTGTCAAAAATAGGGTATTCAATCTGATTATGATGACTGCAATATTTTGTAGCAAACGAATAAAAGTGTTTTATTTTATTTCCTATTTTAACAGTTTGTATTTCATTCACTAAATCTTCATCACCTCTAGCTAACTTTTCATCAATTCCTTTAATCGAACAAATATGTTTAGCAACACTATAAGTATCATATATATTTGTGCTATAGAAATCATTTAATACTGCAACTTTTAACAATACGTCTCCCAACTCCGTATTATTAGGATGCTCAGCAAATAATTTCTCTATAGCTTTTTCCTGGCTGTCATATTTTTCCTGATTCTTCCATTTGTTCAAATATATCTTAACTTGTTCTGCTGATGGTTTCTTCATTCCTTTCATAGCTGTTTTTCTCATAATACTTCTCCCTTTATTCGTACACTTCCAGCGCTTTCTCTAATTCCTCCCGCAATACCTCCCGCAATCGTTCCGGTTTCAACACTTCCACATCCGGAGCAAAATTCTTTGCAAACTGCAGCATTGCCCGCTCATTTGTCTTTGCAGTAACTGTTACATGTGTCTCATTTTCGTCCGAAAATATCACATCCTTTCCAAACATATCGATTACATCTGTGATCATAGGCTTTACGATCCTGAATTTTACATGGACATTCTCACTGGAATACATGTACACATGTTCCTTCATATACTCTGCAAGATCCAGATTCTGATGGCCGGACCACTTCAGTTCCTGAAAAGGCTTTCCTTTCTCCTCCAGAATTTTAATATTCCTAATACGGTCAATCCGATAATTAGAAATATCATCATACTTATCATAGTTACAGATCAGATAATATTTTCCCTCCTTTGCCGCCATCTGATAAGGCGTTATAATATATTCCCTGACACTGCCGTCCGGTCTCTTCTTTGAATGAAGTTTTTTGTCTGTCAGGTATTCTGCGTATTCAAATGAAACCTTGTGTTTCTTATTAATTGCTTCATCCAGTATATCAATATTATAAAAAAGCTGTTTATTATCCGTTTTATCCTCCGGCAGCGAGGCAATATATCTGACTCTGGACTTGAAATAAATGTTTGAAAGACTCTCCAGCTTTTCTATAAGCTCCTTACACTGTCTGTAAGGAATATGCTTGGAAAACAACAGTCCATCGATCAGCAGTCTCAGTTCCCCGTCAGTAAATTCTCTTTTCAGATAAAAATCCGACCACAGTTCATTTTCCTCCATAACTGGCTTCCCTGTCTTGCTGTCCATAAGGGGTTCACCGGTCTCTTTATCTCTCACCGGTACATTTCTGATTGTCTCACTGTATTCGATATCATATCCGCAATCCATTAGATTCAGAAGATTCCGGCGGATTGCTTTTCGGTCTGCTTTCATATCGTATTTATCTCTCAGGATATCTGATATCTCTTTCTGGCTCAGGCGATGGTCTTCATCAGTATATTTACGCAGAATATCTAGGATATTCAGGATCAATATTTTTTTCGGCTGCTTTTCATACATAATTATCTTTCAACACCTTTTTCTATTTCTTAAATAGATTGTCTCATTTTCTGACAGATTATTTTTTATTCCTTCTGTCAAGCATCTTATTTCTTTTATGATTTTGATAAATGTGTGCCACATTGGCAATATTCATATCCCGTCTTGCTTTCTCCGCAGTTTCATTCGCTTCACGCTGCAGTTCATTCATTTCATCTGCATACACATTTGCTTCTTCCTGCAGCTGATTATAAATCTGCTGTTCCCGAAGCCGTGCCTCATCGACTTTACGCTGCTCATTACGGTCATATAGTTCAATCGCTTCTTTTATTGTATAGTCGGAAGTAGATACTGCGTTATAAATATATCTGATAATTTCCGTTTTTCTGTAATGTACCGGTATCCCATTCAGTTTATCATAAAGTCCGTCCCGCTGAGATTCAAGAACAGATATTTCTTTTTGTATTTTACTGATCTCACCTTCTCTTTCCTTCTGCCACCTGTGGTATTCCTCCTCCCAGGATATATACTCTTTTTGAAAATTCTCCATCCTGTCCCTGAATTTATGATCTAATTCCTCCTGTTTTCTGTCATACTCCAGATCCAGCTTCCGACACTCTTCTTTGTATTCCTCAGAATTTCGGATACGTTCTTCGTCTGCTTTTTTCTCCTTTGGAAAAATCACTGTCCGCTGATAAAAAACATAAATTACGGCCACACCAGCCAGAAAAACATCTGCAACAATTAATAATGCCATAAATACTGCCAAAGACGGAATTGCAGATAAAACCATTCCGGCAGCAAACAAAATTCCTGTAAAGATCAGGGGTCTGCACCATTTTGCATAGTCTGGTTTCAGTTGCGATCTTACCGGGTTATAACATCTTGCAACTTGCTCCCGTTCAGGTTTACAGGGCTTTTTCTTCGGGAAGCTCTGATTTTTCTCATGTTCCAGTTTTTCTCTTAATTGATCCAGAGATTCCTCATCCATAAGAATTTGTTTTACCATAGATAATGTGTCTTTATTCATATTTTTTCTCCTTTCCTGGGAATAAACATTTCTTATAAGACACAATACACTATGATATGGGGTAAAAAGAGGACATCCAATCCTCATTACTCCTCACACACCTGGAAAATGTAAAACTTCAAATAGTAAGAATCCCCTGCTCCCCACAAAATCGGATGATCCGCTGCCTGGGTCCTGAACTCTACCTGACGCAGACGCTTATGGGCATTTCTGGCTGCCTGGCCGATGGTCTGGGTAAACAGCTCATAATCCATGAAATGGGAGCAGGAACAGGTTGCCAGAAATCCTCTGTCTTTCACCAGCTTCATAGCCCGCAGATTGATCTCCCGGTATCCCCGTACTGCATTTTTGATAGAATTCCTGGACTTGGTAAAGGCCGGTGGGTCCAGGATCACCACATCATATTTCTCTCCCTTTTTCTCCAGCTCAGGAAGAAGCTCAAAAACATCTTCACAGATAAATTTCACCCTGTCTTCCAATCCATTGAGCTTTGCATTTTCTCCCGCCTGATGAACTGCCAGTTCAGAGGCATCTACTCCTGTGACTTCCGCAGCTCCGGCAATTCCTGCATTCAGGGCAAAGGAGCCCGTATGGGTAAAGCAGTCCAGGACTCTGGCGCCTTTGCAGAGCTTCTGGATTGCCAGACGGTTATATTTCTGGTCCAGGAAAAATCCGGTTTTCTGGCCATCTTTAACATCCACCTGATATTTTACTCCGTTTTCCTCGATCTCCACCAGAGTATCGAAAGGCTCTCCGATAAATCCCTTTACACGTTCCATCCCTTCCTGGGCCCTGACCTTGGCATCGCTCCGCTCGTAAACTCCCTGAATCTGTATTCCGTCTTCTGCCAGTACTTCTTTTAGGACTTCTACAATGGTCTCCTTCATCCGGTCAATGCCAAGGGCAAGAGACTGGACCACCAATACCTGAGAAAACTTGTCCACCACAAGGCCGGGAAGAAAATCTGCCTCTCCAAAAATAATCCTGCAGCTGCTGGTATCCACAGTCTTTTTCCTATACTCCCAGGCATCTTTCACCCGTGTTTTCAGAAACTCTCTGTCAATCTCCACATCTGTTCTTCTTGTCATCATCCGAATGCGGATTTTGGAATTCATGTTAATAAATCCTTTTCCCATAGGGTAGCCATCAAAGTCATGGACCAACACAATATCACCATTTTCAAAGCTTCCCATAATACTCTCAATCTCATTGTCATAAATCCAGGGGCCGCCTGCTTTCAACGCTCTTCCCTCACCCTTTTTCAATGTCACAACTGCATTACTCATTCTCTCATCTCCTGTCTTTCTATATTTCTTTCCTATTCTATTTAAAGCCAGGCCTTTCTGCCAATGCTTTTATCTTCCATTCAGTTCTTTTCTTACCCTTTTCCAGTCAGGGAAAAAACGGTCCATATATGCCCAGAACTCCTTTCCATGTCCCGGCACCAGTAAATGGACCAGCTCATGGGTCACCACATATTCCAGACATTCTCTTGGACAGGCTGCCAGCTGAATGTTCAGCCATATCCTTTTCTTTACTGTATTGCAGCTTCCCCACCGGGTTTTCATATCTCTCAGCCGCCATTCCCTGGCGTGAAGTTCTGTAATCTGTTCACACTTCCGGATTACTTCAGGAAGTATTTCTGCAAGCTGCTTTCTGTATAGTTCCTTCTGCCGCTTCCGCTCTTCCTCAGAAAGCTCCTCCTCAGCCCAGGCAGCCCTGTTTTCCTCCAGTTTTTTTCTGGTATCCATAATCCAGTTCCATTTTTCTCTGACAAACCCTTCCACAGTTTTTACAGACATCCTCTCAGGGGCGGAAACCCGTATTTCTCCGTTAGCTGGTGAAATACGCAGATACATATTTTTTATTTTCTTTTTCTCTATCTGGATATTTTCTCCGTTAATCTGAAGCTTCACCAGTTTCTTTACATCCTTCTTCAATTCAGAGACTCCTTTTTGGGTTTTCAATCCTGCCCCAATGGTGTGGAGATGCCAGGACTTCTATCTTCTCCCCGGTAAAGGGCTGGCAGAATACTGCTCTCCGGCAATGGAGCGCCAGGCCTGGAAAATAAGGATTTTCCCCATCTCCGTAGAGCATATCTCCCAGAAGAGGATGCCCCAGCCAGGCCATATGAACCCGGATCTGGTGGGTCCTTCCTGTATAAATTTCCCAGGCAGTTACTGTAGCATTGTCCAAGAACTCCCGTACTTCATACTGAGTCTCCGCCCTTTTTCCCCTGGCATCCACCTGCATTTTCATTTTTTCCCCAGGGATTTTTCCTATGGGCTCCTGGATTCTTCCCTCGTGATTTTCCAGCCGTCCTTTGACAATTCCCAGATACTCCTTCTGGAAAATTCCTTTTTCCTTCTGCTCTCCCAGTCTTGCCCCGGCAGTCTGATTCTTGGCCAGTATCACCACTCCGGAGGTATCTCTGTCCAGCCGCCCTATAATCCTTACAGGACGGGGCTCTCCTCTTTTTTCAAAAAGACCTGCCGCCAGGTTCCCTAGGGAATCCCTATAGTGTCCCCGCCCCGGATGACAGGCTATTCCCGAAGGCTTATTTACTGCCAGAATGTCCTCATCCTCATAAAGAATTTCCAGCTCCCCATCCAGAGGCGCCACTTTTCCACAGTCTGTCTCCTGCTCCTCCAGACATACTGTCAAAATTTCTCCAGGCCTTCCCACATATGAAATCCGCTGTTTCTCTCCGTTTATGCAGATTCCTTTTTCCCGAAATTTCGCCTGACTGATCTGTCTTTTTGTCAGCCCCAGATGCTTTTTCAGCACATAGTCCAGAGGCTGAAAAGCAGTGTCTTCATCTAAAATCAATTCCAGGGTTTTCATTAATAAGCCAGAACCTCGTATCCATCTTCTGTTACCAGTACCATGATCTCCCACTGGGCAGAAGGTTTGCCGTCTTCTGTGTACACTGTCCAGCCGTCGCTGTCGTCTACAAAAATCTCATGGCCCCCCATATTGATCATAGGTTCAATAGTAAAGATCATGCCGGGAGCCAAAAGCATGCCCGTACCTGCCTTTCCAATATATCCTACCCAGGGATCTTCATGGAATTCCAGACCTATTCCGTGTCCTCCGATCTCCCGGACTACAGAATAGCCATTAGCGTGAGCATGGTCATAGACAGCCTGACTCATATCTCCCAGAAATCCCCAGGGCTTTACCTGCTCCAGTCCTTTTTCCACACACTCCTTGGTCACATCCACCAGACGCTGTTTCTCCGTTCCCACATCCCCGATGCAGAACATACGGGAAGAATCTGAAAAATAACCGTCCAATATCGTAGATACATCTACGTTTACAATATCTCCCTCTTTGAGCGTCACATCTTCTGAGGGTATTCCATGGCACACCTGGTCATTAATGGAGGTACACACACTCTTCGGATAGCCTTCATAATCCAGAGGCGCAGGGATTCCTCCTGCCTCTGTGGTGATCTTATACACCCAATCATCAATTTCCTGGGTGGTGACCCCTGGCTGGATATGCTCAGCTACATAATCCAGTACCGCTATATTGATTTTTGCACTTTCTCTGATTTTCTCAATCTGTGACGGAGTTTTAATGATCTCATGAGAAGGAATAAGCACTCCTTTATTCTCATACATCTTCAGTTTTTCATCAAAAGCCTCATGGCACTTTTTATATTTCTTTCCGCTGCCGCACCAGCAGGGTGCATTTCTCTCTAATATTTCCATATGTTTTTGTCTCCTTTTCCTATGTAACTGTCCCCTCCGTATACAAAAGAACCTTTCTATTCCTTTGGCGGCTGTCGGCTGCTCTTTGGTTATCCTCAGTGTACAAGGGGCCAAACGCCTCCTACACTGAGGGTAGTATATCATGATTTATTTTTCCAGGCAATAAACAGGAATATATTTGTTTTTACTTGAAAAACAGGAGAAAAGATAGTATAAATAATAAGGTCTGGAATAATTTGAAATAGAATTCAGAAAGGATCAGTAAAATATGAATAAGAATCAAAACAGCAAAATGACTCCTCTACAGTTCATTTTTCGTGTACTGCAGGGAGCGCTGATCGGGCTTGGTGCTGTACTTCCCGGCATTTCCGGAGGTGTTTTAAGCGTAATCTTTGGTATCTACAAGCCCATCATGGAACTTTTATCCAATCCCTTTAAAAACTTTAAAACCCATGTACCCAAATTAATTCCCGTTATTATCGGCGGAGTCATCGGCTTTCTGGGAGTGGCTAATATCCTGTCCTTTTTCCTGGAAAAATATCCGGATCCTTCCGTGTGTGTTTTTATCGGACTGATTACAGGAATGCTTCCTTCTCTGTTCCGCGAAGCAGGAGAACAGGGACGCAGCAAAGGTTCTTACATCTCTATGGCAGTATGTATGTGTGTTATCTTTACCCTGCTCATCGGTCTTCAGATGACTTCCATAGAAGTTGCCCCAAATTTCTTCTGGTATCTCTTCTGTGGATTTTGCCTGGCCCTCAGCATAATCGCACCGGGAATGAGTTTTTCTACCCTTCTCATGCCTCTGGGTCTGTATACGCCTTTTATTGACGGAATCGGACACTTCGATATGGGAATATTGATCCCCGGCGGTATCGGAGCTCTGGTAACTGTGATCTGCTTGGCAAAAGCGGTGAACGCCTTATTTGACAATTACTATTCCATCGCCTTTCACGGAATCATCGGTATTGTCATTGCCGCTACAGTCATGATCATTCCGTTTTCTGGATTTACATCCCCTGGAACAGCTCTGGTCAACGGAGTATGTATTATTATAGGAATCCTCGTCGCTCTTGCTCTTGATAAATTTAACAGTCGAGTAAAAGTGGAGTAATCTTCTAAATAGAAACAGCAAAGCCAGATGAAGCTTTTTATTTTCTGAGTTTTCATCTGGTTTTCTTTTGTTAAAAATTTTCAGATTTTTTAAGATTTATCACCATTTAAAACTGTTTATAATATATTTTATTTAAAATTTTCTATTTTTATTATTGACATATCCGAAATAGGCTGTTATAATTTAACCATAAAATAAATCAAAAGAAAAAAACAGAAAGGACTGATACCACCAAAAGATTAAATTACTACTCATAATTTTAAAGAAAGGACGGTACGGACCACCAGAAATTTAAAGAACATTTGAAATCGAAAAATACGAAAAGAGGTATCCGCCAATGGATAACGAAATACGTTAAAAGGCATCATTCAGAATAAAAAATTTTGAATGATGCCTTTTACATTTGCTGTAATCGCTTATAGAAAATTATAAAACGTACAATTAGCCAAATAGATTATTCTGTTCTCTCATCTCCCCAGAAAAACAGCGCTACAGTTCCCGGTCCTGTATGAGTTCCGATTACAGTTCCAATACTATTGATCAACACTTTTCCGTTAAGATTTGGGAATTTCTCTTCTACCATATCTGCCACTTTTCTGGCATCCTCCATACATGCAGAATTGGAGATATAGCACTTGCCACTATACTCCAGACCACCCTGGGCATGTTCTTCCATTCTCTTAACCATCTCACGAATGACCTGTTTCTTTCCCCTGTATTTATTTCTGGGGATCAACTTCCCTTCGTTATTTACATTCATCAGAGGACAGATATTCAGAGCCTGTCCCAGAAAACCGGAAACTTTGGAAATCCTTCCTCCCCGGATAAAGCTGGTAAGGTCTGTAGAGAAAAACCAATGATGAAGCTTGTTTTTATTCTCCTCAATCCACTGAACATTTTCTTCCAGGCTCATACCCTTCTCCTGATTTTCCAAGGCCTTATCCAGAAGAAGTCCAAAACCGGAAGAAGCAGCTAAGGAATCAATTATCACGACTTTTCTGTCCGGATATTTTTCCTCCATCTGGACCTTCGCCATATTAGCAGAATTAATCGTGCCGGAAATACCGCTGGACAGCGTCAGGTGCATTATATCCTTCCCCTCTTTCAGGATTGGCTCAAACAGGTTTATATATTGCTCCGTATTGACCTGAGCCGTAGTGGGCTGAGCTCCATCTGCGATCATCCGATAAAAGTCTGGAAAAGAAATTGATTTCCCCAGATCATCCGGATATTCCTTTCCGTCAAGAAGGAAATGAAAGCAGGCATAAGGAACCTTTTTTTCCTCAAAATAAGAGGCTGGCATATCTGCAGTAGAGCAGCATGTAATTACATAGTTATTCATGAGTCTCTCCTCCCCTATTCATATTCATACAAATATATGTATTTTTATTTTATCATTTCTCTGCCGGCTTGAAAAGACTGATTCCGCTTCTGTCAGTGTGCCAGTTTCAAAATCATCTCCAGGATTCTTCTGGCGCAGATGGCTATTTCCTCCCTTGTGATCAGTTCTCTTTCCATGGCCATAAGCAGTCTGTCAGGATAACCGCAGCCCATTTTGATATCATTTCCCGCTTTTGCTTCTTTATAATGTTCTCCTCTGGTCCACCAGTCTGTGGTAACAATTCCCTTAAATCCCCATTCTTCTCTCAGGATTCCGGTAAGCAGATCCCAGCTTTCAGAAGCCCTGTGTCCATTGACCAGATTGTAAGAAGACATAATGGTCCAGGGATCAGACTCTTTTACCACGATTTCAAAACCTTTCAGATAAATCTCTCTTAAAGCTCTTTCTGAGACTCTGGAATCACTGTCTTTACGGTTTGATTCCTTATTATTGCAGGCAAAATGTTTTACAGATGCAGCCACATGCTGAGACTGGATGCCACGTACCATAGCTGCTCCCATTTTTCCTGCTACCAGAGGATCTTCTGAATAATATTCAAAGTTTCTTCCGCAGAGAGGACTTCTGTGAATATTCATAGCCGGTGTCAGCCAGATTCCGATGTTGTTTTCCTTTACCTCACTTGCTCCTGCTGCTCCGACTTGTTCTACCAGCTCTGTATTCCAGGTGCAGGCCAGCATCGTGGCACAGGGCCAGGCTGTGGTATACACGCGGCACTGAGGCCTGATCCGCAGTCCTGCAGGACCGTCTGCCGTCATCACATTGGGAATACCATACTCTCTCAGATTTCCCATACCGTAGGTATTAGCTACACCGGTATTTGGCTGACCGCCAAGAAGATGAGCCAGATCTTCATCAGACAACTGTTCCATAAATGTATCCAGAGTAATCTTTCCCTCTGCCACTTCTGAAAGCATATGTTTTCCGGATTTTTCTATTTCTTCCCGCAGCATCTGTCCATAGCCCCTGTCTGCAGGTTCCATTCCTTCTAAGCGGTCCATATCCTGCTTTGGAAGTCCCAGAGGTTCCTGAATCTGTTCTCTTTCCGGAAGCATCTCATAAGAGCCGTCCCCGGTAAGACGTTTTGGCAGTTTATATGGAGCAGATTTACTGGTCAGCTGGCTGACAATACGGTCTCCGTTCAGTACCCAGTCTTCTCTCCACTTTTCCAGATTCTCTGCAGAATTTCCCACATAAAAGCTGTAACTTCCCCCTTCCAGAACATAGGCTGACTTGCTGACTTTTCCCAGGTCATCAAAAGAAGCCATATCCGATACTGAAAATGTCAGGATCATAGTCTGGGTCTCTCCTGCTGCCAGCAGACGGGTTTTCTGAAAAGCTCCCAGCTCCAGAGCCGGTTTTCCAAGTTTTCCCTGAGGTGCGCTATAATATACCTGGACCACTTCTTTTCCTGGGCGAAGCCCTAAATTTGTAACCTCTGCTTTAACACGTACCTGGTCATTCTCTACGGAAATGTTCTTTGTACAGATTTCAAACTCCGTATAGGAAAGGCCATATCCAAAAGGATAAATGACTTTTGCTTTCGCCTGTGGGAAAGATTCAAAATACCGGTATCCCACATAGACATCTTCCTCATAATTCACATAGTCCAGAGACTCATGGAATCCCTCAGAAGATGGATAGTCTTCCAGGGTTTGCGCAAAGGTGTCCGTCAGTTTTCCAGAGGGATTTACGTCTCCGCAAAGGATGTCCGCAGCTGCCAATCCTCCCTCGATGCCCCCCTGCCATGCCATAAGCACAGCGGAAAGACTTTTATCTTCCTTAAACCAGGAAGTGTCGATCATACCGCCTACATTCAGTACTACTGCTACATGAGGGAAGGTCTTTTTCACTTTCTCCACCATCTGCTTTTCTGCTTCGGTCAGACAAAAATCACCGTTCTCAAAAATGCTGGCAGAAAGTCTTGCAAGAGACTGATCTCCTCCTGCAAAAGCTTTATCTGCAATACTCTTTCTGTCCCAGCCTTCTCCAGAATACCGGCAGATTGTCACTACAGCCGTATCTGTAAAAGCTCTGGCCTGTCCCAGCAGCTCTTCCGGAACTTCCGGCTCCAGAGTCATTCCCGGACAGTAGCCCTTTGCATACTGAGCCTGAATTTCCTTTTCATAATACCCTGCAGCAGGCCAGAAAACCTCCACTTTTCCTTCCTGCTCCTTAATCCTCAGACCTTCCATAAGATTTCTGGTATAAGCCACGGTCACGTCTCCGCTTCCGCCGCCGCCCTTTACATAATCCACTGCAGCCTTTCCAAAAACTGCCAGTTTCTGTCCTTTACAGAAGGGCAGCAGAGATCCTTCATTTTTCAGCAGCACCATTCCCTCTCCAGCTGCCTTTCTCGACAGTTCAATATGCTCCCTGCATCCTGTCACTCTTGCTCCCTCTTTTCCAAGGGGCAGACATGGCTGATAATTAAACCTTGACCACTTCTCCATAAGATTCATCCTCCTGCCTTATCGGCAATTATAATTCATATTTATAAATAAACATTTCCAGATGCTTTCTCTGGCCGTTTATATCCACAATCTTCTCAGAGGCACAGATCCTCTGACATCCTTTTTTCTCATAAAATTTATAGTCACAGGTTGTATCTGTAAAGAAAAAGAAATTCTTGCCTCCATTTTCTTTGATAAATGCTTTCGCATCTTCCCAGAGTTGAGTTCCCATACCTTTTCCTTTTTTGCTCCTGAGAATATTTAAATAGATCAGCTCACCATCAAACTTTTCTCCCTGTTCTTTAAACATTTGCCGGTTCTGGCGGTTCAGTTCCCTGAAAAGCTTCAGATTGCTCCGTCCTTCCTGGCTGAGTCCAAGGCGTATCCCATAGAAAAGTCCACGAAAATTCATAGTAAAATTTTTTCGTCCTTTTCCTTCTTTTCTTGCCAGAACCACTCCCACAGGCTTTCCATTTATGAGGGCCACTCTGGCAAAATTTTCCTGAGTAAGCAGACTTGCCCAATAAGATTTTTCCAACAGCCTTACCACTTTCTGATCTTTACATCTACGGCTGAATCCCCAGGTATCTCCCAGGATTCTTTCCATCTGTCTATAGTCCTCTTTTCTAAGTTCCCTATAGGTAATTTCCTGTTTTTTTTGCACCATATCCTGTCATTCTCCTTTGTCGCAATTGATGAGTCCATTATACCACTTCCATAAACAAGATTACAGAAGAATCTATTTCTCTCTTAAATGGATATATAAAAAATTCATAATATTTATAGTTTTTTAAACTCCTTACATAATTTATCTGTTTACTCCATTTATTATTCACAGAATTTATGCATATAATATATAAAATTTTTCAGGAGCGTATAGTATGGACTACTCAAGGATTGGCTCAAGAATCAAAGAATATCGTGAAAAACAGAAAATGACGCAGCAGATGTTAGGTGAAGAAACAGACTATTCTGTCCAGCATATCAGTCATATTGAAACAGGAAAGACCAAGCTCAGCGTACAATGTCTTCTTGATATTGCCAATGCGCTCCATGTATCCGTAGATGAACTGGTATGTGGATATAATACTGCTTCCTCTGTCATTCTGGACCAGGAAATTAAAGAACTCCTGGATGACTGTACCCCTCAGGAGAAACAGATTATTCTGGAAACCATGAAAAGCCTAAAATCCAGCTTAAGAAAAAGCAGCAATACTTGAACATCTTTATCGAGCAAGAAAGATATTTCCATATGAGCATTTTTTTAAACAGGGGCTGGCGCACTTGATGCGTCAGCCCCTGTTCTCTCACTTACTGAAAAACAGCCTGATTTTTGTAATTTAACGCAATATAGCTTTTTCCTCTGTTAATGGAAATCTCCTGACCGGACTCATCGTAAAATCTCAGGTAGGAACTTTCATTATTGTAGTCCTTAGACCAGGTAATTTTCTGAACGCCTCCATTGGATACATAATATCCTACAGAATCTGTTCCTCCATCCCAGTCAATCTCTTTATGTCCCACACTGTCTCTCACAGAAATATCTGTTTCCAATACAAATACATTAGTAAAGGCCAGCTGTTCTCCGGTTTTTCCATCTACCTGGGCATCGCCATTGATCTGCTTCAAATAAACCTTATTCTCTGCATCATAAGTAAACTGTGAAGACTGCGCGCCGAAGTTAATCTGTACGCTGGTACAGTCACTGCCCTCTGGCTTGAGCTGTTCCTCCAGGCCGTTGAACTGGAAAGCAGGCCCCTTCTTGTCCTCATTCAGGTCTGTCCTCAGGCCCTGAGACTCAATATAAGAAACCAGCTTTGTTCCGTCAAAATATCC
>ERZ1643246.3476-NODE-3476-length-13494-cov-16.980281_pt1 | contig 13494 bp, 4 predicted proteins | sample MGYA00579265_ERZ1643246 | MGnify/ENA primary metagenome ERZ1643246 (study PRJEB29033, sample SAMEA4952261) | chicken gut metagenome | biome: Broiler Chicken; feature: Gastrointestinal Tract; material: Caecum | place: Ireland | collected 2018 | study: Broiler... | reverse complement strand
TTTACTATTACTTTTTTTATTTCTATGTTTAAAATAGCTTCTAAAAAATCTTTTAATTTACTATTATTTTCTTCTTTTGCAAATATTTTTTTGAATATATAATCATTCTTTAGTGAAACTTTAAATTCGTTATTTGTTTTGTTCATAGTACCTCTCTTTCTATTTTATCAGACTAATAAATTTTTTCAATATAATAAGATAAAATTTTTTGAATTTTGGGATTTTTATTTTTGACCTTCTAATTTTTCAATACTTTTATATAAACTAATAATTTTCTTTCGTTTTATTATATTAGGAAAAATGATTATAAAAATTATTTTGAAAAAATATTATTTTAATGAAAAGTTTTTAAGAAAATATTTTTGGGGCTTTTTAGTAAAAATTATTGAAAATAAATTATATATCTTTCTACAAAATTATAAATATAATAAAATATACTATAATATAATTAGATATAATATAATATAATATAATTAAATATAATATAATTAAATACAATATAATAAAATTAAATTAAGAATTTAAATTTTTGAATTTTCAAATATTATGTATTCATAATATCATCGTTATGTAAATTTTTCAAGTATTTTTACTTGATTTTTTTAATTTTTCATCGCAAAATTCGACAACTATATATTATTTAATTTTATCGTGAAAAACAATATCTAAAAAATTTTTCTTTCCATATATACTATTTATCTAATATCATTATCTTTTACAATTTTTGATACTTTTCCATTTAATATTAGTGCAGATAATTTAATTAGAATAAGAGCTTCATCTACGGTAATTTCCAAAGTACATACCTGTCTAATCACTGAAATATAAGCTCTTCTCTGTTCTGCCAAAATCTTAAGTTTCGGCATATGCCGAGCATGAAATCCAACCTCTTCTGATAGTTTGGTAGTATCTTTACATGTCTTTAAAGTTTTAATGATATCTTCCACCTCTTTTTTTGCAAACAAGATTTCATTATACAGTTCCTTTACTTTTCCCTTAATGTCCTTTGTCATAATGAGACTCCTTTCGGGCCATATCCCTATTTTTATTTGCAAAATTGCTCTCTTGAAGCACTTACGCATTCAAATTATAATACATTATGTTAAGTTTGTCAAAAATCCCTCAATACAATCTATTTCAATCCTATATTCTATATTTATATATTTTTTTATTTAATTATTTTTTCATTTATTATTTATATTTATTCATTCCTATATTTATTTCTATATCCATTCCTATATTTATTTCTACATTTATACACTTCTTATCCACTTTTCCACTATTTCAACAAAAAGCACAAAGTAGTTTCCCAAAGGGTAATAATATTTTTTTATATTTAAAAGACCGACAGTTCCCGAAGACCCGCGTTAGCTTGAAAACCGTACCTAGACCTCAAAGCGTGAGCAACCAATTAGGTTTTCAAACAACCCTGCTATGGAGTGTTTTTAAATATAAAAAAATATTATTACCCTTTTGGAAACGTACTCACACACAAAAAATACCCTTCCTAAAAACAAAATTCCTCCAAAAAATAATACATCATCTAAAAAATTTACATAACAAATCTCAAAATAATATCTTATTTTAGAAATATTCACAAAACAAACCCAATTCTCAAACAACTCTGTCCAAGAATCGGGTTCATCTTTAAATCCATAAAGCAAACTAATTACTAAACTTTACAACATTTTTGCAAAACTTGCATCTATATCTCTACTTTAGCACCAACATTACTAAACTATTTATTATCTATACTCTTTTTTCATAACCTTCACAATTATCAAATATATACCAATTCCCAATATTACAAATGATATTACTAATACCATTATTGGTAAAATATAAGCTTTATTAGAACCTGTACTTGGTATTACAATCATTTCTTGTGATGTAGTATCATCTACTTCTTTATTTACTTTATTTGGAACATAATTTCCTGGTATAGATTCTACTGCTCTTCCGCCACCATCTTTTGTTATTTCTACAATTTCTGCTTGGTTTTGGAATGTTACATCATTATCTGAGCTTAATAATTGTGATACTACCATATATACTGCTCCTGTTTCTGCTTCATATATTGTTCCACCTATTGCATATTTAGGTCTGAATTTAATATTGTTTACTTTAAAGTAATCTGTTGTAAATATTTGATTTTCATCTATTGTTTCTGAACTTACTATCTCTCCTGCTTCATTATATTGATTATATGTTCCAGTTTTTAAAGCTTGTATTACATCACTTTGTACTAATTGACTACTTTCTAATTCACTTATTGATTTTGCTTGCCACAAATATTCTATGTTTGTTGGGTCATCTGGTTGATATCCAACTCCTTCATTTAAGTAGTCAATTATCATTGTTGGTGATATTGTTATTACATCATTTTGTTTTTGTGATTCACTTACTATTCCACTAGTATAGTAACTTTCTCCATATTTATAATATCCATAATTAAACATTTCATTTGAATTGTCTATATTTATATAATCCGCTTCTCCTTGATTATTTAGAGTAAATCTATATTTTAAGCTTACTGTTGAACCTTGCATTAAGCTTGAGTCCAATTCGATTCTGACAAATCCATTTTCTGTTACTTTACCATCTACTTTAACTGGTTTAGTATATGATAAATATGTTGTTTGTCCTGTAACATTTCCATCTTCATCAAATTGAGCATCAATCAATGTTTGTCCATTACTTAGTGCTAATCTAATTTCTGATATTGATTTTTCTATGCTTATTTCTTGTCTTGGTCTTCTTATAATTCCTAAATCAATATTGCTTATATTAAATTTAACTCTGTTTTCTATATAATCTACATCTACAGTTAATAAGTCATCATCTTCATATTCTACATTGATTTCAAATTCTGGTGTTGTTGCTTCCATTTCTCTTATGTCATTTGTTGATTTAAAGTTATATATTTTGAAGTTTTCATCTATTTCTTGTCTTGTTTGAATATTATCTATTGCATATGACATATGAGTATCTGCATCTCTATAATATTTATCATTTTGTGAAATTTCTCTAAATCTATCATAATTGATTACTGTAGATTTATATTCTTCTGTTATATTTGTATAATTTTCTGTATTACCAGTATCTAATATTTTATATGAACCATCTCCATATGTGAATTTTATCTTATATCTTCCTGGTATAAATCCTGATATTGAATATGTTCCATCAGAACCCGTTTCGGTTTCAGCTGTAGCATCTGTCCATTCTCCTGCAATTTCATCATAGATTTGTACAACATTTTCTGTTGTTGCATCTATAAGTTCTACTTTTACTCCACCTATTGTATTTTCTGTTGCTTCATCATATCTTGAATCACCTTCAATTACATTTTCTGTTTCTCTTAATTGCTCATTTTCTGAGTCTTCAAATACAATTCCTGATACGGTTCTTGCATTTGCTATTACTATTGCAAGTGATGAAGCTTTATCTGTATCATCTTCATAAGTTGATTCATTGCCCATTACTGTATTTCCTGGTATAGAATCTTTATCTACTGCTGCATACAATAATTGTGGATTATCTGGTGAAAATGATGTCATTGATGATATTTCTGCTACATTTATTAGTGTTCTTCCTTGCTCTTCTAGATTTTGGATTTTTTGTGCTAGGTTAGCATCATCTTCTTCTATTCCTTCATTTAAAAGGTCTTTTACTGCATCTTTTTCTAGATTACATTGAATGTAGAATGTTACTTGACTTGAATTATTATTATCAGATGATGAAGGAGATACCATTGTATCTACATCCACTTCTAATCTTTTATAATCATCATATTCTGACATTCTGTAATTATCAGAAGAAATTATTCCTGTTAAATCACCATTTGTTGAATCTAAACCTGTTCCTATTAGAGCATCACTATATCTTATATCAAAATATTCTACTATTTCATTTACTCTAACTGGAATTTCTTCTTGGTTAGCTATAGTTAATTTATATGTTACTGACATATTAAATTCATTGCTATCATCTGAAGATTCATATTCTACATCTGCTTTATATATTGGTCTTGAATATGTACCTTTATATCTAGATTCAAATCTTACTCCAATATTCCAAGAATTTGCAACTTGTTCTGGATCTGTTTCGTCAAATCTTGAACCATATTTATAAACATGACCATATCCACCTATTTCAATTTTAACTTGTTCTATTTCTTTTTGTAATGCTAGGTCTGCTTGTCTTCTTTTGTAAATACCTAAGTTTACATTTTCTATTACTATGCCTTCTTCTTTTCTATCGTATGATAATATATAGTCTGCACTCTTTGTATCAGAAGTTATTTCACAATTATTTGTTTCAGAAATATTAGCAACACGTCCACTATTATATTGTTCAAATGTATATTCTACTGATGCTGTTTGATTTCCATTTGCATCTTTTACTCCTGCTACATTTTCACTGTCTCCCATTTCTACTTCAGCAAATCTATTATTAAATTCTTGTCTTCCTGGTTCTGACGCTTTTGAACCATTTTCTTCATTTAAATGTGGTATAACATTTTCGTAAATTAGACCATCATATGTAAATTCTATTGTATAATCTGATAAATCATCAATTACTAATTGTTTAAATTCATATTCTCCACCATTTGCTGTTACTGTTACTTGATCTTCTCCTGTCTCTGGATTTTTTACTACATTTCCATTTTCGTCTAATACTCTAACTGTAATACCGTCAACTCTTATATCTGCATCATCTGCTGAAGAATCATTATATAAGTCATTTCTTATAGACATTTTTTCTGATTGAATATCTTCCCATACATATCCTGTTACATTTACATATTCTTTTCTGTTTGTTATTGTTGTTTCTGTAGCATTTTCTGCAACTATTGTGAATGAATGTGGTGTTGATACTACTTTATATGCTTCATTATCTCCAATTGATACCTCTATTGCTTGATAATTTCCTTCCCATATTCTATCTATTTTTATTTCTCCATTAGCATCTGTATAGAAAATTCTAGCTTGTGATTCTGTACCATATGTAATTGGGTCTATTGCTGTTATATATTGATCATTAGATGTATTTTTTATTTTAAATCCTACACCTTCTAGTGGTAATTGATTATCTTGGTCAATTTTTATAATTTTTAATTCTCCCATATGGTATTTATTATATATAGTTATTGTTGTTGTTTGTCTTGATACTATATTAAATGGATTTGGTGTTGTGTCTACAATATATCCATAATTATCTCCAATAGTTGTTTCTATTGCTTGATAATTTCCTTCCCAAAGTCTGCTTATTTCTATAGAACCTTCTGCATCAGTATAATACACTTTTGCTTGACTTTCATTACCATATTTTACTGGATCTGTTCCTGTTACATATTGACCTGTACTTACATTTTTTATTTTAAATCCTACACCTTGTAGTGGCTTTTTTGTAGTTTCATCTTGTTTAATTATTTTTAGATTTCCTAATCCATATTTATTTGTTACCGTTAAACTTGCTGTTTGACCAGCTAAAACATTAACTGTATGTGGAGTTGAATCTACTGTATATCCATAATTATCTCCTATCGTAGTTTCTGTTATTCTATATGTTCCTATAGGAACCGTAGAAATAAATATTTTTCCATTTACATCTGTATAAAATGTTCTTGCTGTGCTACCAAATGTTACTGGATTTGTTCCTGCTATATATTGTCCTAAAGAAACATTATAAATTTGAAAACCTACATTTTGTATAGGATTTTTTGTTGTTTCATCAATTTTTATAATCTCTATATTACCATTAAATACTAAATTATAATTAAATTCACCAGATATATTTCCACCTGTAGTAGTCTCTCCTAAAGGTACAAAATAAATCATATTTTGCCAATTATGTGTTTCTTCTTGTAAATACCATATTTCTACTTGATCTAAAGTAACACTAGTTCCATAATTACCTGTTGCATTTATTTTGCTTATTCCCCCTACATTCAATGAGGTATTTATACTTATATAAAAGTCTTTACCAGATGTAATTCCTGTAGGATCATTATAACCACTCATTTGTTGATTATTTTTGTCTGTATTATATCCTGTAATAATACGGTATTGAGAAATTGAATTACCATTTAAATCTTTAATATCTAAATTTCTTATTGTTCCCTCAAAGCTCCAATTAAATGGACCTATTTCAATATAATTTTGACCATCAGGATATTTTGCAACATTAGTTTTAATATTTGTGCTGTTTTGGGTAATAGTTTTATTACCATTCCAATCTGTTCTCCATAATTGATTTGCTTTATTATTTCCTTCAGCAATTATTCCATCTATGTCACTATCATTTACATATATATGATTTGAAGTAATTGTAGCAAAACCTGATACATTAGGTATCCCTAAATAATGATTTATAGAACCAAATGTATTTGTTTTAAACAAGACATTTTGTAATAATGAATAGTTTTTTGGAAACAAGGTATCATAATATGGTGGTCTACCAGTACCTCGTAAATCATATATGTATTGACCATTTACTTTTTTATTAGCCCAATAAGATACTCTTGCATATATTTCATTTATTTGTATAGTACCATCAGATTTATAAAGTTTATTTCCGATTATTTTTGTATAATCTATTACTCTATAATACATTGGCGTTTGAGAATTATCAACATCTTTATTGTGTTCAACACATATAACTCTATTATATGCCGGATCAGAGTGATATTGAGCTCCTGTTTGATAAACTCTCTGACCAATTGGATAACTGCTATTTAATTGGATAATTGGAATAGCATCGTTTATACCTGCTTTTGATACAGCAACACCAAAACATAACATTAACAAAAAGGTTAATATAATCTTTTTTATTTTTTTCATTACTTTATCCTCCTTTCTTAAATATTTTTATTTCTTATTTTCTTATAATAAATAAATATTGCTATACCAAATAAAACTATAATAATTGTAAATATTGATAGATAATATACAAATGCACCTGTTTTTACACTTACTATAACTTCTGCTTTTCCCATATCATCTTCACCTTGTTTTTGATTTCCAGGTGTTGAATTTGAATCTTGAACTAATAAATCATTATAATCTTCTGTTATTTCTGCTATATTAGTTATTACTCCTGTATTAGTAGCCGTAAGCTTTTTTGTTATAGTTAGTGGTATACTCTTTGTTTCTCCTGATTTTATAACTGTATTTGATAAACTATCACTTATAATATTATTTCCTTGTTTTATCCAATCTTTATTTGTTTCTGTACTAAAATCTACATCGTTTGGTAAATAATCTGAAATAGATTTAACATATCCTTCTAATTCTCCAATATTAGTTACAGAAATGTTATATTCAATTGTAACTACTGCACCTTCTATATTTTTTCTGTCTAACTCTATTTTTGCTAGTGATGAATTATCATATGAATAAACTGCTGTTTTTCCATTTTGTACTACTGTTATTTTTTCTACATATTTATCTAATTTTAAGTTGAAGTCTTCTAATTCTATAAGTCCCATATTTATAGAAGATATATTTTCATCTGTTACAGTAATAAAATCTGATACTGAATATTCATCTTCTACACCGTTAATATTTAAGGTCTTCTTTATAACATCTGAATTATAATTTTCTGCTACACCGTCTTTTTTATAATATGTTAAACTATACAAAGATTCATCATAATCAAATATAATTAAATATCTTCCAGTAGGCACTTCTTCTAGTAAATAAATTCCTCTATTATTTGTTACTGTTTCTATATTTTCCCCACTGGTATTCTTTACTGCATTACCTGTTTCAGCATCTATTAGTCTTACTGAGATATTTTCCATTAATTTTTCATTTGAATCTCTTTGTCCATTTCTATTTTCGTCTAGCCATACTATTCCTGTTATTGTCTTTTGATAAGAAATTGGATCTTCTGGATCTGGATTATTTGGATCATCTGGGTTATCTGGGTTATCTGGGTTATCTGGATTATCTGGGTTGTCTGGGTTGTCTGGATTATCTGGATTGTCTGGATTGTCCGGATTATCTGGATCTGGATCATCTGGTTCATCTGGATTATCCGGTTCTTCTGGTATAATTGCTGGAATTATATGAGTAATTTCTTCTGTTGTTGCTAATTTTGAATCCAAATAATATATCTCCGCAAAATTAGTTAAAATTTTAGCCTCATCAGTATCAGCTGAAAAATCTACTGTAGTTTCTATATCTATTACATATGTATCCTGACTTTCTACATTTAATATATTAAATCTTAATAAATTATTTGCATCTGTATACTCATATTCTTCTCCATTTACTTTAACTGAAGTAATAGTTAATTCTTTAGGAAGTTGATCAATTATATTTATTTGTGACATATAAATATTCGCATTATTTTTTATTGTAATTTGATATTTAATAGTATCCCCAAACTGTACTTGTTCACCATCATTTTCAGATGTCATATTTGCTGATACATTATATTGATAATAAGTTTGAGTAAATTCATTTGACCTATATTCTTCATCAGCATATATTGCTGTTGCTGATATTACAAAATCTTCACTAATACCTTCTATTTGTTCTGGTAAAAGAAAATAATATACTACTTTATTTTCTCCTGCTTTTACTGTTCCTATATCTATTACATCACTATAATCTAATGCTTCATCAACAGGTTGTGAATCATTATCTTCTTCTTTTAATCCTGTTAAAGTACCAACTCTATTACAATTCATCTTATCTGACATATTTAATTTTACTTTAACATTTTCCATATCTTCATTTGAAAAATTCTCAACTATTGCAAAATATTGTAATGCATTAAGGGTTGTTCCTACTATTAGTCTATCTGTTGAACTTTTAAATGTTATTCTTAAAGATGCTGGTACAACATTATATGAAATATTAGCTATTTCTTCAGTATTTCCATCATATTCTAGTTTAAAATTACTTTCTACTTGTTTTTGTTCCTGTATATCATTTTTTATACGAATTTCAAATGTTTTTACCACAGTTTCATCTGGCTCTAAAGTTTCTATAAGTATTTCTTCCATTTCTTTTTCTATTTCGTCATAATAAACAGGACCTGCATATTCATATCTTTCTTTAGGTTGTACATATACCGCTTCTTCTGGAATTGTTACTGATAACTTAACATTTTGAGCTTGTTCTCCACCAGAGTTTTTAACAGTTACTCGATATTGTACTACTTCTCCAGCTTTTATGTTATCAGTATCTGATATTTTTTTGCCTTGCACATATGCTTCCATAGTAGCTTCAATTGTTGCTTGTTGTTCAGTTTGTAATGATATTACTTTAGAATTAACTTCTGTTTTTTGATTTAGTTCTGCCTTAGTATATTTAACACTATATCCTTCAGATGCTGTTTCATTGTAATCTAATCCCTCTGGTATCTTAATTTGATATGATGCTTTTATATTTTCTCCATGTTCTAATTCATTTAAATATATTAAATAACTACGAACTTGACTTCCTTCGTTAAATTCTGTTGTCCAACCATTTTCTGTATTATTTAAGTCTTCTGTTGCATTTGCATTCTCACTATAATATATTTGAAAATCTGCACTACTAGATGTTGATAATTCTATAGGGGTTACAACATCTACAGACATTGTATTTGTTGTTTTATTTCCTTGAATAGATACTTCTCCTTGTGTAGGCATTTTTCCTAATATATATATATCTTGCATGTTTGTTTTATTATTTATTATGTCAAAATCTACTGTCGCTATTTTTTCTTGTGAATTTCTTTCTATTTCTACTACTTCTTCTCCACTCCCTACTGTTTCAATTCCATATTCTGCAATATTATTTGTTGTAATAACTTCATCAGGAGAAATTATAGATATTCCTGTAGTTGTAGTATTTTCAGAATATTCCCTATTTCCTTGTTGATTCTTATATATCATTCTTATCTCATTATTTTGACTTATTGTTTTTGGATTTATTGTTAAATCTAAAATAATAGAAATAGTTGCTCCATCTATTGTAGCATCCTTATATTTAGTTTGTTCCCCTTCTAAATAAATCTCTATTGTATTGTCTCTTAAATTAGCACTTTTTATTTTTAATTCATCTTCATATAATAAGTTTATTTGTTTTACATTTATACTCTCAACTTCTGCTGGAAATTCTATTTGCACAATTGGATTTTTGTATAGTGCTTCACCAGTAGTATTAGTTTTTAAAACTGCTTTTATTTCTAAATCTTTATTTTCATTTACAGATGAAAATTCTGTTTTAGAAATATTTATTTGTGCTTTTTCTTCAGGTTCTTGTAAATTTATATTATATTCTTCAGTTCTTGAATATTCAGAGTAATCTATTTTAAATTGTGTTTTTAAAAGATTCATTTCACTAAATAATTCTTTAGAATATTCATCATTTTTTAAGTATTTTTTATTTTTAATATCTAAATTCCCTATTGAAATAGGATTTGAAAATTCAAAAATTAAATTATTTACATCATTACTATAATTTATTATTACTTGACCATTTTCATTTGTTTCTGTATCTCCTGTAATTGTCTGTAATAACTCTCCATTTTGATTATATATATTTATATATCCATCTGAACCTAGTAAATATAACATTTGGTTTTTGTTAAACTGTGTAGATTTATAAAAAACTGAATTATCTGCATTATATTCACTATCATTTCTTATAAATACACTTTTTTCTGTTAATAGCTTTAAATTTTTTATTAAGTCAATGTTTGATATTTCTACATTATACTCTTCATCAAAATCTATAGATTTACTATCTTGTGAATATAAATAACCTTTTTTAATATTTTCTGTGCTGTTTACATTAACACTAACTAGGTCTCCTCTTAAATTTGCTTGAAAATCATTATCTAATTTTTCTTTATATTCATTGTCCATACCAAATAAAACTTCAGTAATTTCAGTCTTGTAATTTAATACTGTGTCTTCTGGTAATTGGTTTTTATAATAATAAACTATTTTATATACACTTTTGCTATTTCCCCACATATATTTATTTTCAAAATAGGATAAATCATTTTCTATAATTACTTTATTTTTGTCTAAATGATATTTAGTAGAATCTATTTCTACTCCATTATATATTACTTCTACTTTTTCTAGCTCTTCTGAGTTAGGTATTTCAATAGTTATATCCTGACTTTTTACCGGTAATAAATTATCTTGTACATCTAATTCTATATTTTGTTGAATAATAGTCATACTATTTTGTATATATATTACTTTTTCTATATCTTGACTTGAATAAATAGAAGCATTTCCTTTCCAATGTAATATTAAATTTGATTCCGAATTTATATTAGTAGATTTTTGCTTATTTTCATCTAAAAAATACACACAGTTAAAATTAACTTTTGATTTACTGTCAAAATAATCTACAGAAAAATTATCTATCTTTTTAAATTCAACTGGTATATCAATAGTAATATTATTACCTGCTATTAAGTCCTGAAAATATATTTGATTAGCATCATCTTTTATCTCTTTTATATATGGACTACTTACTTTTTTACCTAAAATTTGAAAATTTGCATTATCAAATGTTATACAAAGATCAGATAAACTTCCTACTTCTTTTACACTTATATCTACTGTTATTGTTACTTCTTGTGAAATTTCTGCATCTATTTCTTTGTATTTATTATCATCTTTTTTAAAATAAGCATTCCAACTTATTTTTTCATTTTCTAAAACAATATCTGAAATATCACTATTAGCTAATTCATTTACAGCTTTAACAGAATATTTAAAAATATTTAAAAAATTAAAACTTAGTAAAACAAAAATTAAAGCTAATAATAAAAATTTTTTTACAAACCTAAATCTCATAGAGCTTCCCCTCCGTTTTATTTTTAGTACATCATTCCTTATTTATATTATTTCAGATTTAATATGCATTTTCAACTCCAAAAATTTTCCATTTTTTTTATTTATTACGGATAATAGCAATTGTCAAATATGACAAATGAATTAAATCTATTTAACAATTTTATTACAATGCTTTTAAATAAAATCAATTTAACGCTTTGTTTATATTTCCGTATGTAAAAGTGTTCATGGAGTTATAAGATTTATATTCAGTTTAAAAAAGAATTTATTTATAAAATAAATTCTTAAAAAAAAAATCATATATAAACTTTTTCGTTTATATATGATTTTTTTAGTTCTTAGAAATTATTTATAGATTATTTCCTTTTATCTATTACAAACTTCTTTATTAGGATAATTCCTACACCTAGTATAATAAATGCTATAACTCCTATTGCTATTGGAAGTATATATTCTCTGTTTTCACCTGTACTTGGGATTACTATGATTTGTGGTGATGTAGAATCATCTGTTTCTTGTTGCTCTTTGTTTGGTACATAGTTACCTGGTGTTGAAGTAAATTTACTTCCTCCTGTTTTTGAACCTACTATAACTTCTGCTTGGTTTTGAGTTGGTTCTTCATCTGCTGAGCTTAGTACTTTACTTACTACCATATATACATCTCCAGATTCTGCTGTTGTTTGTGTATTTCCTTTTGAATATACTGGTTTTAAGTTTGCATTAGCTAAATAATCTGTTGAATATACTTGTGTTAAATCTATATTTTCTATTATTGCATTTCCACTTGAGTCTATATCACTTGTAATATATTCTCCTGTTTCTATAGCATCTATTACATTTTGTGCTACTAATCTGTCATTCTTTATTTCGTCTAAACTTACTTCTTGCCAATTATATTCAATGTTTGTTGGATCATCTGGTAGATATGTTGAACCTTCATCTAAGTAATCTATTATTCTAGTTGGTGATACTGTTACTACATCTGTATCTTTTCTGTCTTGTCCTACTGCTTTTTCATAATAGCTTTCTCCATATTTGTAATATCCATATGTGTCATCAACATAGTCTGCTTGACTTGCATTTTCTGCTGTTAGTCTATATTTTACTTCTAGTTTTGATCCTTGAATTAGTCCTTGGTCTAATTCAATTCTTACATATCCATTTTCAACTGTTATACCATTTTCTTTTACTGGTGGCATATAAGTTGTATAATTTGCTTCTCCTACTAAGTTACCATTTTCGTCTATTTGTACATTTACTAGCACTTGGCCATTTTGTAATGATAGTCTAACTTCTGATACTGATTTTATTAAGTTTAAATTTTGTTCTGGTCTTCTTATTATACCAAAGTCCATATTTTTAATGCTAAATGCAATTCTGTTTTCTATTCTGTTCAAATCTATACTCATTAAGTCATTGTCATCATATTCAACATTAAATTCCATTACTGGTGTTGTTGATGTCATTTTCATTTGAGTATTTGGATCTTTTGATTCTTCATATTGATAATTATATACTTTTAAGTTTTCATCTACTGCTTCTCTTTCATCAATATTGTCTATTGCATGTGACATTCTAGTATCTGATTCACTTACACTTCTATAGAATTTGTTGTTGTTTGCTTCACTTTGTCCTCTATCATAGTCTATTGTTGTAGATTTATAGTTTTCTAC
>ERZ1643246.3475-NODE-3475-length-13495-cov-9.715923_pt1 | contig 13495 bp, 10 predicted proteins | sample MGYA00579265_ERZ1643246 | MGnify/ENA primary metagenome ERZ1643246 (study PRJEB29033, sample SAMEA4952261) | chicken gut metagenome | biome: Broiler Chicken; feature: Gastrointestinal Tract; material: Caecum | place: Ireland | collected 2018 | study: Broiler... | reverse complement strand
GTACAGCGTCCCCAACTTCATCACGGACCGGAACCTGGTGTTCCTGGCCCAGTGAGTACGCACAAAAGAGAACGCCCCCACCTGGGGGCGTTCTTTTTTGCTTGCGGGTATCGGGACCCTTCCGGCAGATTGGGGAGACTGGGGGTTACGCAAACTCCGCCTCCGCCGATTGCAGGCACTCTGCGCGGAGTTCGGCATGGAGCTCCTTGAAAAGATCCGTCTGGACGCCGTCCTTCACATAGAGATCCAGTGTCTCGGTTGGAAAGTCGGGGAACAGGTCCGGGCGGTCAAAGGTGTCGCTGCCGTAAAAGCCCCAGGATCCCACGGGCTGCCAGCTGCCGTTTTCATAGCGGAACGTGATGGAGGCGGGGAACAGGGAATACCAGTCCTGTACCGGGAACCCGTCTTCCTCAAGAAAGCTGGTGCAGTAGACGAACAGGTGGAAGGTGTGGGTGTCCTGCCCGGAGGTCTCCTGCAGCACCTGGTGGGCCTCCGCACAGCCGTCGGAATCCATGGGCAGGATACTGCTTTGATAGTGGAGGATGGCGGCGTGCAGGGCCTCCTCCGACGGGGCGCTGGAGGACTGCAGCAGGGAGGCAGAGACCGGGTGCTCCGCAAAATACGCCTCCGCCTTGGCCCGGCACTCATCCCGGAGCGCCGCCCAGGCCTCGTCGTCGTTCACCACCATGTCCGCCAGCTCCTCCGGGAAGATGGCCCGCAGATCCGTGGCGTAGGAGGCGGGCTCCTGATAGTCCGTGACCTCCCAGCCGCCGTTTTGCCAGATGAAGGTGACGGCGGCGGGGAACTGGCCGTTGGTGCCGCTCTGCCAGCCGGTGGCGGTGCGCTCATAGGCGCTGTACCACACCAGGAGGTATACCGTGCAGACGCTGCCGTCCTGAACAGCGTCCAGCACCCGGTGAGCTTCTGTGGAGAAGTTATACTGATGGGCGGTGGCGTTTACCCGATGGTTCAAAATCGCCGCCTGAATGTCCGCCTCCGTGGGCCGGGCGGGGCTGGGGTCCGCGGAGGCGGAGCCCACATAGCACCCGTCGGCATCCGGGCAGTCCGGGTTGGGGGTGATGCCGTTGCGGGAGAGGAAGTCCTCCAGCACCGCCTGAGACTGGTCCCGCAGCAGCTCATACTGGGCCATGCTGGTGGGATCCTCCACCAGGAACTGCACGTCCGTAGGGGTGGAGAGGAGATAGATGTAGGCGTCGTCAGAGCCGATCACATAGCTGGAAGCCCCCAGGATCTCCGACCAGTCGGTGTCCCCATAGGTGGACAGGAACTGGGCCCGGGTGAGGGCCCGGACATCCCAGACCCGCCCGGTGTAGGGATCTGCGTCGTGGGCCAGACGCTCGTAGACGTCAAACCCCGGCACGGATTCTCCGGACCAGACGGAATCCCGGGCGGTGACCACCGCCATGTCCGCCCAGCCCGCCGGCACCCACAGAGAGAGGCCGCCGGCCGTATAGACCGTGCCGTCTCCCTGGGCCTGGCCGGCCAGGAGCGCTTGCCGCTCCGCCTCCGCCTGGGCCCGTGTCCAGGCGTTCCGCAGGCGGAGTTCTGCCATCTCGCCCTCTTCCGTCAGGTCATAGTCATACTCCTCCAGCCGCTGCAGGCCGTCTGCCAGCAGCCCGCCGTCGTCGGTGTTCGCCACAGACACGGCGTATTCTGCCATGGCATCCAGGGCCGCATTCTGCTCATCCACGGGGAAGGCTCCGATGAGATTCAAAAATACATCCTGGCCGTTGTAGAACATGTAGTAGAGGTCCACCGGCCGCACCTCCGACGGGGTCAGCAGGCCGTTCTCCAGCGCCACCTGGGCCATGAGACCGGCGAACATGGGGGTGTCGCTGCTCCGGCCCACGTCATTGGGAATGGAGCTCTGCAGCAGGACGGGGCCGCTGTTGGCCATGGTGTGGAACACCAGTACCGGGGGCAGGGTGTTGAGGCCGCCCACCCAGCCGTCCTCGTCCATGTACATGCCGCCGGCCAGCATCACGTTTTCCGGCGTGGTGGTGTGGAGCTCATAGCGAAGGCCGTACACCCGCATCCCCAGCTCCGGGTAGGCGGGCACCGTGTCCGTCAGCACCAATTCCGTGATCCGCCAGTCGTCCCACTCCGCCTGAGTACCCGTCTGCTGCCACTGGCTGTCTACATAGGCCATGGTGCCGGTGTGGCTGCGCCAGTAGTCCATAGCGGAGAGGACGGCGTCCTTCGCCGCCGAGAGCACCGCCTCCGGCACGTCGATGTTGTCGGCCACGTGGTCTGTATAGGTGGTGTTGTCCTGGTACACCAGGATGTTCTCCCCGTCGAAGTAGAGGTAGCGGGTGAAGTGGTAGAGAGTCCCGCCGTCAGCGTACTGGACCATGCCGACGATGGTGAGGCATCGGCGGCTGGTGTCGATGGAGCTGTAGTCCCACCAGGCCATCTCCGGCCAGGCCGCCTGCAGCAGGTCGGTCAGATTCGCCTCATACAGCTGTCCGTCCCGCTGGAACACCAGCCGGGCGCCGCCGGAGATCCCGTCATCGTCGGAGAGCAGTTCGTTGGCCCCGTCTCCGTCCAGATCCAGGATCGCCGGTTCCGTGCCGTGGACCCGGGCCAGCAGGACGGGATCGCGGTTGGAATCGAAATAGTAGTAGTCGTGGAAGGTGACGCTTGTGTGTTCGTCCAGTTCGCCGGAGTAATGGAGCACCAGCCCGTTGTGGCCGAACAGGTCCTTGAAGAAGTCCACGGAGACGGCGTAGCCGTTGGAATCACTGGCACTCAGCGTGTTGTGCTCCGGGAAGGTGAAGAAGCAGTCCACATTCCACACGTCCACACGCCCTCCCTGCCCGATTTCCATGTCGACGATTTCGGCAGCATAGAGGTTGCCGTCTGTGGAACGGTAGATATAGACGGAAACCTGCCCACCGTCCTCGCTGTCCACGCCATACCCGCCGCCCCGCTCCGCACAGTCGCCCGTGTGCCGGGTGACTTCCACGGCTTCCGGCTCATAGGGCTCCCGGTCCGTCAGGGGGATGGTCAGCACCGGGTCCCCCTCCGGGTATACGGTTGGGATGGCGGGCTGCTCGCTGGGCTGGTTGGACACGAACCAGTAGGAGCCGTCGTCCTGGGCCTCCAGGGTCACGCACAGCCACGCACTGTCATAGCGGGCGGAGGTATCCGGGTAGTACAATCGGATGGTATTGCCCACCCGCTCCCCGGCGGTGACCTGGACGCTGTGGAAGTAGTTGGTGTCTCCGTGAGAGTGGTAATAGGCGTCATATTCCGGAAGGTATTGGAAAAACTCCAGGCCGATCTGCTTCGTCTCATCCAGGGTCAAGCCGGTGTTTTCCAGCAGGACTGTATTCATATCCGCCACCGGCAGCTTGTCCGTGGGGCAGATCTGGGTTCCGTCTGGGGCGAAGGAGCCCACCTGCCGCAGTTCCTCGTCGCTCATGCTGCCGGACAGGCCGGTGCCGCAGTAGAAAAGCTCCTGGAGATCGATGTCCTCAGGCCGCTCATAGAGGGAGGTCAAAAACTGGTTGTGGATATTCAGTCCCACCACGTTGTCCACGGTATCGTTGTTGAAGAACTCTTCATTGAAATACGCCAGCTCGTCGCCGGTCAGTGGGACAGGGTCCGGCTCCGCCTTGGCCCCGGTGAAGGTGACGGCGCAGACCCCGGCGACCAGGGCCAGGGCCAGGAACAGCGCCGCCGCCCGGGTCTGGTTCCCCCGGGCGATGCGGGTGATCCGGTCCTTCAGCTGCCGCTTGCCCGCCGTCATGGTGGTGGCGGACAGCAGCGGCGCGCCGGGCCCCTTCCGCACCGGGATCAGGGACAGCAGCGTCCGGCCGTAGGGGATGCGCTCCGCCTCTCCCAGGGCCCGGATGGCCGATTCGTCGCAGGCCAGCTCCCCGTCGGTTTTGGAGACGGCGGCGGCCGCCCACACCAGGGGGTCGAACCAATATACCGCCAGGCACACGCACCGCAGGAGGGACCACAGGGGGTCTAAGTGCCGGACGTGGGCGGTCTCATGGGCCAGCACGTGCCCCAGCCGCTCCGGGGAGGCCGCGGCGGGCGTCAGGTAGATGGCGGGCCGGACAAGGCCGAACAGGCAGGGGGAGGGGAGCCCTTCCGCCACCAGGTACACGGGATACCTGCAGCCCTCCACGGCGTAAGGCGTCCGTGTCCGCCGGAGCTTCCGCCAGAACCGCAGGTTGGTCACCAGGAACCACACCGCCATACCGGCGACACCTGCCAGCCAGAGGATCGTCAGCAGCTCCGAGATGGGCAGCATGAAGAAGTAATGGGTGGACTGATCTCCTTCGATGATGACCCCGCCGGAGTAATATTCAGACTGCACGGTGCCGTCGGGTGCCAGATTGGAGTGCCAGGTCCGGTCAACGAGATCCATGGAATCGTCCGTGACACCGAAGTTGCCCGCCGCCGGGGATGGCTCTGTGGCGCCCGATTGGCCCGGATCCGCATAATCATAAACTTCCGTGGGCATGGCGTAGACCATCCGCTGTTCCAGCCGCTCTGCCACCGCCTGTCCCACCGGCTCCGCCGCCGACAGGACGGAGAAGTCCACTCCCGGCAAACTTACCGGCACCAGCAGCCGGAGCAGCACCAGTCCCCACAGGGCGTACTGCGCCCGGCGGGAGATCCGGTCCCGGAACGCCAGCCGCAAGAGCAGGACCGCCAGGATCAGCACGGAAGATGTCAACAGGATCTCACGCATGTTCCTCGCCTCCCGCCTTTTCCAGAATGGCGGACAGCTCCGCGATGTCCGCCGCCGTCAGCTGGTGGCTCTCCACCAGGTTGCTCACCATCAGGCCCAGGCTGCCGCCGTAGACCCGGGAGAGGAAGCTCTCCGTCTCCGCCGCTGCGGCGTCCTCCCGATCTACCGCCGGGAAGTACCGCTTGGCCCGGCCGCCCTCCTCGTGCCGGACGGCTCCCTTGGCCTCCAGCCGGGACAACATGGTGATGACGGTGTTCTTGCTCCAGCCGGTGTCATCCTTCACCGCCGCCGTCAGCTCCATGATGGTCCGGGGGGACTGCTCCCACAGCCGGTTCATCAGCTTCCACTCGCTGTCGGACAGATTGACCCGCATGTTCTCACCTCCATGGTATACGAATGTCTACCAATTCTTCTGATTTGACCATAGCAGATAGGTAGACATTTGTCAACCTCAAATCGGTAACAAAAGCGGCAGACTGGAAACAGCCGCTTTCCCGCCTTGACCGGCGGGGGATTTTGCCGTAAAATAGGGGCCGAGACTTTTTGAGATCAACGGAGAACGGTGGACATATGGAAGACTTCAAGCAACGCTACATCGCCGCCCGGAAGGCGGTCATCGCCCAGGACCTCCAGCGGCTGAACCCCATGCAGCGCCAGGCCGCCATGACCACGGAGGGGCCGCTCCTCCTGCTGGCCGGCGCCGGCAGCGGCAAGACCACGGTGCTGATCCAGCGGGTGTACAATCTGCTCACCTACGGCCGGGGCAGCGACTCCGACGAGGTGCCCGTCTGGGCCACGGAGGAGGACCTGCAGTTTCTGGAGAGCTTCCCGGCCCGGCCCACGGAGGAGGACGTCCGCCGGGCCCGGCATCTCTGCGCCGTGGACGTGCCCCGGCCCTGGGAGATCATCGCCATCACCTTTACCAACAAGGCGGCGGGGGAGCTGAAGGACCGTCTGGCCGCCCGGCTGGGGCCGGATGCCAACGACATCTGGGCCTCCACCTTCCACTCCGCCTGCGTGCGCATCCTGCGGCGGGACATTGACCGGCTGGGGTTCGACAAGGACTTCACCATCTACGACACCGATGACTCCAAGCGGGTCATCAAGGACGTGCTGAAGGAAAAGCACCTGGACGAAAAGACGTATCCGCCCCGGAGCGTCCTGGCCGCCATCAGCCACTCCAAGGACCAGTACGAGTCCATTGAGGACTTCGCCAAGCGGGCGGAGGCCGCCAACGACTGGCGGATGAAGGACTACGCCAGGATCTACGCCGCCTATGAGAAGCGGCTCCGCACTGCCAACGCCCTGGACTTCGACGACATTATCTTCCATACGGTGACGCTGCTGCAGCAGGAGCCCGGGGTGCTGGACTACTACCAGCGGAAGTTCCGCTATGTGCTGGTGGACGAGTACCAGGACACCAACCATTTGCAGTATCTGCTGACCTCTCTGTTGGCAGGGGGGTATCAGAACCTCTGCGTGGTGGGCGACGACGACCAGTCCATCTACCGGTTCCGGGGCGCCAACATCGAGAACATTTTGAACTTCGAGGAGCAGTACCCCAAGGCCCGGACCATCCGCCTGGAGCAGAACTACCGCTCCACCCAGAACATCCTGGACGCGGCCAACGCCGTCATCCGCAACAACCAGGGCCGCAAGGGCAAGACCCTCTGGACCGACAACGGCGGCGGCGACGTGGTCACCGTCAAGACCACCTTCAACGAGAGCGACGAGGCCAACTACGTGGCCGGGGACATCCTGATGGGGGTGAACCGGGGACGGAACTTCCGGGACACGGCGGTCCTCTACCGGATGAACGCCCAGTCCAACGCGTTGGAATACGCCATGAAGCGCAACGGCATTCCCTATAAAGTGGTGGGGGGCATGAAGTTCTTCGACCGGGCGGAGGTCAAGGACATGCTGGCCTATCTGTGCGTGCTGAACAACCCCCTGGACGACCTGCGGCTGCGGCGGATCATCAACAACCCGCCCCGGGGCATCGGCGCCACCACCCTGGACAAGGTGGCGGCGCTGGCGGAGAGCCAGGGGGCGTCCCTCTACGAGATCATCCGCAACGCGGACCTGTTCCCGGAGCTGAAGTCCGCCGCCTCCAAGCTGCTGAAGTTCGCCGACCTGATCGACGGTCTGCGGCGGGTGGGCACGGAGCTGGCCCTGCCGGAGTTCTACGACGTCGTCTGCGACCAGACCGGCTATGTGAGGGCCCTGGAGGAGAAGAACGACATGGAGAGCCGGGGCCGCATCGAGAACGTGCAGGAATTGAAGTCCAACATTCTGGGCTTTTTGGAGCAGGACCCGGAGGACGCCACCCTCTCCGGCTTTCTGAACGAGATCGCCCTGTACACGGACCTGGACAGTGTGGAGGGCAGCGACGACTGCGTTACCCTGATGACCATCCACTCCGCCAAGGGGCTGGAGTTCCCGGTGGTGTACGTGGTGGGCATGGAGGAGGGCATCTTCCCCGGCTCCTCTGCCCAGTACGACCAGGAGGAGCTGGAGGAGGAGCGGCGGCTGTGCTACGTGGCCATGACCCGAGCCAAGGAGAAGCTGACTCTCACCAACTGCCGGCAGCGGATGCTGTACGGCCGCACCAGCTCCAACCGGGCCTCCCGGTTCCTGGACGAGATCCCGGAGGAGAACATGCGCTGGGAGAGCAAGCCGGAGCCCCGCTTCGGCGGTATGGAGCACGACAGCACCTTCGGCGGCGACCGGTACGAGGAGGGCTGGGGCGGCGCCTCCGCCCGCACCGGCGGCTCCTGGAGCAGCGGCGGCGTCCACAGCTACCGGGCACCGGCCCAGGCGCCTCAGCGGCCCCTGCAGTCCCTGCGGAAAAATGCAGCCCCTGCGGCGACTCTGCTGCAGCTGCAGCAGGGGGACATGGTGGAGCACACCGCCTTCGGGAAGGGTATGGTGCTCTCCGTCCGGCCCATGGGCGGCGACGCCCTGGTGGAGGTGGCCTTTGACAATGTAGGCAAGAAGAAGCTGATGCTGAAATCCGCCGGGGCCCATATGAGGAAACTGTGATGATGGACATGCAAAACTGGATGGAGGTCTATATCCGGGCCGTCCGGGCCGCCTTCGGGGACCGGGTCCGATACGTCGGCCTCCAGGGCAGCCGGGGCAGGGGAGAGGCCGGACCAGACAGCGACATCGACGTGGTGTGCATCCTGGACAGATGTTCTCTTCAGGATTTGGAGACTTACCGGAAGGCCGTGCAGGACCTTCCGGACCGGGACAAGCTGTGCGGCTTTGTCTCCGGCGCGGCGGAGCTGGCGGCCTGGGATCCGGCGGACCTGTTCCAGTTCCGCCATGACACCGCCGACTGGTACGGGCGCCTCACAGACCTGCTGCCGCCGGAGCGGGAGGAGGACGTCCGCCGGGCTCTCCACACCGGGGCCTGCGGGCTGTATCACCTGTGCTGTCACAACTTTCTCCACGGCAGGAGCCGGGAGGCGGTGGCGGAGGCCTACAAGTCTGCGGTGTTCCTGCTGCAGGCCAAGGCGTATCTGGAGCAAGAGATCTACTGCCGCCGCTGGGCGGACCTGGCACAGCGCCTGACCGGAAGAGACCTTGAGATCCTGCAGACCGCCCAAGCCCTGAAAGCGGGGGAGTGCCAGGAGGACCTGCCGGCCCTGACAGACCGGCTGCTTGCCTGGTGCCGGGACGTGATCTGCCGGTACGGACCAGCATAAATGACAAGGGACCCGCCGTTTGGCGGGTCCTGGTGTTTTATATGCGGTCGGAGGAGGGAGGCCCATCCCATTGGACGGGGGAAACAGCCATGCTGATGGCTGGGCAGATACGCCGGATGGGGGGCGCATCCTCCGTGGAAACGCCTCCCCCTGCGGGAGCAGACGCCCCGCCCCTACCCCTCCACCCGGATCCCCAGGATCCGGGCAACCACAGCGGCCTGGGCGGCGTTGATGAGGGCCCCCTTCAGCTCCCGGCAGGTCTCCGACAGCACGATCCGGTCCAGGGTGCAGGAGGTCAGGTCCATGCCGGTGAGGCTGGTGCGGAACAGCTCCGCGCCGGTCAGGTCTGTCTTTTCCAATATCACCTTTTTCAGCCGCATCTCGGACAACGCGGACTCTGTGAAGTCACAACCCTTCACGGAAATATGCTCCCAGACACCGCTGGTAAAGTTGACATAACGAAGCAGCGCCTCCTCCAGTGTGCTGTCCTTCCACCGGGAACGGCGCAGATCGGCACCATCCCATTTGCAGCCGGAGAGGCGGCAGTTCCTCCAATAGGTGGCGGAGAGCCGGCATCCCTCCAGGAGGCAGTCCGTGAAGGTGCAGCCGTAAAAGGCGGCGGCGGAGAAGTCGCAGTCCCGGAACTGGCAGGACTGGAACCGGCAGTCCCGGAGATCCAGGCCGGAGCCGTCCAGGTCCGCGGCGGTTTCCTGGGAAAAGGCGCCGCCGGAGAGGAGGTCTCCGGCGTCCCTGGCCTGTTCCAGGGCCTCCGCAAAGCCGCTCATGGCCGGGCCTCCCGCCGGGACGGGAGCAGCAGCTCCTCGAAACTCTTGATATACACATCGCAGAAGCCCCGCATGGCCGTCTCATCCTGGGCAAAGAAGCCGTCGTAGACGCCCACCACCCGCATCCGCGCGCTCCGGGCGCCCCTGCAGGCGGAGAGGCTGTCGTCAAATACCGTGCAGTCCTCCGGCCGGACGCCGTAGGCCTCCGCGGCCGCCAGCCAAAGCTCCGGGGACTTTTTCTCCAGTCCCAAATCGTGGGCCAGGGTGACGCCCTCGAAGTATTTCATCAGGTCCAGATGGGTCAGCGCCGTGCGGCAGTGCTCCGGCACGCTGGAGGTCACCACCGCCATCCGCCGCCCCTCCGCCCGGCACTGCTTCAGATAGGCCCGGACGCCGGGCTTCACGGTGACGTGGGCATAGGCGTCTTTGGCCATCTCCATCCACTCGGCGATGATGTCCTCGCAGGACTCGGACAGGCGGCAGTACTCCTTTGTGAACTTGGCCGCCAGGGGCAGGATCGTATGGGCCACGCCCTCGTAATAGGCGTGGGTGTAGGGCAGCCCCCGCCGGGCCAGGAATTCCCGGTCCACATCCTTCCAGACGCCGTTGGAATCGATCAGCGTCCCGTCCATGTCAAACAGCAGCATCGGCGGCCTCCTCTCCGGGGAGGGACTGGGACTTGCCAAGTCCGCCCCGTTGTGTTAAAATTCCAGTTTGTTCGCGGCATTGCGCCGCGGTATCAAATCTGCGGGAGTTTGCAAAAGTATAGCATAGATCCTGGTGAGGAGCAAGTCCGATGAAAGTCAACCACATCCGTCAAAACGTGTTCCCCGTGCTGGCGGCCCTGATCTGGGGCACTGCCTTCGTGGCCCAGAGCGTGGCCGCAGACCATGTGGAGCCATTTACCTTTACAGCTGCCAGAAGCGCGGTGGCGTTCGTGTTCCTGCTGGTGCTGTGCCTGGTGTTCCGCGCCCTGCGGCAGCGGGACTTTCACGGTGAAGCGCAGCCCCGGCCCGGCTCCCGGCGGGATCTGGCCGTCGGCGGCGCCTGCTGCGGCGTGGCGTTGACCGTGGCCACCAATCTCCAGCAGATGGGACTGGAGACCACCACCTCCGGCAAGGCGGGGTTCATCACGGCACTGTACATCGTCATCGTGCCCATTGCGGGGATCTTCCTCCATAAAAAGGCACCCCGGGCCATCTGGCTCAGCGTGGCGCTGGCGGTGGCGGGACTGTATCTGCTCTGTGTGCAGGAGTCCTTCTCCATCACGGAGGGGGACTGGTATGTGCTGCTGTGCTCTTTCTGCTTCGCCGGGCACATCCTGCTGATCGATCACTTCACCCAGAAGGTGGACGGCGTTGCGCTGTCCTGCGTGCAGTTTCTGGTGATGGCGGTGCTTTCCGCCGTGCTGATGCTGGTGATGGAGACGCCCAACTGGGCGGGGCTGCTGGACTGCATCGGGCCTGTCCTGTACGTGGGCATTTTCTCCAGCGGCGTGGGATACACCCTCCAGATCCTGGCCCAGAAGGACTCGGATCCCACGGTGGTGTCCCTGCTGCTGAGCCTGGAGTCCGTGTTCGCCACCATTGCCGGGGCGCTGATCCTGGGGGACCGGATGAGCGGGAAAGAATACCTGGGCTGTGTGCTGATGCTGGCGGCGGTGGTGCTGGCCCAGCTGCCGGACTTCAGCGGAAAGCGGGGCGCACCGGTCAGGGAGCCGTAGAGAGCGTTCAGCGGGGATGCCAGAGCCTGGCATCCCCGCTGATTTTTGGTTGGACAAACGGCGTCAGCTGTGATATACTGCTAAACTGTATGAGTATGTTGTGAGGTGATTCCATGCGCATCGACGTGCTGGGCGTCGGCTTTGACAACGTGACCATGGCAGAGGCTGTGGAGCGGGGAATGGAGCTGGTCCGCAGCTCCGGGACCCACTATGTGGCCACCCCCAACCCGGAGATCGTGGAGGTCTGCCGGGAGGACCCGGAGGCCAGGACGGCTGTGAACGGCGCGGATCTGGTGCTGCCGGACGGCATCGGCGTCGTCAAGGGCGCGGCCATGCTGGGCACGCCTTTGAAGGAGAAGACGCCCGGCATTGAATTCGCCGGCCATTTGATGGACAGACTGGCAGAGGAAGGGAGATCCCTGTATCTGCTGGGCGCCAAGCCCGGTGTGGCAGAGCAGGCGGCAGCGAAGCTGGCGGAGGCCCATCCGGGCCTGCGGATCGCCGGCACCCACGACGGCTACTTCAAGGAGGACGGCCCGGTGATCGAGTCCATCCGCCAAAGTGGTGCGGACGTGGTATTCGTCTGCCTGGGGGCCCCCAAGCAGGAAAAATGGATGGCCAGGAACGGCGCCGCCACCGGCGCGCATCTGCTGTGCGGCCTGGGGGGCAGCCTGGACGTGTTTGCCGGCGTAGTGGAGCGGGCCCCGAAATTCTGGTCCGATCACGGGCTGGAGTGGTTCTACCGCCTGTGCAAGGAGCCGCGCCGCATCGGCCGGATGATGAAGCTGCCGCTGTTCCTGATCCACGTCAAACAGGAGAAGAGACGCAGATGAACGGAAAACTGATCGTATTCGAGGGCACGGACGGATCCGGCAAGGCCACCCAGGCAAAGCTTCTGTGTGAGACCCTGGCGGACCGTGGCCTCTGCTATCGGGAGATCGATTTCCCCCGGTACGGCAGCCCCTTCGCAGAGCCTGCAAACCTCTATCTCCATGGGGCCCTGGGCAACAAGCCCGGGGACGTGAACGCCTACGCCGCGTCGGTGCTGTACGCCGTGGACCGCTTCGCCTCCTATCAAGAGGACTGGGGCCGCTTCTATGAGGCCGGCGGCATTGTGGTGGCCAACCGGTACACCACCTCCAACGCCGTCCATCAGGCCTCCAAGCTGCCGGAAGGAGAGCGGCGGGAATTCCTGGACTGGCTGTTCGATCTGGAGTACGGCCGCATGGGCCTGCCGCGGCCGGATCTGGTGCTCTATCTGGACCTGCCTACGGAAGTGTCTGAGAAAATGCTCCGTCATCGGGAGCAGGCTACCGCCACGGCGGCGGACATCCACGAACAGGATGGAGACTATCTCCGCCGCTGCCGGGAAAGCGCCCGGAAGATCGCCCGGGACTTGGGCTGGTCTGTGGTGGACTGCGCCGCCGGGGACGCTCCCCGGTCAGTGGAGGACATCCGCCGGGAGGTGCTCTCCCGGGTGGAGCCGCTGCTGGGGTGAGGGCTGTCCGTTCCCGGAGCGGAGAAAATGGGACGTGTCCGCCCCATTTTCCCGGCCGCGGATCAGCAGCAGCCGTTGCCGCAGTTGTCATTGCCGCAGCCGCATCCACAGCCGCAGCTGCTGCCGCCGAGGGCATTCCCGCTGCCGCAGCAACAGCAGATCAGGACCACGATGATGATGAGCCACAGGCAGGAGCAGTTGTTGTTTCCGTTGTTGAAGCACATATCTGTCACCTCGCTTTGAGACATTCTATGCGGCGGACTTCCAAAGGGAGCCTGACCGCCGAAAAAAATTGCAGGGCAGGGGCGCGATCGCGTCCCGCCCGGGACGATTCCGGCAGGAGACCGCCGGAACGAGAAAATGGAGGTTCCTATGTCTGATTACAAAAACGGAGATACCGCCAGCTGGGACGCGTCTCAGGTGCGCCGCAGCCAGGGGGGACAGCAGCCGGGAGGCGGGCAGCGCCGTCCGTCCCAGCAGCGCAGACGCAAACGCCGCCGGATCAACCCGGTCCTGTATATCCTGTGCGTGCTGGTGGCTTCGGCGATCCTGGCGGGCGTGGGCTGGCTGCTGGCCAGCGACCTGTGCGCCTTTAACCGGGATATCCCGTCTACCACGAAGATCACCATCGAGGTCACGGCGGACGACGACATGGGCAGCATCGCAGAGAAGCTGCAGGATGCCGGTCTGATCCGGTACAAGTGGTTCTTCCGCCTGTTTGCCGCCGTCACCGGCGCCAGCGACGAGGTGGGCATCGGTACCTATGAACTGAACACGGACATGGACTACCACGCCTTGATCGCCGGGATGCACAGCTCCTCCGGCAACCTCAGCGCGGAGACGGTGACAGTAACCATTCCGGAGGGCTACACGGTCCGCCAGACCATCGCCCTGCTGGCGGAGAAGGGCGTCAACACCGAGGAGGCCCTGACAGAGGCCGCCCAGACTGCGGATTTTGACTACGATTTCATTGACAACGACTCCGAGGATCTCAGCCGGCTGGAGGGCTTCCTCTTCCCGGACACCTATGAGTTCTATGTGGGCCACAAC
>ERZ1643246.3472-NODE-3472-length-13510-cov-7.696544_pt1 | contig 13510 bp, 12 predicted proteins | sample MGYA00579265_ERZ1643246 | MGnify/ENA primary metagenome ERZ1643246 (study PRJEB29033, sample SAMEA4952261) | chicken gut metagenome | biome: Broiler Chicken; feature: Gastrointestinal Tract; material: Caecum | place: Ireland | collected 2018 | study: Broiler... | reverse complement strand
AGAGCGTAGGAAACCTGTTCCTGGAGAAAAAAGAAGAACTGTGCGAAATGGATGCCAGGCTGGGGGACGGAGATCTGGGCCTTACCATGAGCAAGGGCTACGCGGCTCTCCCTGATCTGATGCGCGCAGAGGCAGAAGGCGCGGGCGGAGATATCGGGAAAATGCTTATGAAGGCCGGGATGAAAATGTCCTCCCTGGTGCCCTCCACCATGGGCTTCCTGATGTCCACCGGCGTTATGGAAGGGGGAAAAGCGCTGAAGGGCCGCACAGAACTTAACGGCGCTGCTCTGGCCGATTACCTGACCGGCTTTGCCGCAGGCATCCAGAAGCGCGGAAAATGCGAACCGGGCCAGCGAACGATCTATGATTCCGTTCTGCCTGCCGCACAGGCCGCCGCGAAGACGGCCGCCGAAAACCCCGGAGCTTCCCTGGACGAGGTAATCACCGCCGCCGAAGAAGCAGCAAAGGCCGGTGTAGAAGCCACCAAAGATATGGTTCCCGTATTCGGCAAGGCAGCCGTTCACGCCGCCGCCTGCGCCGGCGTACCCGATCAGGGCGCCATCGCCGGGTACTACAAAATCCTGGGGCTTTCTAATTACATTAAAAAATAATAGCAGCCGCTTTGAGCGGCTTCCGCAGGAGGGCATTCCAAAAGTCAGAAATGACTTGCGGGATGCCCTCTTTCTTTTGCGTGAAGCCCGGAAACCCGCATAAATCCAAGAGAAAAGCTCCGGTAGGGGAGCTACCGGAGCCTTTCGAGGGGAGTATAAATAATTAATAAGGGGTTATTAATTGTAAAAAAAATTTTTTGAAGGGTAAATTCTTTTTACAAAATTGATTATAATACAAGAATTGGAAAAAATCAACTGATTTTCTGTATATCCTTCATTTTCTGTAACTGCGGTTCCGGAAGAGGTCCGAAAACTTCCCTCCCGGGGGCCTGCCAAAAATATCCGGCACAGCCGTTGCCCATTTTTCGGGATCGTGTTACAATTTAAACATCAGCGTAAGGAGGAACCTGATGTATGAAAATTCAAGAATCCGCGGAAAACTATCTGGAGACAATCCTGATCCTGAGCCAGAAAAAACCCAATGTGCGCTCCATTGATATTGCCACGGAACTGGGCTTTTCCAAACCCAGCGTAAGCGTAGCCATGAAAAATCTGCGCAATAATGATCTGATCCTGGTGGATGAAGACGGACATATCCATCTGACCCCCTCGGGCCTGGCCATCGCTGCCAAGATATATGAACGCCACACTCTGATTTCCAAACTTCTGGTGAAGCTGGGCGTGGACGAGAAAACGGCCATCGAGGACGCCTGCCGGATTGAACACGTAATCAGTTCGGAAAGCTTTGAAGCCATCAAAAAGCATGCAGCTGCCATGAGCAGGGAAGAAGACTGATCCCATGAAGATAGCATTGATCACCGGAGCCTCGTCGGGGCTGGGCATGGAATTTGCCCTTCAGATTTGCAGGACAAAGGATAAGCCGGAAGAGATCCGGGCCGTAGCCCGGAGGCAGGAAAGGCTTCTGGAGCTTCGCAGAAGCTGTTCCGTTCCGGTGCGCGCGCTCCCCCTGGATCTGACGGAAGAGGGCAGCATCCGGAAGCTTAAGAGTCTCCTGGAAAGGGAAAAGCCGGAGATACAGATACTGATCTGCGCCGCCGGCTTCGGAAAAATCGGAAAATATTCAGAGATTTCTCTGGAGGACGCCGGCCGGATGATCGACCTCAACTGCCGGGCGGCCGTGGAGGTTACGCTTCTTGCCCTTCCGTGGATGAAGCGGGGCGGCCGGATCCTGGAGATCTGCTCCACCTCGGCCTTTCAGCCCTTCCCCTATCTGAATGTATATGCGGCATCCAAGGTTTTTCTGTACCGCTTCAGCCGGGCACTCCGGGTGGAGCTTTTTGACCGGGGCATCCGTGTCACCGCCGTCTGTCCTTACTGGATTAAAGACACAGAATTTATTCCAAAAGCAAAGGATGCCGGGGGCGGAACGGCTGTGCGCCATTTTCCCCTGGCATCCCGCAGAAAATCTGTTGTAAAACATGCACTTCTGGACAGCAGCCTGGGCCTGCCCGTGTCCACGCCGGGACCTGTCTGCTTTCTTCACCGGATTGCCGCAAAATTTCTCCCCGCCGAGCTGATGATGGGCATCTGGTCTCTGATACGCAGAATCTAGAAGCTATGCCTGCAGCATATTTACGATTTTGTCAAATCCCATATAGTGAGAGGCTTTGACCAGAATAGTATCTCCCTCCCGGAGAAGCTTTGAAAGCTCAACCATCAGCTGATCGCGGCTGGGATACCAGCGCACTTCCAGCTCCGGAGCTGTCTCCCTTGCGCCGGCCGCCAGCTCCTCACTTAAGGGGCCGGCGCAGTAAATGGCGTCAATAGACAGTGTCCCGGCATAGGCGCCCACCTGTCTGTGGAGCTCGCGTTCCTGCTCTCCCAGCTCTCCCATATCTCCAAGAACCGCCACCCGGCGGTTTTTTCCATCCTGCAGGGCCTGCAGGGAGGCTTTCATGGAGACGGGATTCGCATTGTAGCAGTCATCAATCAGCGTATATTTTCCCGTCTCCAGAATCCGGAACCGTCCGCTGATGGTTTCGTAACTCTCCAGGCCGGCCCGTATTTCTTCCAGGGTCAGACCGTAGTACAGCCCTGCCGATGCGGCCGCCAGCCCGTTGTATACCATATGTTCACCCGGCTTCGGAATCCGCACATGAAAACTGCCTTCCGGCGTGTGGATCCTGCAGGAGGTCCCCTGAAGCCCCAGAGGCTCCAGCTCATCCGCCCAGACATCATTGCTGCTGTTCAGCCCGTACGTCCGGGGGCGGATGCCTCTCACCTCATGGATGGCAGACAGTTTGTCATCGTCTCCGTTAAGGATTATATGGCCTTCCGGCCGCATAAAATCAAAAATTTCTGATTTTGCCTTCAGGATCCCGTCCCGGGTCTTCAGATTTTCCAGATGGCACCATCCGATATTGGTCAGGATACAGGTTTCCGGCCTGGCAATTTTAGACAGCCGGTGCATCTCGCCAAAATCACTGATGCCCATTTCCAGAACCGCGATCTGATCTTCTTCCCGCAGCCGAAAGATTGTAAGAGGCAGACCCAGCTCATTATTAAAATTCCCCTCCGTTTTGAGAACTCTGTATTTCTGTTCCAGAACCGAAGCCGTCATCTCCTTTGTGCTGGTCTTGCCGACACTTCCCGCAATTCCCACCACCGGTATAGAAAGGCCCTCCAGGTAGAATTCCGCCAGATCCTTCACCGCCTGCAGGGAACTCTCCACACGTATATAGGGAAACGATGTCTCCGGCAGCTCTCTCTCCGAAAGAACGGCGGCAGCTCCTGCCTGCACGGCTTTTTTTATGTAAGAATGACCGTCCACACGCTCTCCGGGAATAGCCACAAAAAGGCTGCCCTCCTCCACGCTGCGGCTGTCTGTGGTAACCGCTGTAATGCAGAAATTCTTCATCGCCTCCGTGCCCACATACTGTCCGCCGCAGGCCCCGGCTATATTCTTCAAGGTTAAATTCTTCATCGCCTGCTCCTGTCTCACTGATACTTTTCCAGAGAAATCCGGATCAGCTCCTCACAGAGTTCCGGATAGCTGATACCCAGCGCTGCTGCTTCCTGGGGAATCAGGCTGGTGGGCGTCATGCCGGGAAGCGTATTGGCCTCCAGGCAGTAGATCCGGCCGTCCGGCCGCATCATAAAGTCCAGACGGCAGTATCCTCTGATTCCCAGGGCTCCGGCCGCCCGCACCGCTGCGTCCTGCATTTCGCGGGTTTTTTCCTCCGGCAGGTCGGCCGGACAGGTTTCCACCGTGCAGCCGGCCGTATACTTATTTTTATAATCGTAAAATCCCTCTTTGGGCGTAATCTCAATGACCGGATATGCTTTCCCCCCGATCACCGCCACTGAAAATTCCCTTCCCCGGATGAACTCCTCCACCACCACCTGATCTTCATAGGCGAAAGCTTCTTCCAGGGCCTTTCTGAAGGATTCCGGCCCTTCTACCACCGATACCCCCACGCTGGAACCGCCGCAGCAGGGTTTTACGATCACCGGAAACTCCAGCCCTGACGCAGAGATGCTCTCCGGCTCTTTCCCCTTTACCAGGTGAATGCCCCGGGGAGCAGGTACCTGACCGGCTTCAAAGAAAATTTTTGTTATGTATTTATCCATGGCGACAGCACTGCTGAGATAGTCGGTGCCGGTGTAGCGGATACCAAAGAGATCAAAGGCCGCCTGAACCTTTCCGTCCTCTCCGTTGGCGCCGTGGAGAGCCAGGAATACGAGGTCGGCTTTCTGGCAGAGCTCCAGCACATGGGGGCCGAAAAACTCCCTCCGGCTTTCAATCGCCTTTTCCAGTTCCGCACTCCTGGCCTTCATGGCCGCCTCCGCCCGGTCCACATCGAAATCAGCCGGGAATTCTCCTGCGGCTTCCTCCTCCCGGCATCCAAAGAAAACGTCCAGAAGGACTGCCTGATGGCCTCTTTCCTGCAGCGCCCGGCAGACGCCGCTTCCGGATATAATGGAAATCTCTCTCTCTGTGCTGGTTCCTCCAGCCAATACAACAATTTTCATGGCAGATGCTCCTCTTCTTCCCCGGACTTTCCATCCTGTTTTCCGGTAACCGTTTTTATTTCTCTTCCAGCAGCTTCTTGATGCTCACCAGCTTTACGCTGAGCACAAAAACATCCATGGCCAGAGCCAGCTCCTCCGAAGTAGGATAGGAGGGCGCGATCCGGATATTGGAATCCTGCGGATCTCTGTGGTACGGGTAGCTGGATCCGGCGCCCGTAATCACCAGGCCCGCCTCCTTGCACTTTGCCACAATGGCTTTCGCACATCCCGGCAGAGCGTCAAAGGAGATGAAGTAGCCGCCCCGGGGACTGGTCCAGGTTCCGAGGCCCGTTCCGCCGATCTCCTGCTCCAGAACGCGCTCCACGGTCTCGAACTTCGGCCGCATAACGGCTGCATGCTTCATCATATGAGCCATGACTCCGTCCAGATTCTTAAAATAACGCACGTGGCGCAGCTGATTTACCTTGTTGTAGCCGATGGTCTGGAAGCCCATATATCTCTTGAACTCCTCCAGATTGGCCGGGGAAGAGGCTACTGCGGAGATTCCCGCTCCCGCGTAGCTGACCTTGGAGGTGGACGCAAACACATAAACCATATCCGGATTGCCGGCCTTCCTGCACTCCTCCAGGATATTCAGCAGCTTATCCTGTTTCTCCTCTTCTTCATACAGGTGATGGATCCCATAGGCGTTGTCCCAGAAAATACGGAAATCCTTTGCAGCCGGCTTCAGAGCCGCGAATCTCCTGACCGTCTCGTCCGAATACGTGTAGCCCTGAGGATTGGAGTACTTGGGCACGCACCAGATTCCCTTGATGCTGTCATCTTCGGCCACCAGCTTCTCCACCAGATCCATATCCGGTCCCTCCGGAGACATGGGCACATTGATCATCTCCACGCCGAAATACTCTGTAACGCTGAAATGTCTGTCATACCCGGGAACCGGGCAGAGAAATTTTACCTTATCCAGTTTTGCCCAGGGAGTGCTGCCCAGTACGCCGTGGGTAAAGGAACGGGATACGGTATTAAACATGATCGTCAGGCTGGCATTTCCGCAGACAATCACCTGGTCCGCCGGAGCGCCCATAATAGCCCCCATCAGCTCCTTGGCCTCCTTCAGGCCCGTGGGATTTCCATAATTGCGGCAGTCTTCTCCGGCATCGCTGTAGCAGTCCTCATTTTTTGAGATCACGGTCAGCATGCCCTCAGCCAGATCCAGCTGCTCTGTGGAAGGTTTTCCTCTGGAAATGTCCAGCTTCAGCCCTTTTCCCTTTACCTCCTCGTATTTTGCCTCTGTCTCCCGGTGAAGAGCCAGGAGCTCTTCTCTGCTCAGTTCCCTGTAGTCTTTCATAATAGTCCTCCTCAAGTTAACCTTGTGCGCCCATGCGCAGTCTCCTGTTTTTCTGTTCCCTGTAATTTTCACGTGTATTTTAGTAGCTTGCCTTCCGCCTGTCAAGGGGAATCTCTTTTTTTCTCCCAGCGTCCCGATGCGCCGCAGGGCAGAATCAGCCCTGTGGAAGATACGGGAAGCCCGATCTCCGATGCCTCGGTACAGCCTCCTCTCCCTTTCAGCGCCACCGAGATCATGTAGGCCAGCACCGCCGGGGCCAGCCCGGTGGTGTAGGAATTCACCAGGAAAAACAGCGGGTCATCGCCCAGCAGCTTTTCGCACCGGCAGATCAGCGGATAGACCGCATCCTCAATCTTCCAGATCTCTCCCCTGGGACCGCGCCCGTAGGAGGGCGGATCCATAATAATGCCGTCATACCGGTTTCCCCGCCGGATCTCCCGCTCCACAAATTTCATGCAGTCATCCACCAGCCAGCGGATGGGTTTTTCCTGCAGGCCGGAGGCGGCGGCATTCTCTCTGGCCCAGGTAACCATCCCCTTTGAAGCGTCCACATGGGTCACCGATGCTCCCGCCGCCGCGGCCGCCAGCGTGGCGCCGCCTGTATAGGCGAAAAGATTCAGCACCTTCACCGGGCGGCCGGCTCTGCGGATGATATCCGAAAACCAGTCCCAGTTTACCGCCTGCTCCGGAAACAGCCCTGTGTGTTTAAAACTGAAGGGTTTCAGATGAAAGGTCAGATTTCCGTAGCGGATCTGCCATTGTTCCGGCAGATCAAAAAATTCCCACTGTCCGCCTCCCCGGCTGCTCCGGTGGTAATGGCCGCTGCACTTGTTCCATCCCGGATGCCTGCGCTCCGTATCCCAGATCACCTGGGGATCCGGCCGGATCAGCGTATAACTGCCCCATCTCTCCAGCTTTTCGCCCCCGGAGGTATCCAGCACCTCATAATCCTTCCACTTATCCGCAATCCACATGCTCTTCTCCTTGTTTTCCGCCGGCGTCTACTGATTTCGGTACGCCTTTACAATCTCTGCAATGTACATGGTATGGAAATCCCGGTCCGGATACCACTTATCAATCTCTTCCCGGGCCAGGAAGCACTCCGGCTTCATTTCCTGGGCATACAGCTTCCGGCAGACCAGCACCAGCTCTGCCTCCCGGAAAGCCGGGGCGCCGCCGAGATCAGTCAGATGCAGGTCCGTCCGGCTGATCTTGTCCGGCTCATCTCTTCCGGAAACTTTTCCCAGATAGCCCATGGCCTGCTTCTCCCTGCCGCCGAAAAAACTCAGGGTAAACGTATCATTTGCGTCTACAAATTCCTTTGTATACCGCTGGGGCCTGAGATAGATGGTGGCGGCAGTCTTGCCCCACATAATTCCCACGCCGCCCCAGGAAGCCGTCATGGCGTTGACCTGCCCGTCCTTTTTTGCAGCTACCAGCATCCAGTCATCCCCGATCATTTTCCAGGGATTTCCCTCCAGAGTCTTAATATCCATTTCCTGAAAATTCATTTTCCAGCTCCTTTCCATTGACAGAAACAAACGTTCGGATTATAATAACAGAACAGATGTTCGATTTTATTTTGGAGGCTATCCATGATTCTTTCACAGCATGCGTCCCTGTCCGAAAAATTAAAAATTCTATCCGACGCGGCCAAGTACGATGTTGCCTGCACCTCCAGCGGTTCTGACCGCCGGGGCGCCCGGGGACGCCTGGGAAACTGCGTGCCCGCCGGCATCTGCCACAGCTTCTCCGCCGATGGCCGCTGTATCTCCCTGCTGAAGATTCTCTTCACCAATGAGTGCGTGTTTGACTGCCGCTACTGCATCAACCGCAGCTCCAACGATGTGCCCCGGGCCTCCTTCACCCCTGATGAGGTATGCACGCTGACCGTGGAATTTTACCGCAGAAATTATATAGAGGGTCTTTTCCTGAGCTCCGGAATTCTCCGATCCCCGGACTATACCATGGAGCTTCTGGCGGAGACCGTTTACCGGCTGCGCACCCGATACCATTTCCACGGATATATCCATCTGAAGGCCATTCCGGGCGCCAGCCAGGAGCTCATCGAGCGGGCCGGCTACTACGCGGACCGCATGAGCGTCAATCTGGAACTGGCCACTGCGGAGGGTCTGCGGAATCTGGCGCCCCATAAGACCCGCCGCACGATCCTGCAGCCCATGCGGCAGATTCAGACCCGCCGGGATGCCAACCGGGAAGAGCTTTCCCTTTACCGCCATGCCCCGAAGTTTGTCCCTGCCGGCCAGAGCACCCAGATGATCGTGGGCGCCCTGGGCGAAACGGACTATGAACTCCTGAGCACTGCCCAGGCCCTGTATCACAATTTTGATCTGAAGCGGGTCTTTTACTCCGCCTTCGTCAACGTGAACCAGGATGCCTCTCTGCCCATGCTTCCCCAGGGTCCCCCTCTGGAAAGAGAACACCGGCTTTACCAGGCGGACTGGCTGCTGCGGTTCTACGGCTTTCAGGCCGGTGAGCTCCTCACTCCGTCCAGGCCGAACTTTCATCCCCTCCTGGATCCCAAGTGCGACTGGGCCATCCGTCACCTGGATCTGTTTCCGGTGGAAGTAAACCGGGCGGATTATCACACTCTGCTCCGGGTTCCGGGAATCGGCACCGCCTCTGCCCGCAGGATCACAGGCGCCCGCCGTTTCGGTCCGCTGACCTTTGAGGATCTGAAAAAGCTCCGGGTGGTTTTAAAAAGAGCTCAGTATTTTATCACCTGCGGCGGAAAAACCTTTGTTCCCGTAAAATTTGACGAAGACTATATTCTCCGGAATCTTCTTCCCCACCCCGGTTTTCGGGAAAACGGGCCGGAGTTCCGGCAGCTTTCCCTCTTCGATTCCGAAGGACCGGAAGGGCCCGCCCCCTCCGGACGGAAAGGAGGCAGTTATGCAGGAAAAACAGCGCTTTCTCTGTGAAAACAGCCTGGACGGACTCTTCACCGCCGTCTACGATGCCTGGGATTCCCGCTGCGGCCATGAGAACGTGGAGCTGGCCGTGCAGGAGCCGGACAATCTGGAATTCTTCTGCCGGGAGCACCGGACAGCCACGGATCCGGAAAAGGCCGCCCGGGTGGCCCGGACGCTCCGGCGGCGCCTGGGCAGCCGCGGATATGAGATCCTCTGCTATGCTGCCGCCTCCCAGTTCCCGGACAAGGGCACAGCCCTTTACCAGAGTATTGTCTGCCTTCTCACCGGACGTTCCGATTTTACGGACCGGAGGAATCCTCACATCCGCCGGCTGATGGAGCTGTACAAGAACAGCTTTGCCGAATTCGACCACCTGAGAGGCTTTCTCCGCTTCCGGGAGCTTTCTTCCGGCGCTCTGGCCTCTCTGATCCGCCCGAAGAACGATCTTCTGCTCTTTCTGGGGGCCCACTTCCAGGAACGGATGCCGGAGGAAGCTTTCCTGATCTGTGACAGCGGCCGCAGCCGGATCTGCTTTCATAAGCCCGGCGCAGACTGCAGTCTCATCTCCGGTCTCTCCCTTTCGGAAACGGAGCTTTCCCGGTACAGCTCAGACGCCGAAACCTTCGAGAATCTGTTTCGCACCTTCTGCCGGAGTATCTCCATCCGGGAGCGGGAAAATCCCGCTCTGCAGAGACAGATGCTTCCCCTGCGCTTCCGGGAATTTATGCCGGAGTTCCGGCAGACCCAGGCGCCGCCGGACCATTAAAGGGTCAGTCCGCAGGCGGGCCGGGCCCTCTCCAGGCGCTCCTGAAACTGCCGGTAAAATTCTCCTTCGCGGAAGGGCGTCTGATAAAATTCCCGGAGTACGTACAGATTCACGGCCTTCTGCCTGGCCAGACCCGCTTCCGTTTCGAAGGTCTCCTGGATATCTTTCAGAAAGTAATGCCATTCCCGGATGAACTGCTGATTTTTCTGCAGCTCCGGCGTATCGATCCACTTTTTCACTTTAATTTTGCTCCGACCGGCCGGGCACTCATGGACCTGGAGAAAATAACGGAAATCTCTGTTTTCATAAAATCTCCCCAGGGGAAAGATCCGGCAGATCCCGGGACGAAAGCTGTGAACGGAGCAGCGCCCCTGCTCGTTCAGAAAGGCACAGCAGTTCCGGTTTTCGTCCATTTTCAGATTGGGCAGGATCATGCCGTCCACCACATGCAGTTCCATATATCCGCTGTTCAGCAGCGCTTCAAAGTTCTGTCCCAGCCCTTCTGACAGAAGATGAACATCCAGGGGGTCAAGCAGAATAGAAGTACCCATGTCCCGGCAGCAGACGGAGCACCCCCGGCAGTCCCGGCAGTCCGCCTTCACCATATCATTGAGACCATACAGGCGTCCGTCGGATATCTCTTCCATATTTATATCGCGTTCCATGTCCGTACCTCATCCGTATTTTTTCTTCAGCGCCATCTCCACAGGTATCATGCAAAGCAGCATTACCACTATCTGCCCGGCCAGAACAGCCAGAGATATTGTCTCGAATTCCTGGTGCTCCCGGAAGGCCAGAACAAGCCCGAGCGTCAGCGCCGCCAGCGGCACGGCAGCGGCCGTCCAGATTTTTCCTATACGGATCTGGGCAAATACATACGCCTCTTGGCTCTTAAGGGCCCGTTTTGTCCGGTAGCCATACCATTTATCCACACTGTCAGGGGGAGCCTTCCACAGGGCCATTCCAAACAGCAGCATCAGAACCGGCACCAGGAAATCCACCAAAATCATGACCATCACCATTCTCTCCACCTCCCCCAAAGGGTTCTTCGGGATTACTGCCTTACCTTAATATGAACCTCCCGAAGCTGGGTTTCTGTCACCTCTCCCGGTGCTCCGCACATGAGATCCTGGGCATTTCCATTCATGGGGAAGGGGATCACTTCGCGGATATTTTCCTCATTGCGCAGCAGCATGATCATACGGTCAATGCCCGGCGCCATGCCTGCGTGGGGCGGAGCTCCGAACTGGAAGGCCTGATACAGGGCGCCGAACTTTTTCTGAAGATCCTCCTCCGTATAGCCCGCAATTTCAAAGGCTTTCACCATAATATCCAGATCGTGGTTTCTGACCGCGCCGGAGGAAAGCTCCACACCGTTGCAGACAATATCATACTGGTAAGCCAGCACCTCCAGGGGATCCTTGGTATTCAGCGCTTCCAGACCGCCCTGGGGCATGGAGAAGGGATTATGGGTAAAAATAATCTTTTTCTCCTCTTTGTCATACTCATACATGGGGAAGTCGTTGACAAAACAGAACCGGTAAGCATTCTTTTCGCAGAGATCCAGTCTCTCCCCCAGCTCCGTCCGGATCTGTCCCGCAAAGAGCGATGCTCTCTCCTCGTTATCCGCAATAAAGAAAATGGTATCGCCGGGCTCCAGTCCCGCGATCTCGGCAATCTCTCCCTTTTTCTCGGCGGGAATAAATTTGTCAATGGGCCCCTTATAACTCATATCCTCTTTTACTTCCAGATAACCCAGCCCCCCCATGCCGATGGATGTGGCAAATTTCAGCAGCTTCTCGTGGAAGCCCTTGGACATATCCGCGTGAACCTTGATGGCCCGGACAGTCTTATTATGGAAGGGCTTGAAGGTGCAGTTCTGGAAGAATTCTGTTACATCCACAATCCGCAGAGGATTTCTAAGATCCGGCTTATCTGTTCCGAATTCCAGCATGGCCTGCTTATAGCTGATCAGCGGATAGGGAGCTTCCGTCACCTCGTAACCCTCCGGCGCAAATTTTTTAAAGGCCGCTGTAAGCACTTCCTCACCGGCCCGGAATACATCCTCCTGGGTGGCAAAGCTCATCTCAAAATCCAGCTGATAGAACTCTCCGGGAGAGCGGTCGGCTCTTGCATCCTCATCCCGGAAGCAGGGGGCAATCTGAAAATATTTGTCAAAGCCGGAAACCATCAGCAGCTGCTTATACTGCTGCGGGGCCTGGGGCAGCGCGTAGAATTTTCCCTTGAATTTTCTTGAGGGAACAATGTAGTCCCGGGCACCCTCCGGAGACGAAGCGCAGAGAATCGGCGTCTGAATTTCCAGGAATCCCATCTCTGTCATTTTCTGGCGCAGGAAGGAAATTACCTGGGAACGAAAGATCATGTTGTCGCGGACTTTCCGGTTTCTCAGATCCAGATACCGGTACTTCAGACGGACATCCTCCCGCGTCTCCCTGGAGGTTATGATCTCAAAGGGAAGCTGGCGTCTCACTTTTCCCAGAACATCTACCTTATGAGCCTCCAGTTCAATGGTTCCCGTGGGAATTTTATCATTGTAGGTTTCCTCATCCCGGTGCTCGATGACACCCTCCACAGAAATGCAGTCCTCCTTATTCAGGCCGTCCAGCAGACTGGTATCCCTCATAACCACCTGCATAATACCGTACATGTCACGCAGGTCAATAAAGGATACGCCGCCGTGATCCCGGATATTTTCAATCCAGCCGGCCAGTTTCAGATTCTGTCCCACATCCGCCTCACTCACCTGATTGAGGGTACGGCTGCGGTAGATGTTTGATGTGTTCATAATCTCCTCCTTGCTGTTTGCTTCTTCTCAGGACATCCGCGCCGGATAGCCCGGCTTCCTCGCCGCCGGGCAGTTCGCCTTCGCTCCACTCGGCTCCCTCGCGGCTGTCGCTTCTCTGACTTCCGCCGGGCAGCTCGCCTTCGCTCCGCTCGGCTCCCTCGCGGCTGTCTTTTCTCTGACTTCCGCCGGGCAGTTCGCCTTCGCTCCACTCGGCTCCCTCGCGGCTGTCGCCGCATGTCCGTGGAAGTTTAAATCTGGCTTTTGATGCAAGCATCACGCCAGCTTTAAACTTCCAGGACGCCCGGCTTGTAGCTTACGCGCAAAAAGAGCCATCCGTCCTTGAACGTTTGTTCAGGACGAACAGCTCGTGTCCGCGGTACCACCTGATTTACTGATTTCAGTCTCTCTGCAGCTTCGTGAAAAACCCCGCCGCTTATCGCGCGGCCTACGGCGCACCTACTGGCTGAGGGATTTTCCGGCTCAGTGTTCGGATTGCAGCTGATAAAGTGTTATTCACACAGACTCATTCTGCGGAGTTTCCACTGTCCTCCGCTCACTGGAAGCGATCTCCTGTGCTACTTCTCTTCGTCATCGCCATTGCTGAGATTATATAATAGAGTTTTGCAATTTGTCAACGGTTTTCTTGCATTTTGCCCGGAAACCGGTGCTGACAGCCGCTTTCCATGGCCAGCAGGATCGCAGATTTGTTTCAAACCGGTTGTTAAGCAGCCCTATGTGCTGAGTCACGAATGAACTGCCAAACGGTATAGCGGCCGAATTCAGAGAGCTTTCAAACAGTTTGACGAGACGCTCCTTTAACGGCCTCCGTTTCCTGACGCTTCAGCAGGTTCTTAAAGGAATACTGCTGTTGTCAGCTTTGTAAATGCCGGATATTTTTTGCAAGATACGCATTTTATGTTCATAAAATACGCTCTTGTCAGGGAACGCCCTAATACCCTGATCAGCTTCTACCCCTCTGACATGTGATTTCAAACGCAATCTTCTATCCTGCGTTTGAAAAAATCTCTTTCGGCTTCATCCGCAGCACCAGCC
>ERZ1643246.3471-NODE-3471-length-13510-cov-12.549461_pt1 | contig 13510 bp, 11 predicted proteins | sample MGYA00579265_ERZ1643246 | MGnify/ENA primary metagenome ERZ1643246 (study PRJEB29033, sample SAMEA4952261) | chicken gut metagenome | biome: Broiler Chicken; feature: Gastrointestinal Tract; material: Caecum | place: Ireland | collected 2018 | study: Broiler... | reverse complement strand
GATAATGGTGATACAGATATGTTCCCAGGTTCATTGATTGATATGTATGAATTTGCTGATAAAAATGAAGAAGCAGTAGCACAAGGAAAACGCCCAGCAACAGGAAAACGTGTGTTGCTAGGAATAACAAAAGCATCACTTGCAACAGATAGCTTCTTGTCAGCTGCATCATTCCAAGAGACAACAAGAGTACTTACAGATGCGGCAATCAAAGGTAAAACAGATGATTTAGTTGGATTAAAAGAAAATGTAATTATAGGAAAATTAATCCCTGCAGGTACTGGAATGAAGAAGTACCAAGAGATTCAGATAAATACAACAATGCCAACAAAAACATCAACTACTGAAGAAACTGAAAATGCTACAGTTGAGGAGAATGCAAAAAGTGAAGAGACACCTGTACAAGATACAGATAGAGTAGAAAGTGAGTCAGCAGAAAACTTGAGCACAGAAGAATCAGGTAAGGCAGACGAGTCAGCAAATACTGAAAAAGAATAAAACAAAAAGTGCCATAATGTAAAAGTTATGGTGCTTTTTATTATGATCATATAAGCATGAATTGTAAAAAATTAAAAATTTCTTGAAAAGCATAATAGTATTTGTTATAATGAAAACAATAATGATTGATAGTTGAAAAGAAAGAAGGATAAAATTATGCTTAGAAGAATATTAAAAAAAATAAGCTCAGAAAATGGCTCTGCAACTTTATTTGTTACAGTAGTTATGCTATTTTTTGTTGTAGTTTTAACTACGTGGCTATTTAGAATAAGGTCAGAAGCAATTGAGCAAGATAAGCAAATAGAGATAATTCAACAAGAATATAATTCAAATACGCAAAACATAGATGATATATATAAAGAGACGGTGGATAAATTAGATAATGATAACACATAAGGCCTTCAAAGCCTTGACAAATCTGCCTTTTCCGAGTAAAATATAATGGTATATTATAATAAAAATAAGGAGAAGAAAATTTATGCAAAATAATAGCAGAAAAGTTCTCGATACTTTAGTATCAAGAACAAAAATATATTTAGCTATAATTTTCGTATTGCTAGTGATAATATGTGTTCTGAACACAGAATTAATCTTGCCAGCAGTATGTATTTATATATTAATATTAATATATAGTTATTATGCTAACAACAAAAGAAAAAGCGAGATATCTGAGACTTTGCAGGATTTAACTCTTACAGTAGATTCAGCAGCTAAAACTAGCTTGATAAATTCTCCATTTCCACTGCTAATTTTGGAAACTAATGGAAGCATTATTTGGAAAAGTAGTAAATTTGTATCAGAATTTGCTAATATAGATATGAAAACTTATGTAGATGATTTGACACAAGAAATAACAGAAGAAATAGAAAAACAAGGCACATCTAAAAGTGATATTATAAAACAAATCCAAATCGGTGAAAAATCTTATAAGGTTTTGGGGAAATATGTTAATGTAAAGAAAAAAGAAAAGAAAGCAAAAAAAGAATACATGATAATGCTTTACTTTATTGATGACACTGAAAATATGAAATTGCAAAAGGAATACAAGGATTCAAAATCATGTATTGCTATAATAATGATAGACAATTACGAAGAAACAATGCAAGGCTTAGAGAGTGAAGAAAAACCACAAGTAATTGCACAAATAGAAAAATGCATATATGATTGGACAAATAAAACCAATGGAGTTTTAATAAAAACAGAAAAAGACAGATATATTTATCTTTTTGAACAAAGGTATTTGGACATCATAAAAGAAGATAAATTCAGTATATTAGATAAAATCAAAGAAATAGATGTAAAAGAAAAGGTACAGTTCACGCTAAGCATTGCTGTATCTAATGAGGGTGCAACTGATAAAGAAAAGTATAAATCTGCAACAGCCGCAATGGATGTTGTTTTAGGCCGCGGTGGTGACCAAGCCGTTATAAGAGAAAATGAGATTTATAAATTCTTTGGAGGAAGAGCTCAAGAAGTAGAAAAAAGAACTAAAGTAAAAGCAAGAATAGTAGCACATGCTTTGGAAAATCTAATAAAAGAATCAAAAAAAGTCATGATAATGGGACATACAAACCCCGACATGGATTGCGTTGGAGCTAGTATGGGTGTTTATCGCATAGCAAAAGCATTAAATACAAATGCCTATATTATTACAGAGGGCAACACTTCAGCATTAGATGCATACAGAAAATCTATAGAAAAATTTCCTGAATATGAAGATGTTTTTATAAATAAAGAAGTAGCTTTAGAAAACATCGATGAAGATACATTATTAGTGGTAGTTGATACAAATAAAAAGAATTATGTTGAAGTGCCAGAATTATTAGAAAAAATAAAAAAGATAGTGGTAATAGATCACCACAGAAGAAGTACTGATTATATAGAAGAAGCTACACTCACATTCCAAGAAGTATATGCTTCTTCAGCCTGTGAATTAGTAACAGAACTAATTCAATATGTAGAAGAAAATATTAATTTAACAACAATGGAAGCAGAAAGCCTATATGCTGGAATTATGATGGACACCAAAAACTTCACATTTAAAACTGGGGTAAGAACCTTCGAAGCGGCAGCTTACTTACGTAGATGCGGAGTTGACATCATAAGAGTAAAAAAATGGTTCCAAAGCGACTTAGCAAGCTTTAATAGAATAGCAGACATTGTAAAAAGAGCGGAAGTAGTAAACAGCTCAATAGCCATCTCTACTTATGAAGAAAAAGCCAAAGATGCAAGCATCGTTTGCGCCAAAGCAGCAGATGAACTACTTACTATCAGTGACATAACAGCCTCATTCGTCATTGGCCAACTAGACGACAAAGTCTGCATAAGTGGCCGTTCAATAGGCGACATCAACGTACAAGTAATTCTCGAAAAACTCGGCGGTGGTGGCCACATAACCGTTGCGGGTGCTCAAGTAGAAAACATGACAATCGAAGAAACAAAACAAGAACTAATAAACCGCATAAATGAATACTTCTCTGAACTAGAAACATAAAAATGTGCCATTGGGGGCCCCCTTAAAGTTCATTTTGCATTCAATTTATTTTACTTTCTTGCAAAATATTATTAATAAATAATTTTTTGCACCTTGTTGTCGCAACCTTAATTTTAAAATAATAAAACGTAAGGTTGCTCCAATCGCACTCGCTATTGCTCGTTTGGTCGCTACGCGGTACTTCAAATTATTTATTAATAATATTTTTGATATCGAAAATATATAATAAAGAAAAAAATGAACTTTAAGGAACGTCCCCAAAGTTCACCTAATGGCAAAAAGAAAGGATTGTGATATAAATGAAAGTAATTTTAAAAGCAGATATTAAAGGTGTAGGAAAAAAGGATCAAATTATTAATGCTTCTGATGGTTATGCACGCAATTTTCTGCTACCAAAGGGATTGGCGGTTGCTGCGGACAAGGGAAATATGTCTGAATTGGAATTGAAGTTGAATTCTGCTAAATTTCAGAAAGAGCAGGAAAAGGAAAATGCAGGAGAAATAGCTAAAAAGTTATCACAAATTTCTTTGAAAATACCTGTAAAAGCAGGTGAAAATGGAAAGATTTTTGGGGGTGTTTCAAGTAAAGAAATAGCTCAAAACCTAGAAAAACAGTATAATATAAAAATAGATAAGAAAAAGATTGATGTAAAAGAAACGATAAAGACATTGGGAGTACATATAGTAGAAATAAAATTATTCGAAGGCATCACAAGTAAATTAAAAGTGAATGTTGTAGCTGAGTAATTACCGAGTAATTTTATAGTTAGGGGGAATGAATCGATGGAGCTAGGAAAAGTACCGCCACATGATACTGAAGCAGAACAAGCAATAATAGGTAGTATGCTTACAGATAAAGATGCTGTAACTTCAGCGATTGAAGTCCTAAAAGAAGAAGATTTTTATCGCGAAGATAATAGAATTATATATTCAGCAATATACAATTTGTATAATAGAGCAGAACCGATAGATATAATAACTGTTAAAGCTGAATTAGAGTCAATGGGAAAATTCGAACAAGTTGGTGGCTTGGAGTACATAGTTTCGTTGCCAGATAAAGTGCCAACTACGGCTAATGCATCAAAATATATTAAGATTGTTAAAGAAAAATCAACATTAAGAAATTTGATAAAAACTGCAAATGAAATTATCGAATTGGGATATGACCCAACAGAAGATGTTGATGAAATTATGGAAAGCTCTGAAAAGAAAATTTTTAACATAATGCAGGATAAAGATCAGAAGGGATATGCTCCGATAAAGGATGTTTTGGTTGATAGTTTTACCAAGCTAGAGGAATTATATAATCGTAAGCAGTATATTACTGGCGTTCCAACAGGATTTACTGAATTAGATTATAAAACAGCGGGATTTCATCCATCAGATTTAATACTGGTAGCTGCCAGACCTGCTATGGGAAAAACAGCTTTTGCATTGAACATTGCTACAAATGCCGCAGTTAGAGCCAAAGTGCCTGTGGCAATTTTTAGCTTGGAAATGTCAAAAGAGCAACTTGTAAACAGAATTTTGTGTAGTGAAGCAATGGTCGATAGCAACAAAGTGAGAACAGGAAAACTAGAAGAAGGCGACTGGGCTAAGCTCGCTTCAGCAATAGGACCTCTTTCAGAGTCAGAAATATACATTGATGATACGCCAGGAATTTCAGTAACAGAAATCCGCGCTAAATGTAGAAAATTGAAACTTGAAAAAAATATTGGTATGGTTATAATCGACTATTTGCAATTAATACAAGGAACGAATAGAAGAAATGGTAGCCGTGAACAAGAAATTTCAGAAATTAGTAGGTCATTAAAAATATTGGCCAAAGAAATTAACGTCCCTGTAATTGCAGTATCACAGCTGTCAAGAGCCGTAGAGCAAAGACCAGACCACAGACCAATGCTTTCAGACTTACGTGAATCTGGCGCCATAGAGCAAGATGCAGACATTGTAATGTTTCTGTATAGAGATGATTACTACAACCCAGATAGTGAAAAAAAGGATATAGCAGAAGTTATATTAGCAAAGCATAGAGGTGGCTCAACTGGCACAGTAGAACTATTGTGGCTTGGAAGCTATACAAAATTTGTAAACCTCGAAAAACGATTCGATGACTAAAAATCCGTGAGGTGTTTTTGGGGACGGAGGAAAAAAACATCTCAAAAACATTCTTCGTGAACTTTGGGGACGTTCCTTAAAGTTCATTTTTAAATTTTGCCAGCAGAGACATCTCATTTTTGTCAAGGCTTTGCCCAAGATGAACGCCCTTGATGGCAAAATTTTTATCTATTACTACTATAATAATAGCTGATATTTCTATTAAATTTATTCATTCCTCGGCTCAATGCGTGGTTTAGCCATTCTAAATATTAAACAAACGAGCCTCTCGCGAAGCGCGCCCTCATTTATTTAATATCAAGAATGGCTACAACCACTCCAATCGCATTCGTCATTGCATAAATTTAATAGAAATACAGCTATATTTTAATATTTATAATTTTAAAATTTGCCACCAGGGACGTAGCTTTTTGGCAATTTTTTGCCATTAAGCTACGTCCCTCTTGGCAAATTTTTGATATTCTTTTAAAAAAGTATTGACAAAACGGAATTTTTCGATTATTATGTACACTAACGATGATAAGAAAATTCAGGGGTAGTAATAAGGTGTTTAGAAATAATGTTGTAAAGTAATGAAATTTGGCCAACAGCGAATATCAAACAGCGAATAGCGAACAGCAAATAGCGGATAACAAACAGCGAACATTGATGAATTAAAAAGGGCTATATTAAAAATAAATAGAGAGTATGATAAGGGGTTATTATTAAAATTGTAGAAAGGAATGAGGAAAAATTACAAGAAGAGCAAGAAACAATAATATATCCCTATTTTTTCATCTAATATTCTAGTTTTACCAAAATGTATGGAGCGGATAGAACAAGATTATACCAAAGTGTTGGACGAATCATAGAAGGTGCCAATTTGAAAGAGTGCGATGCAGAAGAAAATAATGAATTCGCATTTTTGGAGGAGAAGACTGATAAAAAAGCTGATAACAGAAATTTAATTATTGACAAATTGAATGAACAAGGAATTTCGCCTATTTTAGCTTCAAAAAGGGGAAACAGAGAAAAACTAAAAGAAGTAGTGCATACATTGAAAGTTACTTATGGTGTTTCATATAGAGAAATAGAAAGTGTAATAGGTGTAAGCAGAGAAACTTTGAGGCAATTAGATAAGAAAGGGTGATAGTTATGCATGATTGCCAAAAAATAACATTAAAAGATAAAGTTGCTAATACTATTAGAAAGTTTAACTTAATAAATCCAGGAGATAAAATTGTACTTGGAGTTTCAGGTGGTCCAGATTCAATGTGCATGCTGGACATTTTATTAAAGCTTCAAAAAGAAAACAATTCTATTTTCACAAATTGCCAAGAGGGACGTAGCAAAATGGCAAAAAATTGCCAAAAAGGTACGTCCCCAGTGGCAAATTTTTTGGTGGTGGCTCACGTAAATCACCTTATTAGGGAAGAGGCGAAGGATGATGAGCTATATGTTAAGGAGTATTGCGAGAAAAATGGCATAAAGTTTTATGCGAAAAGCATAGATGTGATGAGTTTGGCTAATAATAAGAAGATAGGAGTGGAAGAAGCAGGAAGAAAAGCAAGATATGAATTTTTTGATGAGGTTTTGAAGGAGACTGGCGCGAATAAGATTGCTATTGCACATAATAAGAATGATAAGGTTGAAACGATAATTATGCATTTGTTTAGAGGTTGTGGAGTTAATGGATTGATAGGTATTGAACCTAAGAGAGGCAAATATATTAGGCCTTTGATTGAATGTGATAGGCAGGAGATTGAGAGATATTGTGAAGAGCATGGTTTGAACCCAAGGATTGATAAAACTAATTTTGAGAATGAGTATACTAGAAATAAGATACGAAATATAGTTATTCCATATATTAAAAAAGAGTTTAACCCAAATATTATTGATACTTTTGATAGGCTTTCGAAGTTGGCTAGTGATGAGCAAAATTATATTGATGAACAAGTGAGAGAAGCCTACGGAAATATGCTTTTGAGTGTAATTAAGGATCCTATAAATGATGAAAAAATAAAAGAAATTGTATTAGACTTAAAAAAATTTAATCTTCAAAAAAATGTAATAAAATCAAGGATTATATTATATACTATAACAAATATAATTGGTAGTAGTGACTCAATTGGTCTAATAAATGTGGAGGATATTATAAGGTTATGTAAAAATAATATTGGAAATAAGTATTTGACTCCAAATAAAAATATAAAAATTTTAGTAAAAGACAAAAAAATTTTTTTTACCTCAATGCTGTAAATCCGTAATAAATTTCTTGCAAGTGCCTTATTTGTAAAGAAAAATTAATATAAAAAGGTATTGAAAAAGAAAAATGAATGTGTTATAAAATCTATATGAATTTGATATAGAATTCTGAAAGTCGGCGAATATCAAAAAGATATAGGCGAGAAATAGAAATCTATGTAATAACAAAACTTGGAGGAGGAATTATCTTGAAAAATGGAATTAAAACTTTAGCGATGTGGCTAATAATAGCTGTAATATTTTTAGTAGTATTGTCATCAATTGTAGAAAATAGCGACTCAAAATTAAAATATTCAGAATTAATTACTAATATAAATGAGGGCAAGGTTGAGTCTGTAGAGATTAATGCAGATGGCACATCAGCAGAAGTACAATTAAAAGATGATAGAATAACAAAAGAGGTAAATATACCAGATATGGGAAGCTTTATGAGTTATTGCGAAGAATTTATAAAAGATGGCGCATTTACACTTGAAGAAAGATCACAGTCAATATTTGTAACAGTGCTTACACTTCTTACACCATTTGGACTATTGTTAATATTCTTTATTTTCTGGTTCTTAATGATGGGTGGCGCTAGCGGTGGAAATGCTGGTAACAAGACAATGTCTTTTGGTAAAAGCAAGGCAAGAATGATGACACCTGCTGAGAAAAATAAGATAACATTTGACGATGTCGCTGGCGTTGATGAAGAAAAAGAAGAGTTAGAAGAAATTGTAGATTTCTTGAAAAATCCAAAGAAATATACAGATATGGGAGCAAGAATTCCAAAGGGCGTTTTGCTAGTTGGTCAACCAGGTACAGGTAAAACTTTATTGGCAAAAGCTGTTGCTGGAGAAGCGGGAGTACCATTTTTTATAATAAGTGGATCTGACTTTGTCGAAATGTTCGTTGGTGTGGGTGCTTCACGTGTTAGAGATTTGTTTGACCAAGCCAAAAAGAATGCACCATGTATTATATTTATAGATGAAATTGATGCAGTAGGACGTCAAAGAGGTGCAGGCTTAGGTGGAGGCCATGATGAAAGAGAGCAAACTTTGAACCAATTGCTAGTTGAAATGGATGGATTTGCTGAAAATGAAGGGGTTATTGTGCTTGCTGCAACAAATAGGCCTGATGTTTTAGACAAAGCATTATTAAGAGCTGGTAGGTTTGATAGACAAATTGTAATAGGAATGCCAGATGTAAAGGCAAGAGAGCAAATACTAGAAGTACATGCTAAAAAGAAAATATTAGCAGATGATGTTGATTTGAAAGTAATAGCTAAAAATACGTCAGGATTTTCTGGAGCTGATTTGGAAAATGTATTAAATGAAGCTGCTCTTTTAGCTGCAAGGAAAAATACAAGGGAAATTACAATGCAAGAAATCGAAGAAGCTATGGTAAAAGTAACTATGGGACCAGAAAAGAAGACAAAAGTAAGAAGTGAAAAAGAAAACAAGCTTGTTGCATATCACGAAGCTGGTCACGCAGTAGTAAGTCATTTCTTAACAACACAAGATCCGGTACATCAAATATCTATAGTGCCTAGAGGCATGGCAGGAGGATATACAATGTATAGGCCAACTGAAGATAAGTCATTTATGTCAAAAACTGAAATGGAAGAAAATATAGTTTCACTTCTTGGCGGTAGAGTTGCTGAAAGTTTAGTATTACACGATGTTTCTACAGGCGCAAGTAATGACATAGAGAGAGCAACTAAAATTGCTAGAAGCATGGTTACAAAATATGGAATGAGTGATAGAATTGGAACAATAACACTTGGAACGAATCAAGAAGAAGTATTTTTAGGTAGAGACTTTGCACAGGCTCAGGAATATTCAGAAGAAACTGCAGCTATAATTGATGAAGAAACAAAAGCAATTGTAGACAAAGGATACAATAGAGCAAAGCAGATATTATCAGAGCATATAGATAAACTACATGCTGTTGCAGGAGTTCTTTTGGAGAAAGAAAAAATTGAGGCAGATGAATTTGAAGCAATTTTCAATGAGAATTAAATTTATTCAATAAATCCGGGGGAAAATAATTTCTCTCGGGATTTTTATTATTTATAAGCTGTAAATAGTAATTATGAATAATATAAAAATCTATTGAAATTTTTCTACTTTTGATATAGAATAGCCTTGTTACTAAAAAGAAAAAATGTAAAGTAAATGGAGAAAAATAATGGAAAATTATAATAATTATAATCAGGAAAAAGAAAATAAAACCACAAAAAATAAAAAAAATAAAAAAACTAAAGTAGGAACTTTAGGTAGTATAATCGAATTAACAAAAAGGCTTATAGCAGATAGGCCAAGGCTAGACAAAAAGAAAAAAATAGACAAAAAAGATATAATTGCTGTAATTCTTACAATTATTTGTATGCTGGCTATAGGTGCTATATTGTGGTTTGTCCCATTTACACATGAATTTATGAAAAACTTCTTGTTTTTAAAATAGAGCAAAAATAAAAGGTTTATAGGTAAATCCCATATAAAAAACCTAAATATTATATAATATATAAGGAATGTGATACAAATGAACTATGCAGACATAAAAAAAGCAGATGTAGCAAATGGACTAGGAGTTAGAGTTTCATTATTTGTAAGTGGATGCCATCACCATTGCAAAGATTGCTTTAATAGCGAAGCGTGGGACTTTAACTATGGAAATAAATTTACGGAAAAAGAAGAAGAAAGGATTATGAACGAACTAGACCACCCTTATGTTGCAGGATTAACATTACTTGGTGGTGAGCCACTAGAGCATGTAAATCAACAAGGAATATTGCCATTAGTAAAAAAAGTAAAAGAAAAATTTCCAGACAAAAATATATGGTGCTATACGGGTTATGAATTTGACAAGGATGTAATGGGAAAAATGTACAACGAATGGAAAGAAACGCCAGAACTATTGTCATATATAGATGTGATGGTCGATGGAAAATTTGAAGAAGACAAAAAAGACATAAAACTTAGATTTAGAGGCTCAAGCAATCAAAGGATAATTGACGTTCAAAAATCATTAAAAGAACATAAGGTAGTTATGTACGAACTATAAAAAATTGCCACGAGAGATGTTTTTGGGGACGGAGGAAAAAAACACCTTGAACTTTAAGGAACGTCCCCAAAGTTCAAAAAATTATAAGTTTTAGCTATTGACAAGTTATAACCTTTAATGTATAATGAAAATATCGTTAAAAGGGTTATCCCACATACAGATTTCGTATGGACCGGAAGGAGGGGAAAGTATAAATGTCAGAAATAAAAGTTAATAATGGAAATATAGAAGATGCTTTGAAAAGATTTAAAAGGCAATGCGCTAGGAATGGGGTACTTCAAGAAGTACGTAAAAGAGAGCATTATGAAAAACCTAGTGTAAGAAGGAAAAAGAAGTCAGAGGCAGCAAGAAAAAGAAAATATTAATTATGATGCAAGGGAACTGTTGAGGTATAGTTTTTTTATAACCTAAGGTTCTCTTTTTATTTTTTAGAATAGAAAAAATGTCTTGAAAATATGCTACAGTAAGGATAAAATGAATAATAACTAGAAAAATAAGTATAATAATGAAGAAGGAGGAATATACTTATGCAATATAATGAAACTGAATTAAAAAAAGGAATAAAACTTCATACAATTAGTACGAATAAATTTAAAACAAATTTGATGGCTGTATTTTTAACTACGAAACTTACTAGGGAAGATGTAACTAAAAATGCTGTTATTTCAGCATTGCTAAGAAGAGGAAGCAAAACGATGCCTTCTCAAGAAGAGATTAGCAAAAAAATGGAAGAATTGTATGGAGCAAGTTTTGATTGTGGGATTGATAAAACTGGAGACAATCAAGTTATAAAATTTTATATAGAAACAATAAATGATAACTTTGTAAACAAGGAAAATACGGAAATTTTGAAAATTGCTTTGGAAAGTTTATTCGACATTGTTTTTAATCCATACACTGAAAACAATGCATTTAAAAAGGAATATGTAGAGCAAGAAAAAAATAATATTAAACAACGCATTGAGGCAAAAATTGATAATAAAGCAACTTATAGCTTAGAACGTTGCATAGAAGAGATGTATAGAGATGAACCATTTGGATTGTTCAGATTGGGATATGTAGAAGATTTAAAACAGTTAGACGAAAAAAACTTGTACGAATATTATAAAGAACTTATTAGTACTTGCAAAATAGATATATTCGTTTCAGGTGACATTCAAACTACACTATCAGATGTAATAAAAAAGAATAATAATATTGAAAAATTGGTTGAAAGAAATGCAAATTATAACATTCCTAATCCGTTAAATAAAAATTTGCCAGAAAAAGAAAATGTTGTGCAAGAATCAATGGAAGTAACACAAGGTAAACTAGTTATAGGGCTAGATATAAATATGGATAAGCCAGAGAAGCGCTATGCAGCTTTGCTATATAATAGCATTTTAGGTGGAAGTGCAAATTCTAAAATGTTCCAAAATGTCAGGGAAAAAGCACATTTGGCTTATGTGGCTGGCTCAAGATATTTAAGATATAAAAGTAATATTTTTGTAAATTGTGGAATAGAAATAAAAAATTATGAAAAAGCATTAGAATTGATAAGAAAGCAAATAGATGATATGAAAGATGGAAACTTTACAGAAAAAGATATAGAAGATGCCAAAACAGGGATAATTGCATCAATAAAAGCAATTGATGATGAGCAAGATACGGAACTTACTTACTATTTTGGACAAGAGTTGGCAGCAGAAGAAGTATCTTTAGAAGATTATATGAAAAAGGTTCAAAGTGTAAATAAGCAAGACATTATGGATATTGCAAATAGAATTGCTATAAATACGGTATATTTCTTAAAAGATTAGGTTTATAGGCAAACCCTAAATGCCTAAAATTAAATAAAGAAAGGAAAAAAATATGCAAGTTATAGAAAATTTAAAAGTTAAAGAAAAAGTATATATGGAGAAATTGGAAAATGGATTGACTGTGCTAATAATTCCAAAGCCTGGAGTAGAGAAAAAGTATATGATTTGGGGAACAAATTATGGCTCAAATGAAAGTGTATTTGTGGCTCCTGGAGATGATAAAGAAACAAAAGTGCCAAATGGAGTGGCTCATTTTTTGGAACATAAATTATTTGAACAAGAAAATGGAACAAACAGTTTGGATGTCTTAACGGCATTGGGAGTAGATGCAAATGCATATACGACAAATGATCATACTGCTTATCTATTTGAATGCACAGACAATTTTTATCCTGCAATGGATGAATTGATGGACTATGTTCAGCACCCATATTTTACGGACGAAAATGTGGAAAAAGAAAAGGGAATAATTGGTCAAGAAATAATGATGTATGATGATTATCCAGATTGGCGAGTTTATTTAAATGCAATGAATGCAATGTATCACAATAGTCCAGTAAAAATAGATATTGTGGGTACAATTGAAAGCATAAGTCATATAAATAAAGAAATTTTATATAAATGTTATAATACGTTCTATAATCCATCAAATATGGTATTAGTATTATGCGGTGATTTTGAGCCTAACGATATTTTGAATGAAGTTAAAAAAAGATTAATAGATAAAAAAGCTATGGGAGAGATAAAAAGAATATATCCAGATGAGCCAAAAACGATAGTGCAAAAAAGAGTAGAACAAAAGCTAGAAGTTAGCCAGCCATTGTATACTATTGCAATAAAAGATACCGAGTTTGCAAGTGCTTTAGTAAATAAAAATGAAATTGTAAAAAGGCATATAGCTATAGAAATTTTATTAAATTTGTTAATTGGAAGAAGTTCAAGGTTGTATAAAGAATTGTATGATAATGAACTAATATTTGGACAACCAAGCATAGACTATGAATTTACAAAAATATATGCCCACGTGCTTGTAGCAGGGCAATCATCAGACCCAGATGCTGTTTTTCAAAAATTTGAAGATGAAGTAAATAAATTTAAAAAAGAAGGAATAAATGCAGATGACTTCGAAAGAATGAAAAAAATGATTTATGGCGGATATGTTAGGGAATATAATGATGTTTCTAATATAGCAAGAATGTTTTTAGCAGATTACTTTAAAGGAATTAATAGTTTTGATTATTTGGAGGAAATTGATGGAATAACAGTTCAATATTTGGAACAAATTTTAAAAGAAGTTTTTGATGAAAGCAAAA
>ERZ1643246.3470-NODE-3470-length-13510-cov-33.475883_pt1 | contig 13510 bp, 10 predicted proteins | sample MGYA00579265_ERZ1643246 | MGnify/ENA primary metagenome ERZ1643246 (study PRJEB29033, sample SAMEA4952261) | chicken gut metagenome | biome: Broiler Chicken; feature: Gastrointestinal Tract; material: Caecum | place: Ireland | collected 2018 | study: Broiler... | reverse complement strand
TTTTCTTTTTTAGTAAAAATTTCAGGGGCCGGAGTAACTCATGCGAGTTACTCCGACCCCTGTTTGGAACTATCTATTTCCCGATAGCCCCTTTTATGGTTCAATATTGGGGTGTATTTGCCTTTTTAATCATAAGGTAAAAGGAATATTTTGTCAATCTGTAGTTCTCGTATGCAATGTTTTCTGGAAACCACTTTTAATTCATTCGCTTTATCAAGCTTTTTCCGCAGCAGTTCAACCTCCGTTCTTCCAAAATGCCCATATGATACTGTCTGTTTATAGATCGACTTGCGTAAATCAAGTGAATTAATAATGTCCTCCGAATCAGGTCCAAATGTTCTGAAATAATCACTTCTAATTTTCATCCGAAACAATTCCTCTATCAATTGTATCAACCATAATAGAGGTCGGCACTTTTAGCTTTAATCCATTAAATAAGACCTAACATCCTTTATATATATTTCCAATTTAAATATAAAGCATCTTCCTACTACAATATATATCCTAAAGAACTGTTAGTTATTATACAATCCTTCCATCAACGATTTGTATAATATCATCGGCATTTTGAGCCAGATTCATATCGTGTGTAATCATAATAATTGTTTTTCCATATTTTTTGTTCAGATTACGAAAATATTCCATAATCTCATACGAAGTATTTTGATCCAAATTGCCTGTAGGTTCATCGGCAAGTAATACCTCTGCTTTCGTAGCCAATGCCCTCCCAATACTTACCCTCTGCTGCTGCCCGCCTGACAATTCTCCTGGCAAATGTTTTTCTCTCTGTTTCAGTCCAAGAAACTGTATCAATTCATCAATATATTCATTGTCTACAGGATCTCCCCCAAGAGTAAGAGGCAGAACTATATTCTCTCTTACATTCAACATAGGAAGCAAATTAAATTTTTGAAAGACAAAACCGATTTTTTTTCGATGAAATTCTGACATTTCGTTTTCTGAAAACTTCATAATATCAGATCCATCTACTTTTATACTTCCTTCCGTAGCCGTATCCAAACCGCCAATCAAGTGTAACAATGTGCTTTTACCGCTCCCGCTTGGCCCAACAATTGCAACAAATCTTCCTTTTTCTATATTCAAGTTCACATGTCTTAATGCCATAACTTCAACATTCCTGCTGTTTGAATATTTCTTACTTAAGTTCTTTATTTCAACAATATTCATACTCTTTCACCTCCGAAAAAATACTAATTAATAGCTATATGACCGTAAAATTTACAATATTAATCTCCAGTTATTCAATATAATTCATGTCTTCAATGATATTTTTACTAGACGATTTTTTTACTATCCTATAAGATATAAATGTACAAACAACCAATGTAGCCAGGCATACCAATAGGTAAATCACTATATCAAATTTGTATACATAACCAAAACTTTTCAAATCAGATTGGCTATACAAATATCTGCTGATAATTTGTGAGGCACCATATCCTCCAATAAACGACACAAAACAGATATTAGCAATTTCTAAGATAACAATTTGTTCAACTGATTGGTATTTTAATCCGATTGCTCTTAAGATGGAGTTCTCACGCTTTCTCGTTTGTACCCGAAACTTCATATTATTTGCAATATTAGTTAATGCTAATATCAAAAATACCAGAGCAATTCCTACAATGTTAATAATTTCTTTCCGATACAGCATATCTGCCTTGTCTCTTTCAGTTATCAAGCTTCTTGTTGAAACCTGAGAGTTCTTTGTACCTATATTTATCAGCTGATCTTCTAATTGTATTTTTTCTTCATCACTCAAGTCATCTTTCCCATTTATATACATACTCTGTATTTTTGAATCCTTAATCAGTTCTTCTATATAGGCATCCTTTGTAATGAAAATCGGATATTGAGAATATTTTACATCAGAAATATATGGAAATGAAACAACAGCCACTATTTTATATTTCTTTGTTGTATAATCTGATACATCATCCGAAAATTTTTCATATTCCTGTGTATCTGTTTTCATATCATCCCTATATTTTATACTAATCTGATCTCCGACTTTATATTGAAGTAATGGTTCACCGTCTTTGTACCACCCTACTTTTTGGGTTCCGGTTTTATCATCACTTTCCCTCATTTCGCAAAGTATCACCTCATTCTCTTTGATCTCTTTAGGAATAAACTTCCCATCAATAACGTATTTTTGCAATTTTTCAAGCGCATTATCATTATATCCATACAGTACTGACTTATAGACTTGGTCTTCTCCATCAAATCCCTCATCTGAATACCCGTAAATTTCTTTTTTCTTTGCGTTTGAAGCTTCAAAATATTCATTATTTTTTTCTACCTCTCCATTATCTACAACACGAATCGGAAGCCCTGCAGCAGTTTCTATTTCTTTTACTTTATCTAGAGAGAGAATTTCTTTAATTGACTCTCTGGAGATACCATAATTCGCCGTTTGGAACGTCAAGACGTTCATAGCATATTCTCCATTAAAAAAATACATTTCTTTTGTTTCGTAATGAATATTATGTGCTATTCGTGCTTTATAGATCAACCCATAGAATAAGCTTACTCCCATACATATTGTCAGCATCAAAAAAATACTGGTTTTAAAATCGCGGAACACATATTTTAAAGACAGAGTCCAAAAGGTGCGTAACTTGCTGCAACTTTTATCGATACGAAGAAGTCTGCTACTTCTATGGACAGTAGGATCAACTTCATTGGAAATCACTTCTATAATTGTTTTTTTATAAATGCTATGACAAGCAATTAAACCTACGCAGACAATCGCTGCAGCTAGTAGAAGCAATCCTATCATAATCTGAATAGCAGGAATAATTAGTTCAAAGCGTACTCTTTCCCCATATAAGTAAATAATCTGCTTTTCGTCTCCAGATAATTTCGTAACGCCCCAGGCTATTCCACTGCCTATGCCTACTCCAAAAGGTAATGCTACTATATATATAATTCCTAACTCTAATAAAATATTTTTCTTAAAAATATTTTTTTTAATCCCTATTGCCCTTAAAACACCATATTGCTCTTGTCTCGCAATTAGTTGTATACGGTAAATTCCCGAAAAAATAATACAGAAGAACAAAAGAATTGTAGCAATGACAACTGCATCTATACATAATAGTTCCTCCATGTTTTCCCTTCCCGGACTAGTCTGTATTTTTTTTACCGGAATATCCAACTTTGAAGAGGTTATCTCTTTTTGATGCTCAATGTTCCAATTATTCTTATAATTTATATAGCTGATATAAGGACCATTATATTCTTTTCCCAAGCACGAATACATCGTTAATAATCCAACTTGTTTGTTTCTCAATACATCCGATAATATTCCAACAATTCTAAATTCTTGAACGACCCCAGTGTTCTCATTTTCCAAAGTGATTTCCTGATTTATATCCGGTTCTTTTCCTAGATTAAGCAGCACCCACTTTTCCATGACCACTTCATTTTCATTTTTGGGCATTCTTCCTTTCTCAAGTCTACCCGTAAGTGTAATTCCTAAATCATCCCCACGTTGAAAGTAAATTCTGTTCTCATCGCAAAGTACATATTCTGGTTGCTCAAAAATTGCCATTTTAGAAATATCGCTGTCATTTCTTAATATTTCCACCTGATCCTTACTAAGGTTTGTAATTCTAACGTCTGCAGGAGTGTGAGTTAGCATATTCTGTAACGCTTCTACTCTATGGTTGGTGTGCATTAAAATAAGAAGACCACTTATTAACACCACCGTTAACAGAAAGCATAGAAATACTGTTACTGTATTTTTTTTATATTCCTTCATATATCGTAAATATAATTTCATAGCTATGCACTCCTTTCTTCTACAAGCTGATAATAATATTGTTTTTTTTGCATTAGTGATTCATGATTTCCAATCTCTACTATTTGCCCCTGATTCATAACCACTATCTCGTCTGCTTTCCTTATTGTTGAAAGTCTATGCGCAATCATTATAACAATCTTATTTTCATAATACAGTCGAAGATTGTCCAAAATATATTCCTGTGTTATATTATCTAATGCAGAGGTTGCTTCATCAAAAATGAGAATATCCTTAGACTGTAAAATCATGCGTGCGATTGCAATTCTCTGGCGCTGACCTCCAGAGAGTTTCACACCATTTTCCCCCACCTGAGTCTGATATCCATCCGGCAACTTTGATATAAATTCATCAATACCGATCCGTTTACAGACTTCAATATAATCCTCCATTTTTATTCTATTATTATTAAGCGTTAAATTATTTTCTATAGTATCATCAAACAAAAAAGTGTTCTGTGAAACAATCGCAATATTTTTTCTCAAAGAGTATAAATTATATTCTTTTATATTCTTATCGTTAATAGTAATTTCTCCTGATTCTACGTCCCAGAGTCTATATAAAAGATTTATGATTGTTGATTTTCCACATCCTGTTGCTCCAACAAGAGCATAAACTTTGCCTGGTTTAAATGTATAATTTATATTTTTTAAAATCTTATTATTAGAATAACTAAAGTTCACATTCTTTATATTTATTTGTGTAACATGATCCGGAATTTTCAGCCCTTTATTATCTTGAACAATCGTACTAGCGGATTCCAGAAATCCATAAATTCTATCCAAAGATACACACACACGTTGAATACTTTCGTTTATTTTAAGCAATCCCATACATGGACCGATGAACATTGCAGTGTACTGTTGGAATGCAATTAACTCACCGAATTGAAGACTTCCATTAATAATTTCCATTCCCCCAATAATGTAAACTAATATGGTAATCAAACTGGATAAAAATGTAGCTGATTGACTGCTTGCAGAAAATAAAACATCTAACCGAATTCCTTTCCTGGCAAACTCTCCTTCATTTTTAAGATAGTGAGTCAAAAAATAGCGCCGAGCTTTCAGAATGACGATTTCTAATATGTTGCTGATATACTGTTCGATGATGTTATATACTTTCCCTGATTGTTCTCGAACTTCAGCTGTTTTGTCTGCAAGCACTCTGCTATACTTACTTTGTACTACAATGGTAATGCTCTGAATACCAATAATGATACATAAAATAGTACTTTGAATATGGACTAACATAGATAGAGCAAAGAGAGATGTAATAACATTTCTTACAAAATCAAAAACGAGATCGATTCCGTAGTTTTCAACCATATCGGTATCATTATCTATAATATTTAAAACTTCTCCCGATTTCTGCTCTGAATAATAAGTGCCGGAAAAAGTGCTCAATTTTTTTAGCAGAAGATATTTATACCGAATCGTCATTTTTGTCTTCAGATATGAGAGATTATACTGCTGGAGCATGTTTAATATAGCAATAGCTATCATAATGGTCATATATACCCCACCGTATACAAATAATGCGCCAGCATTCTTACCTCCAATGGCCACGTCTATAATCCGCTGTAGAATAATCGGCAAAAATACGCTCAATAATGTAAGAGCAAGCATTATCAAACAGCAAGTTATGCTTTTCAGCTTACTTTGCCTAAATGATTCCCCAAGAAATTTTCCAATCAAATTGTATCTTTTTTTCATATTTTCACCATACGCTTTCTTTCAGTAGCTCCCATCTTCAAAGTGACTTTATATACTTCACCAAAGTCCCAACCGTAATTAAATGATATCGATTTACCTTCAGATAATCTATTTTTATATTCATAGTTTTCTCCACATACTTTAAAAACGGGATAACCATTTCCATTTTTAACGGTCCTTTTCTGGTAAGCAGTTCAATATCGCAGATCTGCTTGTCAGAAAATCTTTTTTGAAAGTATTGGCCTATAACCTGAAACATTCTATTTAATACAGGATCATTATTTTCTACAAACCAATTACGCTTTTCCGGAACTCGGAATCTTGTGTAAACCTCGTCCTCTCTCCATTCATTTCGCAAGGCTTTATTCTGTAACCAGTCACATAGAGTTTTATAACAAATCTTATTAGTCTTTTTCTTCCAAAGCAGTTTACCTACAATTCCAGTTAATCTAGCAGCCGCAATGCTATTGCAGGATGGTATCATGATGTACTTATTTTGGGGAACAGCAACAACAGGCGTCACACAGTCCATAATGCATTGTATTGGTTCGCCTTTATGAAACCAAAACCCACGCTCTTTTTCAAGTATTCCGGCTCGTACCCCTATTACATTGTCATAGACAGCCGGGTAACTTACGTTCCCTTCGTTTGACATAGATGCAATGATAGTAACATTTTGTTCAGATAACTTTTTCATGATTCTATATAATTTCTGATCAACTAATATATTGAAAGCCAAACTCATATTAATTATAGATACATCGCTATTTATAAGGGATTCCAAGGCAAATTCCAATGCAGCTAGATTTGATTTTCCATCCCTATCCAGTATTCCAATACTCACAATATCTACATATGGACATTCGCTAACAATCATGGAAGCACAGGCGGTGCCATGACCACTTGTGTCATAAATATCCTCGTTCTTTTCCAAACAGCATCCCTTTTTTATGATCCTATTTCCGCTGACATGGATGTCTTTAAATGCTTCGTGGTATAATTCGATTCCGCTATCAATAACGGCTACTTTCACTTTCATATACTATTTTCGTTACATACTCTCCATACATATTCTGTACTTTATTCTTTCTACTCCACAGGCTAACGGTGATGGTTTCAAATAGTCATCGTTCACAACTTTATTAATGATCCTACACCTTGTTTCACTACAGTATTTATATAAATCACACCCATCGCATTCTGGAATAGCATATTTTGAGTATGCAAGTATATGATCTCTCTTCTTCGTATCAATTCCATGATATATATCTCCAATTAGAAATTCTCGATTACCAACTGCTAACATGCATGGATATATATCCCCCTTTGGATCTATATGCATACTCGTAATCCCCCCAGAGCAGGTTCCAAGTTTATGTAGCTTCCAATTATTCAATAAATCCTCGTTATTTTTATATATTTTGCATATTTTTCTAATCTCGCAATTCAGTATTTTCAACTCCTCATCTGTAAAATTCTGATCGTAGAAATCATGCACAGGCACAATACAATGGGCACCTAAATCCACAAAATACTTTACATTTTCAAATAGATCACCAACTGTTTTATGGTTATATGTCATCCGTATTCTCACATCCGGCTTAATCTGCAAAACTTTTCTTATATTTTTATCGACAATTTCAAAAGACGGTTTTCCATCTGCAAATGGTCTTGAATAATTTTGCGTACTTTCCTTTCCATCCATGCTTATCGTAAAATCATCAATCTCTTCTTTTATAAATGAAATCATTTCATCATTTAATAGTGTTCCATTTGATGTCGTAGAAAAGCTGATAGAAATCCCACTCTCTGCTGCAAGGACTTTTGCCTTTGCTACAAGATATTGCATTTCACGGAAGGCCATGAAGGGTTCGCCTCCATGTAAAACAATCCATAAATACTTATCATTTATCGTATTCATATGCGTAATTACCAGATTAAGAGCCTGATCAATCACCTGTTTATTCATTTTTTCTTTCTTCTTATTTTCACCTTCATAGCAGTAAACACATTTCATATTGCAAGAAGACGTTAACCAAAATGATGCCTGCATATTTTATTCCTCCCATATAACATGAAACAAATTATCATGTACAGTATTGCAATGCTCTCTCATGCTTCCGTTTTTTGTATATTCCATAATCTCTACCGGGCATTTCCAACAAAACGGCATTACCTTACACTGGCGGCATTTATGATTGAATTTTAATAAATCTTCAATCATGAACATTAAATTATTATTTGTAATTTTGTTAAACTCTGAAATCTGATCAATATGACCCAAACTATATTTTCTGTCTTCGATTGTCTGACAGGCATATACATATCCGTCATATCTTATATGATACTTCGAGACCAAATTCTGGCAATTACCGTATGTACACATATTTTTTTCATCTTTTTTGATTTCTGCACCATGTTCATAAAGAATTTGACTTGATGTAAGTTGTTTTTGATTTTCTAATGCTCTGCCAATCCATGAAATTCTTCTGAGAACAGGAAATGTGCCCAGTTTCCGATTCAGATCCAGAAATTGATCTTCCAACTTCTCATTATCTTCTGTTAATACCATTGACAAGGAAATTGAATCAAACCCATTCAGTTTTAACAGCTCAACACTTTTTAAAACTTTTCCAAATACGCCCCTTCCCCTAATTTTTCTGCAGCTTTCTTCATCGACTCCATCTACACTGATATCTATTCGGTCAATATACTGAATAATATCAGATATATTTCCTTCGTGAATTAATGTACCATTTGTTGCTAATATGATAGTTCCCTCAAAAGCTTCCCGTAAAAACTTTAGATGTTCCAATAGATCATTACGTAGCAGTGGTTCTCCACCTGTTATCGTTATTTTATCTGGTTTCCATTTGATTATCTTTTGTAGAATTTCTGTAACTTTTTGCGTTGTCATCTCTTCGCCCTGTTTACCTGCGCTAAAACAACAGTGCGTACAGGTCAGATTACAACGATTTGTGATCTCAAATGCAATACTTTTTGGGAAAAGAAATTCCGCATCTCCAAGAATACCGATTTCTTCCATTTTGTCTAGCAGTTTTCCTATATATGTTTGGTCTTCCTCTCTCATAAAAGAGCGAACAAAATCCTTTCTTTCATACTTTAATTCCAATGCTTTAATAAAATACTCATAGATTTCTTTTGTAATTCTCAGCCACATTCCGGTTAGTTTATTTGCCAGAATCACCTTGTTTTTATATTCTATACATGCGACATTACTATTTAGTTTCATCATACCAACACGTCCTCATCCCAAATTTTTCTATACAAAAACTTCTTTTGGAATTTACATATTTTTTCAAAATTATCTGTCTGATTTAAATCCGAATAAAGATACAATTCCCCTGGACACGGCCAACAGAAAATATTTACCGGACATGTGCTACATTTTTCATAGTTCTGTGGAAAATAATCCGACACCGCAGCCATATTCATATTTATTTCAAAAGGGAAATCCTGATTTTCTAAAATATTTCCCATACAAAATTCATCCTGTACGAAATACTGACACGGATAAATATTTCCCCTGTAATCAATAAGAAGCTTTTCTTCTCCTGCTTTACAGGAACATGCTTGAATAACAGGTTTATTTATTGCAGGAATTGGACTATAATATTGGTCATGCTCCAAAAATCCGCCTGATTCTTTTCCTCTTCCCACAGGCGCATATGAACGCACAATAGGTGTAGTTCCCAGGTCTTTATTCATCCGATAGAATTCTTCTTCCATTTTTCCATGAAACTTATCCGAAATCATTGACAGTGTTATTGCAGAAAATCCTTTTTTGTGGAGCAAATGGACCGTCCGAATAATCTTCTCAAATACGCCCTGTCCTCGGATCCTGCTACATGTTGCTTCATCTACACCATCTATACTGATATCAATTTGATCTAAATATCGAATCAAAACATCCACATTTTTCTCATTAATCAGAGTGCCATTTGTGGATAAGGTTACTCTCCCGTCATATTTTTTGTTAAGGTATTCCAGAATATCAAATATGTCTTCTCTCACCAATGGTTCACCGCCAGTAAGAGATATCTGTCTCGGTTTCCAACTAATAATTTTATTTAAAGCCATTACGAGATCATCAAACGGCATTTCGTAATCTGTTTCTCTTTCTGCGTCTACACAACAATGCAGGCAATGCAAATTACATCTTCTTGTGATTTCGAACAATACTGAACGATTTTCTCTTGATTTACCTGCTGTTTCTCCAGCTATACCAATTTCTTGCATTTTGCTATAAACAGACTTCATATATTCTCTATCTTCATCATCATACAAAGCCTCTAACAGCTGATTAAATGAAAGTCCCTCTTTCTCTGCAAAAGCAAAAAGATCATAAACCTTTCGAGAGACCCTAATCCATAATCCATTAAAAACATTTAGTAGTATCCTTTTTTCTTTATACTCTAAGATTCGTGTATCAGCAGAAAACATAAGCCCTGTACCTCTCTATCGATTTTTTCTCATAATATGGCAGGTGCCAAAAGCATATACTAAAATGCGTATCTAAACTTTTCGCATCATTGCATAATACTTTCGGCACCCTATGTGGTCACATTACATTAATAATATACTGATGTTGCTGCATTTGCTGCCCATTTACCACACTTTTTACATTTCTTTGTCGGCTTACAATCACTGTAGCAGGGATCCACCTGTCCATAGGGATGTGCCTGTGTAGAACAATTGTTTGCAGAGTAAACACTCGTTCCAGATCCACACTGTGATAAGACTTCGACTTTTTCCTTGTCCTGAATTTTTTCAATTTTTAATTCAGCCATTGTTTTTCCTCCTCTAAGGTATTTTTATATAAAAAGCTACTCGACGTCAAAATAGCTTTTTACCGTAAGAAACAATGAAAAATATTTTCTTATTCTTCTTTATTTGTTTTCCATGTCTTAATTATATAACCTAAATTTGTTTTTTGATAGAATTGGAAAAAGTGGCCTATATTGATGAATAATCGTTCTTGATAAATCGTTTTTTTACATTTATGAGTGAATAAACGTACTCTAGAAATGTAATTATAACTTGGGAATTTTTTAGATGTGCATATAATAATATACTTTAAAACTCTTAATAATGGCACTGAGGCAAACTTCTTTCAAAAATGTTTTCACAGCCAATCTATAGAAAAGGGGCGTTCTTATGCCCCTTTATGAATGGTGTTTTAGTTTTCCTTTAACAATCACTCTCCACGCAGACCGTGAACTGCAGGTAGAAAGAATCAGTTCCTTTTCCTCTTCATTTCCATTTCCCAGCTCATATGCTTCTCCTGCTGCCTTCACCTCTTCACACCCCACAATCTCATAAACCTGTACGCTGCCATCTGGCAGGTAAAGCCATATCTCCCGGTTTGCCTGATAGAAATCCAGATCCTGAAAGTTCCGCAACACATGGAACATACTGCCGTTTCTCATGTTATGGCCGTAAATGATGTTCTTGCTGTCAGAAAAATCCGCCGTATTTCTGGCATCCAGAAAAATACTCCCGGCAATGTTATATTCTTTTCGGAAGGTATGGTGCAGGTAATAGGAATTATCCGTTCCCTGTACCACCGGATAATCCAAAACGCCAGGAATTCGAAGCCACGCCACGATATCCTCATTGATCTGCTGTAAGGACGCAAAGTCAACGGTAAATGCTTCTGCGCTGCCGGCTTCTCCGCTCTCTTCTTCCTCCTGCATTTCCGGTTGTCCTTCCTTTTGGTCCTGCTCCTCTTTCTCTGCCTCTTTTACATATTCCTTTAACTCTTCATATTCCTGGTCTGCCCGCTGGTATTCGCTGATAATCTGAAAGATCCAAAGCCCTGCTGCCAGCAGAATGACAACCAGAATCCCCAATAAGATATATTCTTTTTTCATCCTCTGCCTCCAATCAAAAAAAGAGCGGCAGCATACCGAAAAAGTACACTGCCGCTCCAGCTTATCCGTTTTCCTGTAGGTTATGATCCCACAGGATTTCTCTATCTACTTTAAATTTCTCTAGGTTCCTCTGAACGCCTCTTACCTCTTACTGCGGCGGATCCGGATGATCAGCACAATGATTCCGGCCACTGCCAGGATCCCGATGATCACCGGAACGATCAGCAAGGTATTGTCTCCGGTCTTTACTTCTTCCGGTGCATCCGGCGCTTTCTCATTGGTGATCTCCTGTACCACTTCGATCACTTTTGTTTCTGCATCCTGATAGCTGAAGGTGATCTCATAGGACTCCTCATTTGCCACATAGCCCTCTAACGGCTTGGTTTCTGTCAGGATATAAGTAATGTCCCCAGCTACCTTGCCTTCCTCATAGGTTGCGATGGGAAGCAGGTCACTGGTCACGGTGCCATCTTCCCCGGTTGTCAGCTCTGCCACTACTTCTCCAGTCTCTTTATTTGTCAGGGTAAATCCTACGCCGGCTAAAGCGGAACCGTCTGCCGCATCCGTCTTTTTGATCACAAGCTGACCCATAGGAACCTCATCCACCATGGATACCTGCTGTACTTCTCCTGTCTCTTCTACGGTAAATTCTACATCTGCTGCGATCAGGAAACCTTCCGGTGCTGATTCTTCATGGAGAATATAATCTCCAGGCACTAAGTATTCCACCAGGTGGGGTTCCTTCTCTGAGGTCCATTCCTCTACCACTTCTCCATCCGGTGTCAGGATCTGCAGGTGAGCCCCTTCAATCTCCTGCTCCCCGGTAATGTCTGTCTTACTGATCTCCACCTTTGTATGGTCATCCTTCATGGAAACCTGCTGGATTTCCCCAGTTTCCTCTACCGTAAAGATCACATCTTCCGCACGCACATAACCGGATTCCGTAGGTGCGCTTTCCTCATGCAGAGTATATTCCCCTACCGGAAGATATTCGATCAGGTGAGGCTCTTTCGTAGAGGTCCATTCCTCTACCACCTCTCCATCCTTATCAAGGATCTGCAGATGGGCGCCTTCAATTTGCTCTTCGCCAGTAATGTCTGTCTTACTGATCTCCACCTTTGTATGGTCATCTTTCATGGAAACCTGCTGGATCTCTCCCGTTTCCTCTACCGTAAAGGCTACATCCTCTGCCCGGACATAACCGTCTTCTGTCGGTGCAGATTCTTCATGGAGGGTATAATTTCCCGGCGCCAGGGCATAGATCACGTGAGGCTCGGCAGCAGATACCCATTCTTCTACCACTTCTCCGTCTTCATTCATTACCTGAAGCGTAGCGCCTTCTACTTCTTTCTCCCCGGTAATATCGGTCTTCGTGATCTCCGTCACGGTCGGCTGATTCTCCACTTCCTTGGTGATCTCGATCACTTCCAGAGTCGGATCTGTATAGGAAGCGTCTACCTCGATTGGCTCTTCATTTGGCAGGTATCCAGGCAGATGTTCGATCTCCCGGATCTCATATTTCCCGTGGGGAAGGTCCGAAGAAAAGACAAGGGTTCCGTCTTCCCCGGTGGCTGCCTTTTCGATCAGAGCGCCAGCTTCCACCAGAACGCTTCCGTCTGCACCGATGATATCCTCAGCCGCATACAGGCCGAACACAACGCCTGCAAGGGGTTCCCCGGTCTGGGAAGATTTCTTCACCACCGTAAGATCCACTTTCTGCCTCTGGTTCTCAATCTCTTTTGTCACATAGTCCACTGCAACTTCCTGTCCCTGATAGGTGATGGAAAAGTCTTTCTCTTCCGGATCCAGGACAAAGGAATCTCCGGTCTTGGTCTCTTTGATATAGTAATCGCCTACCGGAAGGTTATTGAGCGTCCCTTTTCCGTCCTCGCCGGTTACAATGGTTCCCACAAGAGCGTCCTTTTCATAACGGATTACCGGATTTCCCTCTTCATCCGTCTGGCCATCCGGGGAATAGATGGTCTCTCTTGCGTAGATGGAAAATTCTGCGCCGGCAATCCCCTGCTCCTCATAGGTAAAGGAATAGCCTTCTGCGACTTCCATGGCATCCTCTC
>ERZ1643246.3469-NODE-3469-length-13512-cov-3.529761_pt1 | contig 13512 bp, 13 predicted proteins | sample MGYA00579265_ERZ1643246 | MGnify/ENA primary metagenome ERZ1643246 (study PRJEB29033, sample SAMEA4952261) | chicken gut metagenome | biome: Broiler Chicken; feature: Gastrointestinal Tract; material: Caecum | place: Ireland | collected 2018 | study: Broiler... | reverse complement strand
GTATATTTGCGATACTCCGGGGTTTACGTCTCTTATGCTTCCTGAGCTTGAAAAAGAAGAATTGAGATTTTATTTTCCGGAGTTTGCAAAGGAAGAGGGAAAATGCAGATTTAACGGATGTGTTCATGTTAATGAGCCGGACTGCGCGGTGAAGGCGGCAGTCGAGGCAGGACAGATAAGCCGTGAGAGGTACGAAAGCTATTTACAGCTATATGGGGAGTTGAAAAATATTAAAAAGTATTAAAAAATAGTCCCGTGTAAAGCGGAGGAATGGAGATTATATGAATATTTTATCACCGTCTTTGCTGTCGGCTGATTTTAACAGGCTGGGCGAGGCGATTGAGATTATAGACAGTGCCGGTGCGGAGTATATTCACATTGATGTAATGGATGGAATGTTTGTTCCGAGCATCTCGTACGGAATGCCTGTTATTAAATCAATCAGAAAGTCAACGGGAAAGGTGTTTGACGTTCATCTGATGATTAATGAGCCTATACGCTATATTTCGGATTTTGTTGATTCGGGTGCTGATATTATAACTGTGCATGTAGAAGCATGCGCCGATGTGGTGGCTACGCTTGAAAAGATTAAGTCATGCGGGGTTAAAGCCGGGATTACTCTCAATCCTGATACTCCGGTTTCAGCCATTGAGGCATACATGCCAATGGTCGATATGGTGCTTGTAATGAGTGTAAATCCGGGCTTCGGAGGTCAGAAGTTTATCACTTCTTCAATAGACAAGCTGAAGGAAGTCAGGCGTTTGCGTCAGGAAAAAAATCTTGATTTTGATATTGAGATTGACGGAGGAATTAATCTTGACAATCTGGCCTCGGTGCTTGAGGCGGGGGCAAATGTGATTGTGGCAGGCTCCGCAATTTACAGCGGAGACGCCGCGGAGAACGTAAAAAAATTTAAGAGCGTTATGAGTGTCTGGTGACACGTTTATATATTTATATACAAAGGATTTTAGGAGGTAATTATAAGACATGAAACTTGGAATCGTCGGTCTGCCTAATGTCGGCAAGAGTACTTTGTTTAATTCCCTGACGAAAGCGGGAGCGGAATCGGCAAATTATCCGTTCTGTACTATTGACCCGAATGTGGGGGTTGTCGCTGTGCCTGACGAGCGTTTGGACAAGCTCGCCGCTCTGTATAATTCAGCAAAGGTTACGCCTGCCGTCATAGAGTTTGTTGATATCGCGGGGCTTGTAAAGGGAGCGTCAAAGGGAGAGGGTCTTGGCAACCAGTTCCTTGCAAATATAAGAGAGGTAGATGCTATCGTCCATGTGGTAAGATGTTTTGAGGACAGCAATATTGTTCATGTCGACGGCTCAATTAATCCTCTGCGAGATATTGAGACTATAAATCTTGAACTTATATTTTCAGATATGGAGGTGCTTGAGAGAAGACTTTCAAAACAGAAGAGAGCTGCGAATAACAATAAGGAAATTGCAAAAGAGTGCGGTATGATTGAGCGTCTGATTGCATTCCTTGAGGCCGGCAATCTTGCTAAGAATTTTGAACTTGAGGATGAGGACGAGGAGGCTTTCTTCAAGGAATACAATCTGCTGACAGCAAAGCCTGTAATATTTGCCGCAAACGTGACAGAGGATGACCTTGCAAATGACGGAGCTGACAATAAATATGTTGAGGCTGTACGCGAATTTGCCGAGAAAGAAAAATGCGGCGTGTTTGTAATCTGCGCTCAGATAGAGCAGGAGATTTCAGAGCTCGACGACGATGAGAAAAAGATGTTTCTTGAGGATCTGGGGCTTAAGTCGTCAGGACTTGACAAGCTAATTGCCGCAAGTTACAGCCTGCTTGGGCTAATAAGCTACCTTACTGCTGGGGAGACCGAGACAAGAGCGTGGACAATCACAAAGGGAACAAAAGCGCCTCAGGCGGCAGGTAAAATCCACAGCGATTTTGAGCGCGGCTTCATAAAGGCCGAGGTAGTCTCATATGAAGACTTAATCCGCTGCGGCTCATACAATGCCGCAAAAGAAAAAGGTCTTGTCAGAATGGAAGGAAAAGAATACGTAGTCAAAGACGGCGATGTAATACTGTTCAGGTTCAACGTGTGATAATGTGTAATAAAGTTAAGCCGTGCAGCCATAAACACAGATAAGGCGTCCGCAAGCTCGCTTGCAGGATGCCTTATCTGTGTTTATGGCTATAGGGCGGAACGCCCGACATGAGCGGCCGCGAAGCGGGTGCGAATGGGCACGGCGCAACGTGGGGAAGGGTGCGGAACGCCCGGCATGAGCAGCCGCGAAGCGGGTGCGAATGGCCACGGCGTAACGTGGGGATAAGAGGGCGGAACGCCCGGCATGAGCAGCCGCGAAGCGGGTGCGAATGGCACGGCGTAACGTGGGGATAAGAGGGCGGAACGCCCGGCATGAGCAGCCGCGAAGCGGGTGCGAATGGCACGGCGGAAATTATTGGAAAAATAAAAAAGTAAAAACAAGATATAGTGCATCTGTTTGATGCTTGGCACAACATAGAGTGCAAAATGGCGGAGGCTAGATTTTATCTGGCTTTCGCCAAATTTTTTTTGTAAAAAAAGGGTTGTTTTTTAGTTTAAATAAGTATAAAATTGACACTAAAGTGGTGGAAAGTGGTAGCTAATGGTTTGAAGTGGGTAAACGGAGGGCAAATTTCATGTTTATGGGTGAGTACAACCATACAATAGACGCAAAAGGGCGTCTGATTGTACCGGCTAAGTTTCGTGAAGTACTTGGCGATGAATTTGTCGTTACCAAAGGCCTTGACGGATGTCTTTTTGTTTATCCCAGCGAAGAATGGCAGAACTTTGAGGAAAAACTGAGAACCTTACCGCTTACAAACAAAAACGCCAGACAATTTACCCGTTTTTTCCTGGCTGGAGCAGCAGCCTGTGAAGTGGATAAACAGGGAAGAATTCTTTTGCCTCAGGTGCTGCGGGAATTTGCAGGCTTGGAAAAGGATGTAGTGCTGGTGGGAGTTGCAAGCAGAATAGAGATTTGGAGTAAAGCACACTGGGATGAAGCCATGAACACATATGACGGTGACATGGATGAAGTTGCAGAAAATATGGAAAGTCTGGGCTTTAGCATATAGGAAGCCAAAGGACCGGATGCATTTAAGAGGGTGACGGAAAATGGAATTTAAGCACAAGTCGGTTTTGCTGGATGAGACAATCAGCAATCTGAATATAAAGCCGGACGGCATATATGTTGACGGAACCCTCGGAGGCGGAGGTCATTCATATGAGATAGCCTCAAGGCTGACAGAAGGCGGAAGACTGATAGGGATTGACCAGGACGCCGATGCAATATGTGCTGCCGGTGAGAGACTTAAGGAGTTTTCTGACAGAGTTACTATAGTCAGGAATAATTACTGCAATATGGCAGATGTGCTTGACGAACTCGGAATATCCAAAGTAAACGGCATAATTCTTGACCTCGGTGTCTCGTCATATCAGCTCGACACGGCGGAGAGGGGATTTACATATAAGACGGACGCGCCGCTTGATATGCGTATGGACCGCAGACAGTCAGTCACCGCGAAAAACATTGTAAACGAGTACAGTGAATTTGACTTGTACAGAATTATACGTGACTATGGAGAAGACAAATTTGCTAAAAATATTGCAAAGCATATAGTCGCTGCGAGGCAGGTAAAGCCGATTGAGACAACATTTGAGCTTAACGATATTATAAAAGCGGCTATACCGATGAAGTGCAGAATTTCGGGAGGACATCCTGCGAAAAAGACATTTCAGGCAATAAGGATAGAATTAAATCACGAGCTGGATGTTCTTGAAAATTCTATTGACACAATGATAGAGAGACTCGATGCGGGCGGGAGACTATGTATTATCACATTTCATTCGTTAGAGGACAGAATTGTCAAGACAAGATTTAAAAATAACGAAAACCCATGCACATGTCCGCCGGATTTTCCGGTGTGCGTGTGCGGGAAGAAACCAAAAGGCAAAGTTATTACAAGAAAACCTATTCTTCCGTCGGAGGAAGAGCTTAAGGAGAACAAAAGGTCAAAGAGCGCTAAGCTCAGGGTATTTGAAAAAGGGGATTTATAGGGAGGAAGCCAATGGCTTACAGGGCATATAACAAAAACAAAAGCCGCAGCTTTAGCGGCACTCATACATATGTAAGCGGGAGCACTGTTAAAAACCTTGCGGCATCACCGGACAGGCTTGAGATTCCTGAAAGAACGAGGGTGCCGGGAAGAAAGGTGTCAAGACCTTCTGTACAGGAAAGACCGGTCAGAAGAGAGCTTACAGAAGAGGAACGCGTAGAGGAGAGAAGAAAACAGCGCAGCATACACCGTGCAAACAAAATGAATTTTTTGTACACCGTGGGCGTGTCAGTTGTTGTGATAACAATTTTTACAATATGCTGGCAGTATCTGAATATGCAGTCTGCGGTTAAGGCAAACGCATCTGAGGTGACACAGCTTCAGTCGGAATTAAATGAGCTTACTAATTCAAACGATGAGCTTGAACTGGAAATCAATGCGGGAATTGACTATGAGGCTATATATAATACGGCGGTTAATGAACTCGGCATGGTTTATCCGGAGAGAGAACAGGTTATTACATATGATGCAGGCGTCAGCGAATACGTGAAGCAGTATCACGATATTCCATAGGCTTACTATTTACATATGGAAATACGGGAGAACACGAAGCGAATATGAATGAAAAGCAAAGAAACAATAAATACAGAAGAAAAAAAGCAATGCTTAGGAAAGTACAGAATAAAATGGGCGTTGCTTTTTTTGTCATTGTTATAGCGCTGCTTGTGCTGGGTACGAGAATACTTCTGATAAATTATAATCACGGAGAGGCGTACTCTAAGACGGTGCTCGACCATCAGAGCTATACGTCGACGACAATACCGTACAAGAGGGGGCAGATACAGGACACCAACGGTACTGTGCTTGCATACAGCGAAAAGGTATATAATCTGATTTTGGATCCAAAGCTTGTTCTGTCTGACGAAAAATATAAGGAGCCTACGCTTGCTGCTCTCACGGAATGTTTCGATTTAAACAGGAGCGATTTGGAAAATATTCTTGCGACTAAGAGCAGCAGTCAGTATGAGAAGCTTTTGAAGGAGCTTACAAAGGATGAAATTTCCGAAATGGAGAGCAGGCTTGAGGACACGGAGAATTATCCCAATATAAAGGGAGTTTGGTTTGAGGAGAGCTATATCAGAAAGTATCCGTTTTCTACTCTTGCGGCGGACGTCATAGGATTTGCGAGCGCGGCAAACGGCGGTGAGCTTGGTCTTGAAAATTATTATGATGACGAGCTTTCGGGCACTGACGGAGTATCGTACAGCTATGTCGGTGAAAACCTTGATGTTGAGACGCAGGAAAAGAAAGCTGAGGACGGATATAACATAGTTACGACTATTGATTATAAAGTTCAGAGCATAATAGAGCAGAAAATAAAAGAGCTCAATGAGGAGAGACCTTCAAAGTCAACGGCTGTTATAGCGATGAATCCAAAGACGGGGGAGATTCTTGCTATGGCGAGCTATCCGACCTTTGATTTGAATAATCCGAGAGATCTGAGCGGGGTATATACGCAGGAAGAGCTTTCGGCGATGTCTGATGTAGATATGACTAATGCCGTGTACGCTCTGTGGAGTAACTTCTGTGTGTCAAATATCTATGAGCCTGGCTCTACATTTAAGCCTTTTACGGTTGCGGAGGGCCTCGAAGAGGGAGTTGTGCACGACGGAGATACATTTTACTGCGCCGGATTTATGGAAATCAGCGGAAGCATTATAGGCTGTCATGTAATGAGTGAGGGCGGACACGGTACGGTGACGCTAAAGGACGGGCTTATACAGTCGTGCAATCCTACGATGATGCAGATTGCCGCAAAGCTCGGCGGTCAAAAAATGGCGCAGTATCAGACGCTTCTTGGCTTTGGAAGCAAGACGGGAATTGATTTGCCGGGAGAGGAGGCAGGTCTTACGATAGGAGAGGACATGTCGGTGCTCGATGCCGCCTGCAATTCTTTCGGTCAGAATATAAACGTAAATATGGTACAGATGGCTGCGGCATTTTCATCTATTATAAACGGCGGAAACTATTATCAGCCTCACATTGTAAAAAGAATTGAGACGAGTACGGGCGAGGTGGTAAAGACAATAGAGCCTACGCTTGTAAGACAGACAGTGACTGCCGAGACGTCGCAGCTTATGCGCACATATCTCAGAGCGGGCGTAGACGAGGGACTTGCAAGAAAATCCGGCGTCACAGGCTATGCTATCGGAGGAAAGACGGGAACGGCGCAGAAACAGCCGCGTGAGGATAAAAAGTGGGTGGTTTCATATATAGGGTGCGCGCCGACTGACGACCCTCAGCTCGTTCTCTATACGGTAATAGATGAGCCGTATGAGACAAATGGTACGTCGGGAAGTTCGCTTGACGCACTTAACCTTTCAAGAAGTATTTATGAGGAGATTCTGCCTTACTTAAATATTTATAAGGACACGCAGGCAGAGCCGGAGGACACAAGCGACAGTCCTGTTGAGACGACGGTGGAACTGCCTGATACGACAAACGAAAACTGATAGTTTATTCCAGAGGCTAAACACAGAAAAATCACAAAGTAAACACTCCAAAATACAAAGATTAAGTAATGACGCTTTAAAGTTTATACATAAAATGATATTGCGTTTGGGGTGTTTTATTTGTGGAAGTAAAACAAAAACAGCATGAGGGCACGGTTAAAACCTGCCACAGAAAGAAAATGTTTGTTTCTATTCTGTGTGTGCTGCTTGCGCTTATTTTTGTGAGCGGAAGACTTGTATATGTTATGGTGCTGCGCTCATCCTATTATCTGGAAAAAGCGGAAAAGCTTCATGAGCGTGAGAGGGATATCAAGGCTCTCAGAGGACAGATTTATGACAGAAACGGAGTAGTGCTTGCGTCAAACAAAACAGTATGTACAGTCTCAGTTATACACAGTCAGATAACGCAGCCGGAGGAGGTTATAGCAATGCTCGTTTCAGAGCTCGGAATAACTGAGGAGACAGCGAGAAAGAGAGTTGAAAAGGTATCCTCGATAGAGCGCGTAAAGACAAATGTTGACAAGGAGACGGGCGACAGAATAAGAGCCTATAATTACGCAGGGGTAAAAGTGGATGAGGATTATAAACGCTTTTACCCTTACAGTACGCTTGCCTCGAAGGTACTGGGCTTCACAGGCAGCGATAATCAGGGTATAGTCGGACTTGAGGCCAAGTACGATTCGTATCTTGCCGGAACTCCCGGACAGATTCTGACACTGACCGACGCATGGGGAGTGGAGCTGAAAAACGGAAGCGAGGAGCGTGATGAGCCGGAAAAAGGAAACGATTTGTATATAAGCATTGATTATAATATTCAGTCGTACGCGCAGCAGCTCGCTGAAAAGACGCTTACACAAAAAGGTGCAAAAAGTGTGTCCATTATAGTGATGAATCCGCAGAACGGGGAAATTCTTGCTATGACAAATGCACCTGAATATGATTTGAATAACCCTTACGAGCTGACGGATAATCTGCTGGAGTCTCAGCTTGAGACCTCAAAAATGGATTTGCTCAACAACATGTGGCGCAATTTCTGTATAAACGATACATATGAGCCGGGCTCAATATTTAAAATGGTTACGGCGACAGCCGCGCTTGAGACGGGCGTTGTTACATTAAACGACCAATATACCTGCGTGGGCTCCACGACAGTTGCGGACAGGAGAATAAGATGCCATAAAACCACGGGGCACGGTACACAGACATTTACGCAGACAGTAATGAATTCCTGCAACCCCGCTTTTATAGAGTGGGGAAGAAGAGTGGGAACTGAGCGATTTTTTGAATATATGGGAAAGCTGGGACTTCTTGAAAAGACGGGAGTAGACATTGCGGGAGAGGCGACGACTATTATACACAAGCAGGAAAATGTCGGAGAGGTAGAGCTTGCGACAATGTCCTTCGGTCAGTCGTTTCAGATTACGCCTCTTCAGATGCTTCGCGCGGCGTCGGCAATTGTCAACGGCGGTAATCTGGTAACTCCGCATTTTGCGGTAAAGACGGTTGACGGTACGGGCAGCACTGCGCTGGAATTTAATTATGAGATTCAGTCGGGAGCGATAGAGGAAAAGACAAGTGAGATAATGAGAGATATTTTAAGGCAGGTTGTTGAGGAGGGAGGGGGAAACAAGGCGTATATCGAGGGCTTTTCGATAGGAGGAAAAACTGCCACATCGCAGAAGCTTCCAAGAAGCGCCGGAAAATATATTTCAAGTTTTATAGGTTTTTCTTCAGTAGATAATCCGCAGGTCATCGCTATGTGCATTATAGATGAGCCTCAGGGCGTATATTACGGAGGAACGATTGCGGCTCCTGTAATAAAAGAGCTGTTTGAAAATATACTGCCTTATCTTGAAATAGGCGGTAATTGATAGTAGAATTATATACAATTTGAAAGAAAGATAAAGTAAGGAGCATGAATGCTGAAATGTTGGATTTGAGAGATAAAAAGGTCATGGTTGCAGGAGCGGGGATAAGCGGACTGGGAGCGGTACATCTGCTCAACAGTGCAGGAGCCCGTGTGGTTCTGTATGATAGCGGTGAAAATCAGAAAAAAGAGGAAATTCAGAAAAAATTAGGCAGTGACAGTGCTGAGATTATTCTGGGAGAATTTAAGACAGAATATGCCGATGGAATAGAGCTTCTGGTAATAAGTCCCGGAGTTCCGATAGACAGTCCTGTTGCAGTTTCCTTTGAAAAAGCAGGAATACCGGTATGGGGAGAGGTGGAGCTTGCATATAACTATGATAAGGGAACAGTTATAGCAATCACAGGAACTAACGGAAAGACAACAACAACGGCTCTAACAGGCCGGATTATAGGCGCGTGGGCAAAAAAGACATTTGTTGTAGGAAATATAGGTAATCCATATACAAGCGAAGTACTTAAATCCGACTCCGATTCTTATACTGTTGCGGAGATAAGCAGCTTTCAGCTGGAGACAGTTCATAAATTTGCCCCGAAGGTCAGCGCGATACTGAATATTACGCCTGATCATTTAAACCGTCATCACACGATGGAATGCTATGAAAAGACAAAGGAAAGGATTAGCGCAAACCAGACAAAAAATGATGTGTGCGTGCTGAATTATGATGACGAGAGGCTTAACAGCTTCGGGAAAAATAAGTGCAGCGCCGGCGTTGTATGGTTTTCAGGAAGAGGGGTTGTTCCTGTCGGAGCATATGTTGAAAATGACTGGATTAAATATACCGACGGAAACAGTACGCAGGATATTATAAATGTACACGATATGAATCTTCTGGGCATGCACAATTATGAAAATGTGTGCGCCGCTGTTGCGATGTGCAAGGCAGCAGGTGTGCCTGACGATATAATTATCCGTGAGGTAAGGAATTTCAAGGCCGTCGAGCACAGAATAGAGTATGTTGCCACAAAAAACGATGTTATGTATTATAATGACTCAAAGGGAACAAATCCGGAGGCGTCTGTAAAAGCTATAGAGGCTATGGAGAGACCTACAATATTAATCGGCGGAGGATATGATAAAGGCGCGGATTTTGATTTGTATGTAAAGGCATTTAAGAATAAGGTTAAGCTGTTGGTGCTGATTGGTCAGACAAGTGAAAAGATTGCGGAAACTGCCAGAAAGTATGGTTTTAATTCGATTATATATGCATCCTCAATGGAGGAGGTTGTAAAGCTGTGCGCCAAGAACGCACAGCCGGGGGACGCGGTGCTTCTGTCGCCCGCCTGCGCAAGCTGGGGAATGTTTGACAACTATGAGCAGCGTGGAAGAATGTTTAAGTATTATGTAAATGCTCTTTAACAGCATGCGGAAATGCAGAATAGATTGAAAAATCAATCTGTTGAGATGATTTTTCAATCGGCTATTTGTGCCGGAGCGTCACAAATAAGCCATGATGGCAGACGCAAATTTGATATTTGCGTCGCCCCGTCACGATAAACGCTCCGGAATGGAGATTAGTATGACGAAAAAACAGCTTGCGCTTGAAGTTATAGACAGATTAAAGAAAGAATATCCTGATGCGGGATGTACGCTTGTCAGTGTAAGGCTTGCAGCACAGTGTACAGATGCAAGGGTAAATATTGTGGTTGAGGGATTGTTTGAAAAATATCCTTCGGTTGCAGCACTGGCTGAGGCAGACGTTGATGATATAGAAAGAATTGTTCATCCGTGCGGGCTGGGCAGGAGCAAGGCGAGGGATATAAGCGCCTGTATGAAGATGCTGCATGAGAAGTACAATGACTGTGTGCCGGACGATTTTGACGCCCTGCTTAAGCTTCCCGGAGTGGGAAGGAAGAGCGCAAATCTGATTATGGGAGATGTGTTCGGAAAGCCTGCTATTGTAACGGATACCCACTGTATCAGACTTTCTAACAGAATAGGGCTTGTAAAAGATATAAAAGAGCCTAAAAAGGTTGAAATGGAGCTGTGGAAAATTATTCCGCCTGAGGAGGGAAGCGATTTGTGCCACAGGCTGGTTTATCATGGAAGAGACGTATGTACGGCGCGTACGAAACCGCATTGCAGCAAATGCTGTCTTTTTGATATATGCAAAAGGAACGGGGTAAAAGAGTATGATTAGAGAGGAGAGCCTTTCGGAAATTTCTGACGGCAGATTATACACCGAAAACGACATGGTGCGGGCAGACACAGGAAACTGCGCAGGGTGCACGCAGGTCTGCTGCAGGGGAATGGAGTCGTCCATTGTGCTCGACCCATATGATGTGTACAGGCTTACAAAAAGGCTTGAAACGACGTTTGATAAGCTTCTGGATGACAAAAAAATAGAAATAAATATTGTTGACGGAATAATGCTTCCGAATATGAAAATGGCGCCGGACACTAACGCCTGCGGTTTTCTGGGTGATGATAACAGATGTCGTATACATGACGCAAGACCGGGAGTGTGCAGGCTTTTTCCTCTCGGACGCTACTGGGAGAACGATAGCAGCTACAAGTATATATTGCAGAAAAATCAGTGCCATAAGCCGGGGCTTTCAAAGATTAAGGTGAAAAAGTGGATTGACATGCACGAGGGAAGAGCTTACGGGCATTTTATAGTGTCATGGCATAAGTATCTTAAAAGAACGGAAGAAGCAGTGAGCAGGATAGCGGCAGACTGTGCGTCCAAACAGAAGGATAGCACATTGGAGGAGAGCCGGACGCAGGCCTTGGGTGCTTCGATGACTCCGGAGCAGCAGATACGTGTTATATGCCTGTATACGCTTAAGACATTTTACGCAGCTGAGTATAAAGCAGCTGATGAAAATGTTTTTTTCAGGGAAATTGAGGACAGAATAAGTAAGGCATACACGGATTTGGGCATGGAATGAAAAGGGAGAATATAAAAAATGAAATCGGAACTGTTTAAAATAGGGAGCCTGTCCGTTCACGGATACGGATTTATGATTGGAATTGGATTTATAATTGCGCTGTTTCTGGGAGAGTTCAGGGCAAAAAGAAAAAATATGAAGGATGAGGCAATTATAGATTTAGCGATAATTGCCGGAGTTACAGGCTTTATCGGCGCGAAAATTCTCTATATTATAGTGAGCTTTAAGGAATTTATGGTTAATCCTCTTGCCGTAATCGGCTCTGAGGGCTTTGTTGTATACGGAGGAATTATTTCGGGAGTTTTGTGCTGCTATTTGTATTGCAGGGTTAAAAAGTTAAGCTTTATGGAATATTTTGATTTGGTTATGCCCGAGGTTGCGGTTGCACAGGGGTTTGGAAGAATAGGATGCTTTCTTGCCGGGTGCTGCTACGGAAGGCAGACAAATTCGGCTTTCGGTGTTGTTTTTCCTGAAAACAGTCTTGCGCCTGCCGGAGTCAGGCTTATACCGACACAGCTCATATCGGCAGCAGGTGATTTTATAATAGCATTTGTGTTGATAATTCTTGCGGATGTAGTATTCAAAAAAAGAAAAGAGGCAGAAGCACCAATAAATGTGAGTGAAAAAGATAACCTGAGCCAGAATACCGGAAGCGGCAGAAGATTAAGATACGGAAGTGTGGCGGGAGATATTGGATGCACGTATATGTTTTTATACGGTATAGGAAGGTTTCTGGTCGAATTTTTAAGAAATGACTACCGCGGTGAAATAGGTTTTATGTCGACATCTCAGTTTATATCAGTATTTATTGTTATCGGAAGCGCCGTGATTTACGCGATTAATCATAAGATAACAAAATCATCAGTAATGACAGGGGCATAGCAGCGTAAGTCACATGACTTATATCAAAAATATAAAATACTAGCGTTTGAAAAGTCCAAAAAAGAAATTTATCAGATTTTGTTCGGAATATGTCATTGGCTCTGTGTGCGGAAAAAGCAATATCATGCGGATTATATATATAATAATTGTCAGTATGCCTGTTATAATCAACAGTATTGTAAATATTTTATTTGATTTGCAAAAGAAGTAACGGTTTAAAAATCCGTAGACAAGCACCGGAGACCATAGGAATATTGTCGGATTCAGGATCATGGCCTCATGCCAGCGAAGCGTTATCAGACAGGCAAAGGCTCTCGTTATTCCGCAGCCCGGGCACGGATAGCCTGAAACTATTGAAATAATACATATTTTGTGAAATAATATGTTAAAAAGAATAAAGACAGCACAGAAAGATAAAATAAATACGCGAAGTCTGTAAATATCACTTAAAAGTCTTTTTAAACCGTTAATATACATATTATCTTTATCAGGCATGCTGTTCTCCGTTCTTTAATGTGATGGTTTTTGCCGCGGCGGAAATTATCCATAAAGCATAATACAATAATTTTAAAAAAAATGAAAGTGGGTTAGTCATTATGAAAAATTCAAAAAATGAGCTGCTGCAGTTTGTAGGCGGCGCAGCTATGCTTGCGGTGGGGCTGTTTATCTTTTCACAGAAAGTAATTGTGCGTTCAAGCTGGTTTGGTTTTGGGGGATTTTCAATCGGAGGCTTTCGCATAAGCTCGGGGCTTGTTATAGTTCCGCTTATAATAGGAATTGTGTGGATGTTTGCTACTAATTCCTTTGCATCAAAAGTATTCAGCGCGTTTGCTGTTCTGTTAATCCTTGCCTCGATTATCATGGGAACAGATATAAGGCTTACATCGATGACATTATATGAGTGGATAATAATTCTTGTTTTGATTTTCGGAGGAGCGGGTTTTGTGGCAAAGGTGCTTTTTGCGTCGAGTGGCGGCCAGAAGGGCGGCAGGAAAAATAAATCCGGGGAAGATTTTAAAAGTCAGGCAAAAAGCATAGACGACCAGCTTGAAGAGATAAAGAAAAATATGAAGTAAAAATAAAAAATCAGGTTTTGCAAAGCCCCCGAATATCAGGAAATTCAGTCTGATATTCGGGGCTGTTTATTTAACAAGTATGTTCTTTTTCCAGTTTCCGGTGCGGTACCAGAAAAGAGATATAAGATAATTGACAGCCCAG
>ERZ1643246.3468-NODE-3468-length-13514-cov-12.224534_pt1 | contig 13514 bp, 12 predicted proteins | sample MGYA00579265_ERZ1643246 | MGnify/ENA primary metagenome ERZ1643246 (study PRJEB29033, sample SAMEA4952261) | chicken gut metagenome | biome: Broiler Chicken; feature: Gastrointestinal Tract; material: Caecum | place: Ireland | collected 2018 | study: Broiler... | reverse complement strand
AGGAGGATAAAATGAATTTAGATTATATAATTGACGAAGCAATGAGGCTTGATGCTTCTGACATACATTTGGTCGTAGGAAACAAGCCAATTCTTAGAATTCTAAGAGATTTGGTGCCAGTTAGAAAGACATCAATATTAACACCAGATGATATGTATGAAATGTACGATTATTTGGTAAAAGGAAATGTAGATAAAGATGAAGTCTTTAAGAAAACTAAGAAATTAGATATGTCTTATGTATATAAAGATATACGTCTAAGAGTAAATATATCTATGGAAGATGAAATTCCAATAGCTACTTTAAGACTTATTAAAAATGAGCTACCAAGCTATGAATCATTAGGTGTACCAGATATCGTTAGGAGAATGACATATCAATCACAAGGTTTAATACTAGTTACAGGAAAAACAAACTCTGGTAAGACCACTACTTTGAATGCTTTGATAAATTATATAAATGAAAATCAAAATAAAAAGATTTTAACACTTGAAAACCCAGTTGAATATAAGCATCATTCTAAGAAATCTTTAATAGTACAAAAAGAAGTAGGACAAGGTAGAGATAGCCTAACTTTCAGTGATGGTGTAAAAAACTCTTTAAGAGAGGACTGCGATATTCTTGTAATAGGTGAGATACGTGATAAAGAAACAGTAGAAGCAGCAATAGAAATGGCAGAATCTGGTCACTTAGTTATTGGAACATTGCACACAAAATCTTGCGCAGAAAGTATAGATAGATTAATAAATTTCTATGAAGTAAGAGACCAAGAAAGTATTAAATATTTACTAGCTTCTTTGCTAAAACTAGTTATTTCACAAAGACTATTAAAAGGAGTAGACGGAAAACTAGTATTAGTGCCAGAAGTTATGGTAGTTGACAATGTAGTTGCAGGAATTATTAGAAAGGACAAACTAAGCGTATCTGAAATAGAAGATGCAATTCAAAGTGGTGCCGACAAAGGAAGCATAGGCTTAATAAATTCACTTGCAGAATTATTTGTTAATGATAGAATAACATTAGAACAGGCAAAAGAGCAAGTTGAAGAAAAGAACTTAGAAATTTTGAACAGAACAATAATGCAGTTAAAAATCAAAAAAGAAAAAATATAATAGGAGGATAGAAAAATGCCTACATACACCTATAAAGCTATAACAAAAACAGGTTTAGTCGTAAAAAATAAAGTAGAGTCAGCAAGTAGACAAAATTTAATAAAGACATTAAAAAGTAGCGAATTAACACCAATAACGATACAGCAAGTTGCATATAAGGGGCTAAAAACGCAAAAGAAGCAAAAAAGAAATGTAACTGATATACAAGAAATAATGAAAAATGTTAATACTACTGACTTGAATACTAGAACCAAAAAAGTATCAACACTAGATAAAATCAATTCGTATTTGGCAAAAACAGAAAAAATAACACAAAGGGACTTAGTAGTATTTACAGAAAACTTTTATCTATTAAAAAAGGCTGATTTCAATAACATACACGCTCTGAACACAATAATAGATAGTACGGAAAACGAATCATTTAAAGGAGTATTGCAAGATATTCTAGCCGGAGTTGAAGCTGGTGAAAATATGTATACAACTATGGAATATTATTCAAACATATTTCCATATATATATGTAAACATGATAAAAGTTGGAGAACTGTCAGGTTCTTTAACAAACTCATTAGAGCAAGCTGTAAAATACCTAGATAATACAGAAAACCTAAGTAGAAGATTAAAAGCAATATTCATTCCAAACATAATACAATTCGTATTATTAATAGTCATGTTAGTTGTTGGTACATTATTTGCTATTCCAGCAATCCAAAATGTATTTGACGAATTAGGAACAAAAGACACCTTACCAGCAATAACACTATGGTTTAAAGACTTCATGGATAAAGCAATAATCTATTGGTATATACCAGTTCTGATAATTGTGGCAATAGTTGCAATCATCTTACTGTACATTCACACACCAAAAGGAAGATACAACTTTGACTACTTCAAATACAAAATGCCAATATTTGGCCAACTAATATTCGCCTTAGACCTAACACGACTATTTAGAGCCATGTTACTAAACTTAAGAAATGGTTTAAGAATACAGGAAGCCCTTGAAGTAAGCAAAAACGTAGAAAAAAATTACGTAATGCTATCAATAGTAGAAACTTCAATAAATAACATTCTAACTGGTGCATCATGGATAGAGCCATTTGAAAACTCAGGCCTTGCAAAGCCAATGGTAACTGAAATGCTAAAAATAGGAATGCAGACAGACCTAGCAGAAATGATGGAAAAATTACTTGAATATATGCAAATAGATATTGACAACATAATGGACAAAATAATGAAAACACTACCACAGATAGTTTATGCAATAGTAGGTGTAGTACTAATCTTCTTCGTATTAGTAGTTCTAGTACCTTGCGTTCAAGTATATATGGGAAACTTCTTATTCTCAGCTTATGGTGTTACCTAGATGTTTTTGGGTGTTTTTGGGGACGGAGGAAAAAAACACCTTCCAATTTGTGCCAAGGGGACATACCTTTTTGGCACATTTTTTGAACTTTGGGGACGTTCCTTAAAGTTCAAAATTTGTAATTGCTAATTTATCGTATTATATCTACACATTAATAATTTTTTTGAACTTTAAGGAACGTCCCCAAAGTTCAAAATGAAAGGATAGTTTTTTATGAAAATAGGTATTGATATTGGCGGAAGCCATATAGGAATAGCTCTTGTGAATGAGTATGGAAAAATAATTGAAAAAAGTGAAGCAGATATTGAAAATATGGAAAATGTGGAAAATTTTATTGAAAGTAGAATAGTAAAATTTGTTGAAGCAAATAGAGACAATGGCAAATGGGGAAATAATTTAAGTGAAATAGAAATGATAGGAATTGCAGCACCAGGAATTCCACGTGATGGAAAAATTTTTTCTATGTGCAATTTGGGCATAAAAGAACTTGATATAAGCGCAATGTTAAGAAAACATTATAATTTGCCAATTAGGATTAGAAATGATGGAAAGTGCGCTGCTTTGGCTGAAAAAAAGTATGGTAGTCTGAAAGAATATGATGATTGCGTATTTTTATGTTTGGGTACAGGAATTGGTGCTGGCGTATTTTTGCAAGGCAAGTTGTTAAAAGCAGGTAGGGCACCTGGATTTGAAATAGGACATCTGGTTATTGAAAAAGATGGCATACAGTGTAAATGTGGCAAAAAAGGCTGTTTTGAGACATATTGCTCAATGAAAAGGTTTAAAGATAATGTGAAAAAATTAGCAAATTTGCCAGATGAGATTTCATCGATAGAATTGCTAGATTATTTGAAAAAGCATCAAGATGAAAAGAAATTTGCAAAATTGATTGATGAATACATAGATAATTTAATTATTGGATTTTCTAATTTAATTGACATTTTTGAGCCAGAGGCAATTGCTTTAGGAGGAAGTTTTGTGCATTTTAAAGATGTTTTTTTTGAAAAGCTTCAGAAAAAATTTTATAATGAAAAGTATGCCTTTAATTCTGAATTTATGCCTGAGCTAAAGCTTGCGGTTCTTGGAAATGATGCTGGAATTATTGGTGCAACTATTGAAGAATAAGAATAGTTTAGCTATATTATCTTCGAAAGTTATTAGAAATAAAATTCAAAAAATGCTTGCAATTTATGGAAAAATTTGATACAATAGTATGCGTATTAATCACACATAGCGAGCTTTAAGGGAAGTGCCTTAAAATTGTGCATAATTTAATTCATTAAAACAGAAAATATTATGCAAATATATTATAGCACATAAAAGGTCCCAAGGAGCAAAGAACTTTGTGGAAGAAATAACAAAAAGGGAGGAATTAAAAATGCCAGTAGTTGCAATGAAACAATTATTAGAGGCTGGTGTTCATTTTGGACATCAAACAAGAAGATGGGATCCAAAAATGGCTGAATATATTTTTCAAGCTAGAAATGGAATCCATATAATCGATTTACAAAAAACTTCAAAGAAGTTGGATGAAGCTTATAGCTTTGTTAAAGAACAAGTTGAGGAAGGAAAAACAGTACTATTTGTAGGTACTAAAAAACAAGCACAAGAGTGTGTAAAAGAAGCTGCAGAAAAATGCGGTATGTACTATGTTAATCAAAGATGGTTAGGTGGAATGTTAACAAACTTTGAAACAATTCGTAAAAGAGTACAAAGACTAAATGACTTAGAAAAAATGCAAGAAGATGGAACTTTTGATGTTCTACCAAAAAAAGAAGTAATTTTATTGAAAAAAGAAATGGATAAATTAGAGAAAAACCTTGGTGGAATTAAAGAAATGGAACAATTGCCAGGAGTTATCTTTTTAGTAGATCCTAAAAAAGAAAGAATAGCAATTTTGGAAGCTAAAAAATTGGGAATTCCAGTAGTTGGTTTAGTTGATACAAACTGCAACCCAGAAGAATTAGATTATCCAATTCCAGGAAATGATGATGCTATAAGAGCTGTAAAATTAATTACTGATGTTATAGCAAATGCAGTTATAGAAGGAAAACAAGGTGAAAGCTTTGAAGCAGAAGCTGATGAACAAGAACAAAAAGCTGAAGCAGAAGAAGCTACAACAATTGAGCAAGTAGTTGAAAATGCTGAGAATAATTCAGCTGATTCAGAAAAAGCAAGTGAAGAAGAAAAAACTTCAAACTAATATATAATTAAAAGGAGGAGTTTAAAATGATTTCAGCAAGTTTAGTAAAAGAACTTAGAGAAAAAACAGGCGCAGGAATGATGGACTGTAAAAAAGTTTTAACAGAAACTGATGGAGATATGGATAAAGCAATAGACCTATTAAGAGAAAGAGGAATTGCAAAAGCAGCTAAAAAATCAGGAAGAGTAGCAGCAGAAGGACTAGTTGATGCTTACATTTCAGAAGATGGAAAAGTAGGAGCAGTTGTAGAAGTAAACTCAGAAACAGACTTCGTTGCAAAAAATGAAGAATTTAAGGAATTTGTTGCTTCTGTAGCAAAACAAGTTGTCGAAAAAAATCCAAAAGATGTAGAAGATTTATTAGCGCAAGAATCAATCGACAATCCAGGAAAAACTGTAAAAGAAGTATTGGTTGAAAAAATAGCAAAAATAGGAGAAAATCTAACTATTAGAAGATTTAAAAGATTTCAATCAGATTGCTTAGTTGAAAAATACATACATGGCGAGGGAAAAATTGCAGTTTTAGTAAATATGTCAAAAGGAGACAAAGATGTTGCAAAAGATGTTTGTATGCAAATTGCAGCAGCTAGGCCAGAATTTTTAGATGAAGCATCAGTTCCAGAAGATAGATTAGCTAAAGAAAAAGAAATTCTAAAAATTCAAACTATGAATGAAGGAAAGCCAGAAGCTATAGCAGAAAAAATCGTTCAAGGAAGAATAAGAAAATTCTTTGAAGAAGTTTGCTTAGTAGATCAACCATTCGTTAAAAATCCAGACATAAAAGTTTCACAATTACTAAAAGAAAAAAATGCAGAGGTAGTTGAGTTTGCTAGATTTGAAAAAGGCGAAGGAATAGAGAAAAAAGAAGAAAACTTTGCAGAAGAAGTAATGAAACAATTAAAATAATAGAAATAATTGAAAAATATATAAATACAGTACTAAAAATTAAGAAAATATTAAAAAAGTACTGTATTTTTTTTTAATATATGATAAAATAACAAGGATAAAAATATATATTTAAGGAGAGTGGAAAAATTGTCAAACGAAAAATCATCAGAATCTGAAAATACTAAACCAAAATACAAAAGAGTACTATTAAAACTAAGCGGTGAAGCACTAGCAGGAGAACAAAAAACAGGAATAGACCCAAAAGTATTGGGTGGAATTTGTGATAAAATAAAAGAAGTAGTAGAAATGGGAGTTCAAGTGGCCATTGTAGTAGGAGCAGGAAACTTCTGGAGAGGAAAATATGGAAAAGATATGGAAAGAACTACAGCAGATTATATGGGAATGCTTGCAACTGCAATGAATGCATTAGCTTTGCAAGATGCTTTAGAAGCTAGAGGATTGTTCTCAAGAGTACAAACAGCTATTGAGATGAGAGAAATTGCAGAGCCTTTTATTCAAAGAAAAGCAATAAAACATTTAAATAAAGGAAGAGTTGTAATTTTTGCTTGTGGCACGGGTCATCCATATTTTACAACAGATACAGCTGCTGTATTAAGAGCTACAGAAATTGGAGCTGATATAATTTTACTTGGAAAATCAGTAGATGCAGTATATTCAGCAGACCCTGAAATAGATTCAAGTGCAGAAAAATATGACGAAATATCATATTTAGATGTGCTAAATAAAGATTTAAAAGTAATGGATTCAACTGCAACAGCAATGTGTAGAGACAATAATATTCCACTACTAGTTTTTGGAATTGCAGATCCAGAAAATATAGTAAGAGCAGTTAGAGGAGAAAAAATTGGTACAATTGTAAGATAATTAAATTTTAATGTAAATATAAGGAGAGAAATTTATGGATTATACAGATATAAAAGAAAAAATGAATAGAACAATAAATGTTTTTGACGAAAAATTAGCAGAGGTTAGGGCTGGTAGAGCAAACCCAGCAATATTAAATAAAATAAAAATTGATTATTATGGCACACCAACACCAATAAATCAAATTGCAGGAATTTCAGTGCCAGAAGCACGATTAATTGTAATTCAACCTTGGGATGCTAGTGCATTAAAAGAAATAGAAAAAGCTATTTTAGCATCAGATATAGGCATTAACCCAAATAATGATGGAAAAGTAATAAGACTAACTTTCCCAGAGCTAACAGAAGAAAGAAGAAAAGAAATAGTAAAAGATGTTAGAAAAATGGCCGAAGAAACAAAAGTTGCAATAAGAAGCATTAGAAGAGACGGCATGGATCAAGCCAAAAACTCACAAAAAAATGGCGAAATGACAGAAGATGAATTAAAACAGGCAGAAAGTGAAATTCAAAAAATAACAGATAAATATATTGACGAAGTAGATAAAATGCTAGAGTCAAAAGAAAAAGAACTTATGTCAGTCTAAAAAATTGCCAAGAGGGACGTAGCAAAATGGCAAAAAATTGCCAAAAAGGTACGTCCCTAGTGGCAAAAAAGGAGAAAAAAATGGATTTTAAAGAGCAGTTATCACAGTATCAAAATATGATTAATCATGAGTTGGAGAAGTATTTGAGAAAGCAGAAGTGCCCAGAAGAAGTTTGGAATAGCTCAATGGAGTATAGCCTTATGTCTGGAGGAAAGAGGCTAAGGCCAATTCTTACAGTAGCTACATATCAATTATTTAAAGATGATATTGATGTATGTATGCCTTATGCGGTTGCAATTGAGATGGTACATAATTTTTCTTTGATTCATGATGATTTGCCAGGAATTGATAATGATGATTTTAGGCATGGAAGGCAGACAAATCATAAAAAGTTTAATGAGGCGACTGCAATTCTTGCAGGAGATGGATTATTAAACCAAGCATATATGGTAATAAGTAGTGATTTTGAGAAATGCCTAAAGGATAAAGAGAATTTAAGTGAAAAGCAATTGATACATTATTTGAATAAGAGGACGAAGATTTTTACTGAGTTTTCAAATGCAGTTGATAGAATGATTGCTGGTGAATATGTTGATACTGAGTATGAGGGTAAACAAATTTCTGAGCAATATTTGGACTATATGCATGAAAATAAAACAGGAGCACTTTTAAAGTTGGCAGTAAGGATGGGAGCTATTCTTGCTGAATGTGCTGAGGATGACCTAGAGAAGCTAAGTATTTATGCAGAAAAGATAGGATTGGCATTTCAGATAAAGGATGATATTTTATCTGAGGAAGGTGACGAGAAGATTCTTGGAAAGCCGGTAGGAAATGACAAAAAGATGGGAAAATGTACATATATTTCTAAATATGGTTTGGAAAGGTCAAAAGAGATTTTAGATAGAATAACTAAAGAAGCAATTAAAGAATTGGAAGAATATAGTGACAAAGCAAATTTTCTAAGAGAACTTGCTTTGTATGTGCAAAATAGAAATAAATAAGGAGACATAAAATGGACTTTGATAGAGAAAAAATGCCCAAACATATTGCAATTATAATGGATGGAAATAGAAGATGGGCAAAAGCAAAGGGCTTACCAGCAAACTATGGACATAAAGAAGGAGCTAAAACACTAGAAAAAATTGTAAGATATTGCAATAAAATTGGACTAAAATATATAACTGTATATGCATTTTCTACTGAGAATTGGAAAAGAGCACAAGATGAGGTAAATGCATTGATGCTATTATTGCAAAGCTACTTAGATGATTATTCTAAAAGAGCTGATACAGAAAATATAAAAGTACAGATTTTAGGTGATATATCAGCGTTATCTGTAGGAATGCAAAAAAGTATAAAAAAATGTGTGGAAAGGACTAAAGACAATACAGGTGTTACATTTAATATTGCTTTAAATTATGGAGGTAGAGACGAAATTGTAAGGGCAGTTAGAGCTATTGCCGAAAATGTAAGAGATGGAAAAATAGAAGTAAATCAAATTGATGAAGATATGATATCAGATAATTTGTATACAAAGGGAATGCCAGACCCAGATTTGTTAATAAGGACAAGTGGAGAAATGCGAACAAGTAATTTTTTACCTTGGCAGTTGGTATATTCAGAATTCTTATTTGTAGATAAAAATTGGCCAGACTTTACAGAAGAAGATGTAGATAAGGCTATTATAGAATATGAAAGAAGACATAGAAAATTTGGCGGAAATTAAGTAAAAAGAAAGGAAGAAAAATGGATATTAAGAGAATTACATCAGGACTATTAGGATTTCCACTAGTATTAATAGTTTTAGTATTTGGAAATAAAATAGTTGTAGATATAGCATTAGCAATAATAGCATTGCTTAGCATGAATGAGTATTTTAATGCAATAAGTAAAGTGGCAGAGCCAGTAAAGTGGATAGGTTATTTAAGTTGCTTAAGTATAGCAATAGTACCTATTATACCAGAAGAATATATATCTATGGTTGCAACACTTTCAGTTCCTACAATATTAATAATATTATTTGCACAGGTTGTTGCTACAGATATGAAAACAAGCTTTAAGGATATTGCATATACATTTATAGGAATTCTTTATATTGTATTTTTTACATTGTTTGTTGCTCTTATTGATGGAATGAAAGATGGAAAAATATTGATTTGGTACGCAATATTAGCTTCATGGGGTACTGATATATTCGCATATTTTATTGGAAAATATTTTGGAAAACATAAATTTAGTAAAGTAAGTCCTAAAAAATCAATAGAGGGATGCATAGCAGGAACTTTAGGAGCTTTAATTTTAATGCTTATATATACATATATAGCAAATACTTTTTGGGGAATGAATTATTCATATTTATATATAGCTGGAATAAGTATAATATTAAGCCTAGTAGGTCAAATAGGAGATTTTGCAGCTTCTAGCATAAAAAGATATGTTGGAATAAAAGACTTTAGTAATTTGATACCAGGCCATGGCGGAATGCTAGATAGGATAGATAGCTTAATATTTTTAGCACCTTTTGCTTATGTGCTATTAAGTTTTTTATAGACAAAAGGAGGAAACAATTTGCTTTTTTTCTTAATATCAGCAATAAAAATAATTGTATTGCTAGGATTTTTGATATTAATTCATGAATGTGGCCACTTTGCTGTTGCAAAATGGTGTAATGTAAAAGTAAATGAATTTGCAATTGGCTTTGGACCTACAATATGGAAAAAACAAGGAAAAGAAACTAAATATGCAGTACGTTTAATTCCACTAGGTGGTTTTGTTAGTATGGAAGGAGAAGACGAGAGAACGGAAGATTCTAGGTCTTTTTCTAATGCAAGTATTCCAAAAAGAATAGCAATTTGTTTAGCAGGGGCAACAGTGAATATAATTTTTGCAGTCGTAGTGTATTTTATATTAGCATCAACAGCTGGAACATTTATATCAAATGAAATAGATAGTATAGTTGCGGGCTATGCAGCAGAAGAAGCAGGATTGCAGGCTGGTGACAAAATAATAGAAATAGATGATAAGAAAATAGAAAATAAATATGATATAGATGATGCTATGGCAGAATCAAATGGAAATGAAATCCATGTAGCGGTGGAAAGAAGCGGAGAAAATTTAGAATATAATATAAAGCCAACTGAAGTAAAATCTAAAGTAACAGGCATGTACTTAGATGATAAGTGTAAAATAGTTGCTATTGACAAAGGCAGTTGCTCTGAAAAACAAGGGATTAAAGCAAATGACACATTAATAAAAATTAATGATATAGAAATTAATGGCGATAGGGACAAGGCAATAGAAGCTTTAAGGCAATCTGACACAGACACAATAAAATTGACAGTAGAGAGAGGAAATCAAAAAATTGATATAAATTTAACACCAGATTATGTAAGTACATATTATTTGGGTATAAATTTAAAACAAGCGGCAGATACTTTAATAAATAGAATTATAAATGGAGGAATTGAAACAAAAGAATTCCTACTATCAATAGTAGACAATCTAAAGCAATTATTTACAGGAAATGTTGGTGTAGACCAAATGATGGGACCTGTTGGAATATCAGAAGTTGTAGTAAAAACAAATGGTTTTAGAGAATTTGTAGAATTGATGGCACTTGTTTCATTGTCACTGGGAGTAACAAATTTATTGCCGGTGCCAGCGTTAGATGGTGGGAAAATTTTATTATTGATAATAGAGGCCATTAGAAGAAAACCTTTAAAACAAGAAACCGAAATAAATATACAGTTGCTAGGAATATCAATTTTGTTAGCATTATCATTATATGTTACTTATAATGATATACTTAGAATTCTATAAAAAACGATTGACAAAAAGGACAAATTAATAGATAATATAAATGTACAAAAAGAAGAAATAAAAAGAGGATACTAAGGAGGAAATTAATAATGTACATATTTAATAGAATAACAGTAAATCCACAATTACCAAAGAGAATTGAAAAAATTTCAGAAATATCAAATAATTTATGGTGGTCTTGGAATACAGAATTTTTGAGACTATTTCAAGAAATAGATAGAGACTTATGGGAACAATCAAACAAAAATCCAGTTAAATTTTTAAAACATGTATCGCAAGATAGACTTGAAAAAGCAGCAAAAGATTTGCTGTTTTTAAGGGACTATGACAAAGTTGTTGATAATTATGAAGCTTATATGAGTAGCAAAAATACTTGGTTTGCCAATAGATACCCAGAGAATAAAAATGATTTAATAGCATATTTTTCTGCTGAATATGGCCTAGATCAGACTATTCCTATATATTCAGGTGGGCTTGGAATTCTATCAGGAGACCATTTAAAATCAGCAAGCGACTTAGGTATCCCTTTAGTAGCAGTTGGACTTTTATATAAGGATGGATATTTCAACCAAAAAATTGATGGAAATGGGCAACAACAAACAGAATATAATAAGCTTGAACTTGAAAACATGCCAATAAATCCTGTAAAGGACGAAAATGGCAATGACTTAATAATATATGTAAAATTTCCAAAGAGAAGATTATATTTAAAGGTTTGGAGTATAAATGTTGGAAGGGTAAAACTATATTTGTTGGATTCAGATATAGAAAAGAATAATCCAGAAGATAGAGATGTGACCCTTAAACTATATGGCGGTGATCAAGAAATGAGAATACGCCAAGAAATAGTTTTAGGCATGGCTGGTGTTAATTTACTTGTAAAATATTTGCACTTAAATCCAACAGTATATCACATGAATGAGGGGCATTCTGCATTTTTAAATTTAGAGATAATTAAAAATATAATAAGAGATAAACAAGTATCTTTTGAGGTAGCACGAGATATAGCAAGTTCAAAAACAGTATTTACAACACATACACCTGTGCCAGCTGGAAATGATATATTCCCAATTGCATTAGTTGAAAAATATTTTAAAGACTTTTGGCCACGTTTAGGTTTATCAAGAGAAGAATTCCTAAAATTAGGAATGAAACCATGTAAAGACCTAGAACCTGGGTTCAATATGGGAATATTGGCATTAAAAATAGCAGGCAAAAAGAATGGCGTAAGCAAACTACATGGAGCTGTCTCAAGGGAACTATTTAGTGAAGTATGGCCCAATATTTTGCCAAGCGAATCTCCTATAGGATATGTAACAAATGGAATTCATACTTGTTCATGGCTAGCGCCAAGATTGAAAGAATTGTACAACAAATATTTAATGCCATACTGGCAAGATAATATGCATCAAGAAAATGTATGGGAAAAAATAAAGAACATACCAGATGAAAAATTGTGGGACGTACATAGAGACAGAAAAATAAAATTAATAAATTTAGTAAAAGAAAATGTTTCACAACGTCTAAGAAGAGAAGGATATAGCTATGATGACATTTATGAGATAGTATCAAAACTAAATCCAGACTATTTAACTATTGGCTTTGCAAGAAGATTTGCAACATACAAAAGGGCAACTTTGATTTTCAAAGATTTAGAGAGAATTACGCAAATATTTAATAACGAAGAAAAGCCAATTCAACTAATATTTGCTGGAAAAGCACATCCAGCAGACAAAGAAGGACAAGATTTAATAAAATATATTCATCAAATATCAATGATGCCACAATTTAAAGGGAAAATTTTCTTACTAGAGAACTATAATATCGCAATGTCAAGATATTTAGTTAGTGGTGTAGATGTATGGCTAAACAATCCAAGAAGGCCAATGGAAGCCTCAGGAACTAGTGGACAAAAGGCATCTGTAAATGGCGTAATAAACTTTAGTGTACTAGACGGATGGTGGGCAGAAGGTTATAACCAAAACAACGGCTGGACAATAGGCACAAATCAAGAATATAATTCTTATGAAGAACAAGACATCGCAGATAGCCAAAGTATGTACCATACATTAGAAGAAAAAATAATACCAACATACTATGATAGAGACAAAAATGGCATTTCAAAGAGATGGATGCAATTGATGAAAAATTCAATAATATCAACAGGTGGAAAATATAGTACTTCAAGAATGCTTGTTGATTATACAAGCAAATATTATATTCCATTATGTAATTTGACTAAGAAATACTATTCAGATATAGACAATGTTGCAGAATTTAATAATTGGAAGAATGAACTATATACAAACTGGAAAGACATAAAAATCACACAAACTGACAATGTTGACAATATCACAATAGATGCAGGAGATAGCATAAATGTTGGCTGTGAAGTAGAATTGCCTAATATAGATGTTGATAGCGTATCTGTTGAAGCATATTGCGGAAAAATGTTAGACAATGGCGTAATGGAAGATGTACAGATAATACCAATGCAGTTGCAAGAAAGTGACGAAGATAGCAAGAAGTATTATTTTACAACAAAAATACAGCTAAAATCAGGCGGAAATTATGGCTATACATTTAGAGTAATGCCTAAAAATAAAATGATATTAGAGCCTGCTAACTTGAATTTGGTAAAGTGGCTAACAAAATAAAAA
>ERZ1643246.3467-NODE-3467-length-13518-cov-30.528931_pt1 | contig 13518 bp, 17 predicted proteins | sample MGYA00579265_ERZ1643246 | MGnify/ENA primary metagenome ERZ1643246 (study PRJEB29033, sample SAMEA4952261) | chicken gut metagenome | biome: Broiler Chicken; feature: Gastrointestinal Tract; material: Caecum | place: Ireland | collected 2018 | study: Broiler... | reverse complement strand
CTAGAATATGGAGCAATATCATAATTCTGAAAAAAAATTGCCAATGAGTTTTCTGTTAAGTAAAATTGATTAAACTTAAAATTATTTAAAACTAATTGACAGGTATTATCAAAATAAACTATGCTATTATTTTCTTTATTCACTTCAATTTGATTATTTATTTCTTGCAAAATATATAAAAGAAAACAAGAATCATTTTTATACAAATCATAAAGTAGAAAATTTTTTCCGCAGTAAAATATTCCAATTTTGAGCAGATACAACAGTAGAACCATGTGCACCACCTGTAAAAGTATAGTCCTTTTGAAATAAACTTATAATATATTTTTCATTAAAAGTTACTGTAAAATCAGAAGAAAATTCATAAGGAAAGGTAGGATAGCCATTTGCTGTGTTATAGTCATAATCACTTTTAGCCAAAAAATATAAATTCTTTTCTGCATATAATTTATTATTAAAAGCTTGTATTTGATTAAAATGATTAAATTTTTCTACCCCATAGATATATGTATTAGAGTTAATTTTAGGATAAGAAATAGAGTATTTTAAAATAATAGAACTTTTATATTTTAAATTTTTTTCTAAAGTAATTTTTTGTATTTCTAACATAATATCACCATTTAATAATATGCATTAACTTAATTTTAAATAAGTATATTTAGAATTATAATGTAACAATTATTTATTATGTGATTTATGATTGACTTTTAACAAGTTTTTTTCTAAAATAGGTTTGGATACAAAAGTATTCACTTAAGAACTTATTTACTTAATGCAATAATTATTGTAAAATTATAATCTATAAAAAATATAATAGATATATCAATGAAATATCTATTCAAATTATAAAAAATAGAAAAATAAATATAAAAGAAAGAGTGGTATAAAATGATAGACATAGAAAATGCAAAAAAAGTTTTTGATGAATATGTTTCAAATTATGACCCAACAGTAGGAAGAATAAAATTAAAAATAGAACATATAAAAAGAGTTGCAGAAAATATTAAAAATATAGCATTAGAGCAAGGTTTAGATAGTGAACAAATAAAACTAGCGGAAATTATAGGATTATTGCATGATATAGGACGATTTGAGCAAGTAAGACTATATGATACATTCAGTGATAAAATTTCAGTAAACCATGGAGAATATGGGGTAAAAGTATTATTTAAAGATGGCTTAATTAACAAATTTAAGTTAAGTGAAAAAGATAAAGAAATAGTAAAACTAGCAATTTTAAACCATAATAGAGATAAAATACAAGAAGGATTAGATGACGAACAATTATTGTATGCAAAAATGATAAGAGATGCAGATAAACTTGATATATATTATACAATGTGTAAATATGATTTTAAAGACACTTTTTGGTATCCAGACTTTGACTGTGAAGAAATTAGTGATTTAATAATGAATGAATTTAAAAATGATAAAAAAGTAAATTATACAGATATTAAAAACAATGCAGATGTTATAGTTATTTTTTATGCATATGTTTATGATTTGTATTTTGAGACGACAAAAAATATTTTAAAAGAAAAAAATTATTTAGAAAAATTCACAGAAAAAGTATGTAAAAATTTTAAAAGTGAAAAAATACATACTCAAGTTAAAGAAATTTTAGAAATTTCAAGCGGACAATAGGGACAGGCCATTTTGTCCGAGAAAAAGTGAACGCTAGGGATGAACGCTAGGGACACTCCATTTTGTTCACACTAGCTTAAAGTAAACATTTCAAGGATGTATATTTACACTTTTTAAAGTATTTTTGAAATGCTTGATTTAAGCCGATGTGAACGAAAATGAGTGTCCCCAACGTTCACAAAAAAATTTAATCGGACAAAATGGACTGTCCCTATTGTCCGAAGGAAAGAGGCGATAAAATGAATTATCCAAAAAAATTAAAAAAAGGTGATACAATTGGAATATGTGCTCCATCTGGAGGAATTACAAAGGAAGTTGATATAAAAAAATTAGAGTATGCAGAAAAAAATTTGCAAAATATGGGGTATAAGATTATAGAAACCCAAAGTGTTAGAAATGAATATAGAGGTAGAAGTGCAACAGGAAAGCAAAGGGCAGAAGAATTTATGCAATTATTAGAAAATCCAGATGTTAAACTTATAATATTTGCAGCAGGTGGCGATTTTTTAGTGGAGATGTTGGATTATTTAGATTTTAATAAAATAAAAAAAATAGAGCCTAAATGGATGCAAGGATATTCTGATATAACAGGAATAAATTATTTGTTTAATACAATTTTAGATATACCATCTATATATTGTCAAAACATAAAAGATTATTGTATAAGACCAATATGTAGAAATTTAAGTGATGCACTTAAAATAGCAAGTGGTGAAGAAATAGAACAAAAATCATTTGAAAAATATGGGAAAATTCCTGATTTTAGAAATACTTTTAATGAAGAAGAAAAAAGTAATGAAGAATTAAGCGAAGAAGAAAATGGTAATAATGAATTAAGCAAAGAAGAAATAACAAAAGAACATGAATTTACAGAAAAAGTTGAATGGAAAAACTTGAATAATGAATCAAAAATAAATATAAAAGGAAGAGCCTTAGGAGGATGTTTAGATGTTTTAAAAACATTTATAGGAACTAAATATGATAATGTAAATAATTATATAGAAAAACATAAAAAAGATGGAATAATATGGTTTTTAGAAGTTTTTGAAATGAGTACACCAACACTATATCTGACATTATGGCAAATGAAAGAAGCAGGATATTTTAAAAATTGCACAGGAATAATATTTGGAAGACCATTATTTATAAGGAATGACTATGATACAGATTTTAATCAAACTGTAAAAGAAGTTTTAGGAGATTTAAAAATTCCAATAATATGTGATGCAGACATTGGGCATGTAAAACCACAATTAGCAATTGTAAATGGAGCAATTTTAGATATTACTTCTGAAAATGGAAAAGGACTTGTAAAAACATATTTAAAATAAAGTTAATAAATGAGGAGTATAGACATAAAAATGAACACAAAAATAAAGATAGGAATATTCGATTCAGGAATTGGAGGAATAACAGTATTAAAAGAAATAATAAAAATACTACCAAATGAACAATATGTATATTATAGTGATTCAAAAAATAATCCATATGGTGATAAACCAAAAGAAGAAATAAAAAAGATTTGTGATAAAATTTGTAGACATTTATTACAAAAAGGATGTAATGTAATTGTAATTGCATGTAATACAGCAAGTGCAGTATCAGCTAAATTTCTAAGGAACAAATATAAAGATATACCAATTATAGCAATAGAACCAGCATATAAAATGGTACATGATTATGCACCAAATGGAAGAACATTAGTTATGGCAACACAAGGAACAATAAAAAGTGAAAAATTTAACTTATTATTTAAAAAATATAATAATCATAAAACAAAGCTATTAGCATGTAGTGGATTAGCTGATATAATTGAAGAAGGCAATAATCAAAAAGTTGAAAAATATTTAGAAGAAGAAATAGGAAGTTTAAAAGGAAAAATAGATAATGTAGTACTAGGTTGCACACATTATCCATTAGTGCAAAATGAAATAGCTAAAATACTAGGAAATGTAAAATTCTTTAATGGAGCAACAGGACTAGCTATACATCTAAAAGATGTTTTAAAAGAGAATAATTTATTAGAAAATGAAGTAGTAGAAAATAATATTTTAGAAAAAGAATCGCCTAAGAAAAATGAAATATTAAAAAATATACAAATGACAAATGAGACTAAAATAAAAATAGAATTTGAAGATTCATCAAAAGATAAGAAAAAAGAACAAAGATTTTTTGATTTATTATGAGTGATGTTTAGGAGAATTTATATAAAAAAGTAAAAAGAAAGAAGTGATTTTATGAAAATACTAAAAAATACACTAAAAAGCAGATTAAATATAAGAACAGAAAAAGACTATCCAATTAAAGGAATGGAATTTATAGATATAATGCCACTAATAATTCAAAAAGAAGTTTTTGCAGAAATAATAGAAAAATTTGCACAAGAAATTGCGAAAAACAAAGTAGATTATATTGTAGCACCAGAATCAAGAGGTTTTCTTCTAGGAACAGCAGTTGCAAATAAGCTAAATGTAGGATGTATTCCAGTTAGAAAAAAAGGAAAATTACCACCAACAACAATAGAAAAAGAATTTACATATGAAAAAGAATATGGAAAAGACAGTTTAGCTTTACCTAAATTAGTAGGAGAAACGTATGAAGGAAAAAACTACTATATAATAGATGATATATATGCAACAGGAAATACTATGAAAGCAATAGAAGAAGCAATAAAATCTCTAGGAGGAAAAGTAACAGGAAAAGCTGTAATAATGAATATTGTAGAATTAAATAATGAAAAAGATATAATATCACTAATTGATATAAATGAAGAATAAAGAGTATAAAAATAAGAAAAAATGGTTACACTCTGAATAGAAAATATTAGAAAGGAAGAGTGTAATGGAAGAATTAGTTAAAAATTTAAATACTTTTTTATCAGAGCTTGCAGTTTTTTACAGAAAATTGCAAAATTATCATTGGAATGTTACAGGAAAAGACTTTTTTACAATGCATGAAAAATTAGAAGAATATTATGATGAAATAAACGAAGAAATTGATATTGTAGCAGAACATATCTTAATGCTAGGATATCAGCCTTTAGGAACAATGACAGACTATTTAGAAAATGCAACTATTGAAGAAGCAAAAAATGAAAAAGTAAAAAGTTGTGCAGTTATAACAAATTTAATAGAAGATTATACAATATTATTACAAAAAGCAAATAAGATAAAAAGATTAGCAGATGAAAAAAGCCATTATTCAACATCAACAATGATAGATGATTGTATAGGAGCATATACAAAAAATTTATGGATGCTTAAACAAAGCCAAGAATAGGAACAAAGGAAAAAAGAGGAACAGGAAACAGGGAACAGGGAACAAGGGACGGTCCTTAAAATCCCTCCTATAAGGGAATGTGGGGACAGACCTCAGAACAGGGAATAGGGGACGGTCCTTAAAATCCCTCCTATAAGGGAATGTGGGGACAGACCTCAAAAAAAGTTTATTTTTTATAAAAAATTTCAATCTTTTTTTGAGGTCTGTCCCCACATTCCCTTATAGGAGGGATTTTAAGGACCGTCCCCTATTCCCTGTTCTGAGGTCTGTCCCCATATTCCCTTATAGGAGGGATTTTAAGGACCGTCCCTTGTTCCCTGTTCCCTTTCCCTATTCCTCTTTTTTCTTTTCCTAAAAATAAATTAAAAAAATCTTGACTTTTACAAAAACTTGGTATATGATGTAACAAAATTAGGAATTATTCTTAATTTAAGGAGAAGATTTATGAGTAACTATTCAAAGCAAAGAGAAATTATATTAGGAGTAATTAAAGAACTAAAGACACATCCAACTGCAGAAGAATTATATATAGCTGTTACAAAAAAGGATAATAAAATAAGTAAAAGTACAGTTTATAGAAATATTAACATTTTATTAGAAAGTGGACAAATAAAGAAAATAAGCAATCCAGTTGGACCTGATAGATATGATTATGTATCTATTCCACATAATCATGTTATATGTGAAAAATGTGGAAAAATATATGATTTATATTGTAAAATACCAGAAGATTTAAAACAAGATGTAAATAATGAATTATCAGGAAAAATTTCTTTAATTAGTAATATAACTCTAAATGGAATATGTTATGAATGTAAATCTAAAAAAAATTTAGGAGGTAATTAAAATGGATTTAAAAGGAACAAAAACAGAAAAAAATTTAATGGAAGCTTTTGCTGGAGAATCACAAGCAAGAAATAAATATACATATTTTGCAAGCAAAGCAAAAAAAGAAGGATATGAGCAAATAGCAGCAATATTCCAAGAAACAGCAGACAATGAAAAAGAACATGCAAAAATGTGGTTTAAATTATTACAAGGTGGAGATATAAAATCAACAGTAGAAAACTTACAAGCTGCAGCTGAAGGAGAAAATTATGAATGGACAGATATGTATGACAGAATGGCTAAAGAAGCAAAAGAAGAAGGTTTTGATCATATCGCATTCTTATTCTCAGAAGTTGCAAAAATAGAAAAAGAACATGAAGCAAGATATAAAAAACTAATTGAAAACATGGAAAATGGATTAGTATTTAGCCGTGATGGAGATAGAATTTGGAAATGTAGAAACTGCGGACATATTGTAATAGGAAAATCAGCTCCAGAAATTTGTCCAGTATGTAGTCATCCAAAAGCATATTTTGAAATCAAAGCTGAAAATTATTAAAATTATAATATTATAAAAATAAAACTCTCATAAAACTTATGTTATGGGAGTTTTATTCTATTTTAAGAATGACTATAAGAATTTCAATTGCATACAAAAAATTATATTATAACATCTCTTTGAAGCTTTTCTATAAAAAAGACAGTGAATCATAACAAAGTATCATATCAAAAAAATAAAACCAACTTTGAAATTTGACCATATTTACATTTTATGCTATAATAACACAAAAGTTTCAAAGGAGAAAAAAATGCCAAAATTTTTTATAACACAAAGTCAAATTGTAGATAAAAATGCATATATAGAAGGACAAGATGTTAATCACATAAAAAAAGTTTTACGCTATAAAACAGGAGACAAAATAGAAATCTGCAATAAAGACACTGAGGAAAACTTTTTAGGAGAAATACAAGAAATTCAAGAAAATATAATAAAATGTTCTAATTTAACAAAAATAGAAAAGAAAGCAGAATCAAATATAAAAATCACAATTTTTCAAGGATTACCTAAAGCAGATAAGATGGAATTAGTAATACAAAAATCTGTTGAATTAGGAGTTTTTGAAATAACACCATTAAAAATGAAAAGATGTGTTGTTAAATTAAACGAAAAAGACTTAGGTAAAAAAATAGAAAGATGGCAAAAAATATCAGAAGTAGCGGCAAAACAATGTGAAAGAGATTATGTACCTAAAATTAATTTACCTACAGATATAAAGAAATTATGTGCACAAATAAAAGAATATGATTTATTTATTGTAGCATATGAAAAGGAAGATAAAAAAACTCTAAAAGAAGTAATAAATAAATTCAAGCAAAATATAAACACGCAAAAAGAAATAAGAATAGGAATTGTAATAGGTCCAGAAGGTGGAATTGACCAAGAAGAAATAAATAATTTAAGTAATAGTGGAGCACAAGTTGTAACTTTAGGAAAAAGAATATTAAGAACAGAAACTGTGGCATTAAATGTTTTGAGTATATTGATGTATGAATTAGAAAATATCTAATATATATAAAAGAAACAATCAAAAGGTCAATAGTTTTATTCCGATAATTCGGACAATTCCGACAATTCGGACAAAATGGACTGTCCCTAACATCCGAAATGAATTGCTCCTAACATCTGGATTGATATCAACAGAAAGGAATATTGGTAAAAAATGAAAAAGCCAAAAAATAAAGATAGCAAAAATTTAGAATTTATAAAAAAAGAAAAAGAATTTAAAGGAAAAATGAATAAGCAAATACAATCTAATATATTGATAGCAATAGCTCTAATGATATATTTTTTAATATTAAGTACAACATACCAAATATTAGGGCAAATGACAGTGCTTTCTGCTACTAAAATATTGGCAATAGTATTGCTTTTATTAGGAATTTTTGTAATGGAAAGGGCATATAAAAAAGATGATGGAAAGCTTGCAATACATAGTATTGAGGTATTGCTTATAGCAGCACATACATTATCAATTAGATATGTTGTTGCAAAATACAATTTTTCTTTTCCACTATATATAACAGTATCTTCGTATATATTTGCAATATATTTCGTATTTAAATCAATTATAATTTATACAAAACAAAGAAAAGAATATTTAGAAAGTTTTAGTGATATTCCAGAAATAACAAAAAAAGAAGAGCCTATTGTAAAAGAAGCAAAGAAGAGAAATAATAAGAATGAGCAAATAAGAAATAAAAGCGATAATAAAAAAGAACATATGCAAAAAGAATTTGATCCAAGTAAATTAGATGATATGATTAAAGAATTCAAAAATGGCGAAGATAAGTTAAAAAATATTAAGAAAAATGAAAATAAAATAAAAAGAAAAAGAATAAACGAAAATAAAAATAAAAACCAAAAAGTAAATGAAGATAAAATAGAAAATAGAAAAATAAACGAAGATAAAGTTAAAAACCAAAAAGTAAATGAGGATAAAATAGAAAAAAGAAAAATAAATGAAGATAAAACAAAAGATAGAAAAGTAAACGAAAATAAAGTTAAAAATCAAGAAGTAAATCTAGATAAAATAAAAAATCAAAAAGTAATAGAAAGCAAAGAAAACAAAAATCTAAAAGTAGTAAAAGTAAAAAAAGAAAGTATACAAAATAATGAAACAAAAGATTCTAATAGTAATGGCAATAGCAATAGTAATAAAAAATCTAGAGTTAAAAAAGATTCTAGTAGTAATACCAATAAAAAAGCTAGAGCTACAAAAACAAAAGTAATAGAAAACGAAAAAATAAAAGATAATGCAGAGCAAAAACAAGAAAATGATGAAAAAGTTAAAGTAAAAAATGAATTAAAAAGCAATTCTAAAATAAATGAAAAAGCCAAAAATAAAGAACAAAAAAATCTAAAAATTAAGCCGGAAAAAAGAAAAATATAAATTAAGAGAAAAATATGAAATAAAAGGAAAATATAAAGTAAAAGAAAAATATAAAATATAAGGAAAAAGAATATAAAATAAAAAACCAAAAAAAGAAAATAAAAAGATAAAATAAGATATAATAAGATAAGGTGAAGAAGAATGATAAAAAGTATGACAGGATACGGAAAATGTAGTGAAGAAATAAACAAAAGAGAATATCAAATAGAAATAAAAAGTGTAAACCACAGATATTTAGATATATCAATAAAATTACCAAGACAACTAAATTATTTAGAAGGACAAATAAAAAAAGCGATAAGCACTAAGATAAAAAGAGGAAAAATAGATGTATTTTTTACATTTGAAAATTATTCAGAAGAAGGAAAAGAAATAAAAATAGACAAAGATTTAGCAAGAAGATATATAAAAGAAATGAAACAATTGGCTTTTGAAGAAAAAATTTCATCAGACATAAATATAGTAGAAGTTTTTAAATTACCAGATGTATTAAATATAAAAAATGTACCAGAAGATGACTTAATAAAGCAAGAAACAATGACTGTTTTGGATAAAGCAATTAACCAATTACTAGAAATGCGCACGAATGAAGGAAATAAAATTGCAGAAGATTTATTAAGAAGAATAGAGCATATAGAAGCGGAAATCTTAAAAATATCTGAAAAATCTACTGGACTTATTCAAGAATATGTAGTAAAATTAGAAGGAAGAATTAAAGAAATCATGCAAACAGAAGAAATTGATAAGTCTAGAATAGCTCAAGAAGTTGTTATTTATGCAGACAAAAGTTCAATAGAAGAAGAAATTACAAGACTAAAAAGCCATGTAATTCAATTTAAAGATTTGTTACAATCTAATGAAGCAGTTGGTAAAAAATTAGATTTTATCATACAAGAAATGAACAGAGAAACAAATACAATTGGATCAAAATCAAATTGCTTAGAAATAACAAATAGTGTTATAAATATGAAAACAGAACTTGAAGATATAAGGGAGCAAATTCAAAATATAGAATAGAAAGGATTTGAAGATATGCAATTAGTAAATATAGGATTTGGAAATATTGTATCAGCTTCAAGAATTGTAGCAATTATAAGTCCAGAATCTGCACCAATAAAAAGGTTAATACAAGAAGCAAAAGATAATAAAACAGCTGTAGATGCAACATGTGGAAGAAGGACAAGAGCAGTGCTTATTATGGATTCAGGACATATTATATTATCAGCTGTACAACCAGAAACGGTTGCAGGCAGACTAGATAAGGACATAGATAAAGATATAACAAAAGATGTAGGTATAGCGCCATATATTCAAGAAGAAAAATAAGAAGCTAAAAAGCAAATTGAAAAAGTTAAGGATTAAAAGCTAATAATTAAAAATTATTATAAAAAATATATTAAATAAAAAATCTAGTTTAACTAGAAAAATAGGAGGTAATGTTAAAATGATGGTAAAACCAACAGTAGGAGAATTATTAACAAAAGCAGAAAATAGATATGCTCTAGTAATAGCAACAGCAAAAAGAGCAAGACAATTATCTTTAGGAGCGCAACCACTAACAATAAAAAAAGAAGCATCAATGGTAACTTTAGCAGCAGATGAAATTGCAGATGGAACAGTAGTAATAGTAGAAGATGGAGAATAAAAAGGGGAATAAAAATGTTAGTTATTTTATCTGGAGTATCAGGAGCAGGAAAAGATACAATAAAAAAAGAGTTGATAAAAAGAATGGATAATGTTATATCATTACCATCTTTTACTTCTAGAGCACCAAGAACTGGTGAGGAAGAAGGAGTACAATATCATTTTATATCAAGGGAAGAATTTTTAGAAAAAATAAATAATAATGAATTTTACGAATATGACATACATCACAATAATTATTATGGAACTTCTCGTAAATTGATGAACGAAAAAATACAAAGTGGAAAAATAATAGTAAAAGATATAGAAGTAAATGGAACAGAAAACTTAATAAAATTATTATCAAATGAAACTAAATTAGTACCAATATTTTTAAAAGTAGACAGAGAAGAGCTAAAAAGAAGACTTATAAACAGAGGAGACAATTTAACAGAAGAAGAAATGGAACTAAGATTAGGAAGGCTAGATTATGAAGAATCAAAAATAGGTCTATATGATTATGTTATAAAAAACGATGATTTAGAAAAAACAGTACAAATTATTATGACTATTATAGAAAATGAATTAAGATTAGAAAAAAACAATTAAAAATTTAACAAAGTACTATATAACCAAAGAGGTGTAACAAATGACAGGAATTTTAATCATAATATATATACTGGTATTCATAGTATTTGCCCTAGTAGCATTTTCTGTTATGCAAATTAAACTTGCCGGTATGAAAGTAAAAGATTTTTGGAGTTTTATTGAAGCAAACCAAATGTTAGATAAATTATATAGATTTGCACTACAATACAAAAAAATGTCTCCACAAGAACAAGTTATTTATTTAGCAGAAGCAGAAAAGATATTTACAGCATTTGATAAAGTTCCACCAGAATTATGGGATGAAGAATATGAAAAATACAAAGAAGTATTAAAAAAATATAATGACATAAAAATGATAAGATGGGCTGGACAATAAAGCCAGACCAAAGCGGACAATAAGGTCAGGCCGAAGTGGACAATAGGGACAGGCCAAAATGTCCGAGAAAAAGATTCCCAAAAATAAAGACATGTATTTTAATAGTTAAATTATAGTGAATTTTTTAATAATAGGAAAATAACAGATTAGAAAGGATTTGATTTCTAGATGTGTTCCTATTATTTTTTTTGAAAACCATTTAAGACCTAATTATTTTTTAAAAAAGTATTTAAGAACTAATTTTTTAGTAAAATATAATAAATATAGTTGAAAAATGTTATAGACTTGGTATATATTAAAAAGGTCTTAAAGGAAAGGAAGAAAGAAAATGAAAAAAACAAAAATAACAAGATATATATTTTTTACACTAATGATATTAACATGTATAATTATATTTATATTTTCAAGTCAAAATGGAGAAGAATCAACAGAAGTAAGTGATGGTTTTATAGGTAGATTTATTGATATATTTCCATTAACCAAAAATCAAACAGAAGAACAAAAACAAGAAACTATAGAAAATCTTCAATTTATAGTCAGGAAAACAGCACATTTTAGTATATATACAATTTTAGGAATAACTTCTATGGGATTTATAAACACATATAATATATCTTATAAGAAAAAAATAGGAATATCTTTTTTAATAGGAGTATTATATGCTATCTCTGATGAATTTCACCAATTATTTTCATCTGGAAGAACAGCGAAAGTAATGGATGTTGGAATTGACTCGGCTGGGGTTATTTTTGGGATACTTATTGTATATATAATTATAAAAATATATAAAAATGTTAAAACTAAAAAAGAAAAAGTTACGTTGTAGCATTTTTTTAGAATTTTGTTAAATCTTGTAAAAATAATAGACAAAATAATCTTTTATGTGATATAATCTGCAATAAGAAAAGAGGGTTATTATGAGAGATAAAGAAAAAAAGAGAAGTGGATTAAAAATATTTGGGATAATTATATTAGTTTTGGTAATTCTTTTAGTTGCTATCATAGGATTTACATATTTTTTTGTAGTCGATAAATTAAATAAAATTCAAAGAGTAGATTTAGATATTAGTCAATTAGATATTTCAGAAGAAGCAGAACAAAATTTAACAGGATATAGAAATATAGCTTTATTTGCAATAGACAGTAGATCAATAGAAGACTATGGAGAAGGCAATAGAAGTGATGGAATAATAATTGCAAGTATAAATAATGAAACAAAAGAAGTAGAATTAGTATCAGTATATAGAGATACATATGTACAAATAGAAGGTCATGGGTTAGATAAAATAACACATGCTTATTCATATGGAGGAGCACCACTTGCAATAAGTACACTAAATACAAATTTAGATTTGAATATTAAAGAATTTGTAACAGTAAATTTTGATGCAGTAGCAGAAGCAATAAATCAATTAGGAGGAGTTACAATTACTGTTGAACCAGAAGAACTTCAATATATAAATTCTTATATTAGAGAAACTTCAAAAGTTACAGGAATAAGTACAAAAGAAGTAACTCAAGCAGGAACACAAGTATTAGATGGAGTTCAAGCAGTGGCATATGCCAGAATACGTTATACAAGTGGAGGAGACTATAAAAGAGCAGAAAGAATGAGAACAGTTGTGGAAGCAGCATTTAATAAATTGAAAACTAAAAGTTTATCAGAGATAAATGCATTTGCTGATGCAATATTACCTAAAATTTATACAAATATTTCAACAGGAGATATATTGGCAATGGTTCCAGATTTAACTAAGTATAAGGTTTCAGAAAGTATAGGATGGCCATATGAAACAAGAGGAAAAACTATGAATGCATGGTATGGTATACCAGTTACACTTGAAAGTAATGTACAAAAATTGCATCAAGAACTATTTGATGAGCAAGATTATGTACCATCACAAACAGTAAAAGATATAAGTAATCAAATAATAAATAAAACAGGTTATAGTAATTAGAATAGATTTTTGAAATCTATTCTAGAATTTAAACTGTTCTAAAGGTTACAATAAGTTTTTGTAAAATAATATCTATAAGTTCTTAAAATCTTATTTTAACTAAAAAGTTAAGTATAAAGTGACATAAAAAGTCAAGTTGAAATAGTTGCAAAAATTGTCGAAATATGGTAAAATAAAATTGTTTGACAAGTATAGAAACAGGATGTTGAATTTATATTTTTAGGGGGAAATATAAAATGAATATTAAAGA
>ERZ1643246.3466-NODE-3466-length-13519-cov-5.655377_pt1 | contig 13519 bp, 10 predicted proteins | sample MGYA00579265_ERZ1643246 | MGnify/ENA primary metagenome ERZ1643246 (study PRJEB29033, sample SAMEA4952261) | chicken gut metagenome | biome: Broiler Chicken; feature: Gastrointestinal Tract; material: Caecum | place: Ireland | collected 2018 | study: Broiler... | reverse complement strand
TGCTCTGGAGGTGGATACCGCAGGAGCGGATGGTGCCGGGGCAAAGACGGATACCGGTAAAGCGGATGGTGCCGGGGCGGACGGTCGAGGGGGAACCGTGGCCGGGGGCGTGACGGTCTCGGTTGTGATTCCGGCGGGAATGGAGGCGGAACTCGATCTGACGGCTCTGGGGCTGGATGTGAGAGAGCATTTGATACCGGGAAGATATCGGTTCGCGCCCCGGTAAATATCAGGGTACACCGATGCTATCCATACCTTTGAAACATGGTTTACCATATCAAGGAAGCAGTTGCTTATATTTTCGCCCGGTTATAAAATAAAAAGAGGAAAATGCAAAAGGAGAAAATACAGCATGAAATATCGCGTACTTCCCCATGGCGGGGAATCCATCAGTATTCTCGGCGTGGGCGCAAGCTCCATTCAGGCGTCCACAGAGAAGGAAATCCGGGAGACCATCGCCTGGGCGGTAGAAAACGGCATCAACTATTTTGACCTGGCTTCGGCCGAGGCGGAGCCCTTCGAGGCCTACGGTCAGGCGCTGGAGGGAATCCGGGAAAAGGTATATCTGCAGATTCATTTTGGCGCGGATTATACGTCCGGCAGCTATGGCTGGACCACGGATCCGAAGGCGATTGCACGATCCATCGACTGGCAGCTGAAAAAGCTGCGGACGGATTATATTGACTTCGGTTTTATTCATTGTATCGATGAGGCCGCCGATCTGGAAAAGGTAAAAAAGAACGGTGTGATCGATCAGATTCTGCGGTTGAAGGAGCAGGGGATTGTCCGCCATGTGGGGCTTTCCACCCACACGCCGGAGCTGGCCAATCTGGTGCTGGACATGGGCGTGCTGGATATGATGATGTTTTCTATTAACCCGGCTTACGATTATCAGCGGGGCGATTACGGCATCGGCGGTGTGGATGAGCGAATGGAACTGTACCGGCGCTGCGAGCGGGAGGGCGTGGGAATTTCCGTCATGAAAGCCTTCGGCGGCGGACAGCTTCTGGATGAGAGGACATCTCCCTTCGGCAAAGCTCTGACGGAATATCAGTGTATTCAGTATGCGCTGGATAAGCCCGGAGTTCTGACGGTGCTTCCCGGAATCCGCGGCAGGAAGGATCTGGAGCGCATTCTGGGATTTGTGGAGGCGCCTCAGGAGGAGAGGGATTATTCCGTTATCGGAACCTTTGCGCCCCAGGACGCGGAGGGGGTCTGTGTCTACTGCAACCACTGCGCACCCTGCCCTGCGGGCTTGAATATCGGGCTCATCAACAAGTATTATGATCTGTCCAAGGCCGGGGATGTTCTGGCAAAGGATCACTATCGGAATCTGGAAATCGGGGCTGACCGGTGCGTACAGTGCGGCCACTGCAACAGCCGCTGTCCCTTCCATGTGGATCAGATGAGCAGAATGAAGGAGATCGACGCTTACTTTCGGGAGGTGGAAGTATGAGACAGTGTATGGATGCGGACAATCTGCACCGCAGACTGAAGAAAATTATCGGACAGCTCCAGGCCATTGACCGGATGGTGGATGAGGATGTTCCCTGTGAGGACATCCTCGCCCAGATGAACGCGGCGAAGTCCGCAATCCACAAATGCGGCCAGATTGTGCTGGAGGGTCATATCAAACACTGTGTCCGCGACGGGATCGAGCACGGAGACGCGGACCAGACCATCGCCAATTTTACCAAGGCGGTGGAGCGGTTTTCCAATATGTCCTGATGTGGCGATCCTGTCACGACACTGTGCACTGTCATCAGGGTTTCGGCCTTGTGAGCAGTCCGTAGAGTTCCGGGCGGCGGTAAGCGTTGCCGTGGACTTCCGTTCTGCGGTACTCCCGCAGCAGGTCCAGATCCAGGGTGGCAAGAAAAACGCCCTCCGCATCCCCGGCTTCCAGGATGCAGGTGTCCCGGGAATCCTCCATGTCAGGCAGATAGGCCATGCCGTCAAAGACCGTGGAATGGCCGTTGCAGTCGGGCTGTCCCGCAGGATAGTTGCAGGTGGCGATGGCGGTCATGTTTTCATAGGCTCTGCCCCGCAGCTGAGAGAGCCGGTTGATCTCCATAGGACAGGCGTTTGGGACAAGGATCAGTTCGGCGCCCTGAAGCATGAGCATGCGGGCACTTTCCGGAAATTCCCGGTCAAAGCAGATCATGGCGCCGGTTCTGACAGTGCCCGCGGGAGTTTCCAGATCCGTTGTGTAAAATTCTGTCCCGGCTGTCAGGCGACACTCGTCCCCGAAGACACAGGTGTGGACTTTGGCGTAGGTCAGAACCCTTTTCCCTCTTCGGTCAAAGAGGGAGAGGGTGTTTCTCGGAAGCGGATCCCACTGCTCCAGATAGGTAATGGCGATGGCCATGTCCAGTTCCTTTGCCAGGTCTCCGAAGGCGTTTACAAAGGCGTTATCGGATGGGATGGAATCTCTTTTTTGCTCATCGTTGCTGCGTGGAATCCGGTAACCGCAGCTGAACATTTCCGGAAACAGGGCGATATCCGCCCCCATTTCTTTCGCCTTTCGGCAGGCGTTGATTCCTGTTTCAAGATTTTCTTCCCTTGTCTCGCCCGGCAGAATCTGCAGCAGCGCGATATGAAGTTTGCTCATGGGGATACCTCCTGTTTGGATTTTTGGGACTGTTGGTGTCGGTTTTTTGCCTTTCTGATGTTGGAGCTTTTTGCCTTCCAGTGTTGGTCCTTCCGGTGTTGGCCCTTCCGGTGTTGTGGTGCCCTCTGGCGATGGGATTTTCAGCCTCTTTGCAATTTTTTGGTCGTGGAGGCTGACTTTTTTTCTGCGATTGCTCTTTGTCGATCAGATTTTTTGGTAATTTTGCGCCCCTCAGGCACTTTTATCAATTAGGGGCTGACAATTTTTTACTATTTTTTCTTTTTTTCATGGGCTGATCTTTTTTGGAGCGAAAATTCTCCGCCCTTTTTCATATTTTCTGCTGAGAGGCTGAAAAATTCTGTTCCTGCATCAAAAAAGGCTTTGAGGATAACAAAAAAGATGATGCTGTAGAAGCTTTTTCTGATTTAGGGGCTGAAATCTGTGTGGTATCAGTGTACAGGAAATGTATTGTCCATTTGTACACTGACGTTATCTACAGCCGGGAAACTCGGGGCACGGGCCCATAGGCATGACACAATGGATGGGGCGCGGCCTATACATAGCTATATATAAATACAAGACAGTACAGTACAGAGCAATGACCGCAATATTATAGAGAAAGTATATCATAAACCTATCTCAAATCACATATCTTCTTGACAAACCCATACCCCTATAGGTATATTGAAAAAAGAAGGAATGATGACAAAAACATCTGAGGTAAAGTCGATGAAAGGGATGGCGAAAAGGATCGTGAAAGAGATAGTAGAAAAACTGGTGGAGAAACTGGAATATTTGCTGGAGCTCGGGGGAACAAAAAAGGATATTGTCTTTCTTGTCATATCCGGGATTTCCCTGATCTGCAGCTTTTTTGATTTGCTTCCGCTGCCATTTGACGCGGCCTGGGCGGCGATTTTGCTCTGCGGTGTACCCATTGTGCTGGAGGCTTTCATCGGGTTGGTTACCGCCTTTGACATAAAGGCGGACGTATTGGTATCCATGGCGTTGATCGCATCCATCTGTATCGGGGAGGATTTTGCCGCCGGGGAGGTGGCCTTTATCATGCAGATTGGCGGGCTTCTGGAGGAACTGACGGTGGCGAAGGCGAGGGCCGGCATCGAGAAGCTGGTGCATCTGACGCCGCGGACGGCCAGAAGACAAGGACCGGACGGGGAGGAGATCATTCCCGCGGAGCAGGTGCGCGTGGGGGATCTGCTTCGGGTGCTGCCAGGGGAGAGTATCCCGGTGGACGGCGTGATCGTCAGCGGTCAGACATCTGTCAACCAGGCGGTTATGACTGGGGAGTCCCTGCCGGTGGATAAGACTGTGGGAGACTCGGTGGCCAGCGGCACCGTCAATCAGTTCGGCACCTTTGAGATGCGGGCGGAAAAGGTGGGAGAGGACAGTTCTATCCAGCGCATGATCCGCCTGGTACAGTCGGCGGACGCGGGAAAGGCAAAGATTGTTGGGCTGGCGGACCGCTGGGCCACCTGGATTGTGGTTATCGCTCTGGTGGCTGCGGCACTGACCTGGCTGATTTCCGGAGAGATCATCCGGGCGGTAACGATTCTCGTGGTATTCTGTCCCTGCGGGTTGGTTCTGGCGACACCTACGGCCGTGATGGCGGCCATCGGAAACGCGACGAAGCACGGTTTTCTGGTAAGGGAGGGGGATGCTCTGGAAAGGCTTACTTCCGTGCGGGCACTGGCTTTTGACAAGACGGGAACCCTGACTTACGGGACACCGGAGGTCACGGAGGTGGTAAGCATTTCTGAAGATGTGTCCCGGGAGGAGCTCTACGAGTTGGCTGTCGCGGCGGAGCAGTATTCCGAGCATCCTCTGGGCAAGGCCATAGTGCACTGTTGGAAGCAGGAGAACGAGGGGGAGAAGGAGAGCGACGAAAAGCAGGAGAGCAGTGGAACGCAAGAGAACAGTGGAACGCAAGAGAACAGTGGACCACAGGAGAACAGTGGAAGGCAGGGAAACGGCGGGAAGCGGGAAATTCCGGAAGCAAAAAACTTCGCGATGCTGCCGGGCAGAGGCGTTTTGGCGAGGGTTTATGGAAAGGAAGTCTGGGCCGGAAACGGGAAACTTTTCGCGGAGAAAATGTGCGAGCTGCCCCGGGAACTTCTGGAGGCGGCAGAAAATCGAACCTGTAAGGGCGCGACAGTCATTTTTCTTGGCATTGATGGGAAGCCGGCCGGTTTTGTGGTTCTGGCGGATACGGTGCGGCCGGACAGCGTGCGGACAATCCGGGAACTGAAGGAACTGGCGGTGGAGCCGATGCTTTTGACCGGAGACAATGAGCAGGCTGCCTCCGCCATTGCAGGAGAGCTTGGCATAGAAAAGGTCTGGGCAAATTGTCTCCCGGAGGATAAGCTGCATCATCTGCAGGAGTGTCAGGATCAGGGGCGGCAGGTTTGCATGATCGGGGACGGTATCAACGACGCCCCGGCGCTGAAACTGGCGGAGGTCGGAATCGCCATGGGCGGCGTCGGAAGCGACATTGCCGTGGATGCGGCGGATATCGCCCTGGTGGACGATGAGGTAAAGGAATTGCCCCATCTGTTTGCCTTGTCCCGGCGGATGATGGTTACCATCAAGTGCAATCTGTCCTTTTCCATGGGACTGAATTTTCTGGCCATCATCCTTGCCATTACCGGCATCTTAAATCCGGTGGTGGGAGCCCTGGTACACAACGCCGGATCGGTCGTCGTGATCGTGCATTCCGCGATCCTGCTTGGGTGGAAAAGGAAAGAGAAGCTGCTTGGAGAAAAAAGAAAACAGAAGCTGGACGTTTCCGGGGAAATCCGCTAAACTCTAAGTATTGGAGAACCGTGTCTTGGAAGCAGGCCGGGATTCGAATAGGGATCCGGGGGCATGGTGGAGGATGTCGGTACGGCATCAGAAAATAGCAGATGGGGGATTTATCATGGACCGGCAGATGCTGGATGCGCTGGAAGAACAGGAGAGAGAAGATCAGGTCATGGAGGCGGGCTCCTGGTATGACCTGGTAATGAAGGATTTCGCGAACGGCCGGGAAGTGGTTCCGATCATGGAGGAAATGCTGCAGCGGCAGGCGCCGAAGCTGCGGTATCTGCCGCTCCTCTACCGGACCATGCGTCAGCGGGGCGAGGTGGTGGACCGGGGAGCGCCGGTGCGCACCGGCAGAACATTTTCCCTGCGCAAGCACGCCACCTGTTTTGTGGCCTATTTTCACAGCCATGACTTCTATGAAATGATCTATGTCTGCCGGGGACATCTGCGTCAGTACGCTCAGGGTTCCCGTGTCCCCACGGTCTTTGCGGGGGGCGGGCTCTGCCTGATGGCGCCGGGGATGGTGCACGCCATGGAGCCGGCCGGCCAGGAGGATCTGATTTTCAAGATCGTTATTCCATGTGAAATGTTCGAGAAAATAGAGAAGGGCAGTCCTGACACAGTTCAAAAACTCGGGAAAGTGCTGGATCAGGGCATGATACAGATTTTGCGCAGCGGCGGACAGATGCGGTCTCTGATGGAACTTCTGGGCAGGGAGCAGCTCTGCGAAGGGCATCCCCGGGCGGAGGTGCTGCAGGCCTGTCTGGCTTTGATTTTCGCGGAGATTGTGCGGATGGTGCAGTCGCCCGCTGTTATCGGAAAGTTGATCGGTCAAATTGAGGAGATTCTGGATCAGGCTGACGCGGGAATATCTCTGGAGGAACTTGCGAAACGTCTCGGGTACTCCCCAGATTATCTGGGACGCCGTATCCGAAGGGAGAGCGGGACGTCTTTTACCAGGCTGCGGCAGAAATTTTTTCTGGAAAAGGCTGCGGAGTTGCTGCTGGACTCCAGCCTGTCAGTGGACGAGGTGGCCTCCCGGCTGGGGTATCAGAGCACGTCGAGCTTTTACAAGTTGTTTCAGAAGGAGTACGGCGTCGCGCCTGGGGCTTACCGGAAAATGATGGAGTGAGATCCGGCATCGAAATGCCGGAGGAATGCGGGTATCGGAATGCCGGCGGAAAACAGACATGGCAATACAGGTCGTGAACGGACAGTTTTAGGTCTTCTGGGAAGATATTCCCGGAAGGCTTTTTTTTATAAAATAAGAGATATCCGAAGGGGTTCTCTTTATTTTCATTGTGGGATCTGGGCGCTGGTATATCAGCCCCTTTATGCTGGCGCCGCCCTCTCTTTGCCGAGGAAGGGAAAAGTGGGCAATCCCCATGGCATGCGTCAGAGGGAATATTTTCCTTTGAGAAATGGACGGTGGATGGGACATGGGGAAAATCCATGTGAAGGATAGAAGTAAGTGAGCATGGGAGGAGAAGCGTATGAAAGCGATCACAAAAAATCTGCTGCCGGAGGAGAAGATCCGGGAACTGGTAAAGATTCATTTTGGGGAGGACAGGAAAGTTACCTCTGTCCGGGAATTGACGGGAGGCTTTTTTGCCGCTGTCTATCTGATTGGAGTGACAGGGGAACCGGATCAGATGGTGCTGAAGGTAGGAGTTATCCCGGGAACGCCGCTTTTGACCTATGAGCGTGATGTGATGCCTACCGAAGTGGCCTGCCTTACGATGCTGCGGGAAAAGACGACGGTGCCGGTGCCGAAGATTTACGCCTGCGATTTCAGCAAAACGCACATCAAGAGCAATTATTTTTTCATGGAGGTCATGGAGGGATCCGTGCTCTCGGAGGTCTCCAGGAAACTGTCCGATAAGGATACAGCACAGATCCGAAGAGAGCTGGCGTATATTCTGACCCAGATGCACAGTGTGAAAGGCCCCTATTTCGGATATTTTACGGAGGAGAAAGAGAAGCAGTTTGCCACTTGGAAGGAAGCCTTTTATCAGATGGTGGGAATGGTGCTGGAGGATGGAAGAAGGCTGAAAAAGAAAATACCCTATGACCGGATTGAACACGCGTTGCAGGCGCATGGAGACTGTCTGGAGACGCCGAAAGTGCCGGCGCTGGTGGATTTTGACTGCCACGAGGGCAATATCTTTGTAAAACAGGGCGCGGACGGATGGCATATCTCCGGCATTGTGGATCTGGAGCGGGCGTTCTGGGGAGATCCCATCGGCGATTTTCCAACGGCTTTTATTTTCTGCGACGATATCCGGAAGGAGAAGGTACTGCTGGAGACTTATCTGGAAAAGAGCGATGAGATCCGGGCGTATACCGGGACAGAAGTGCGGAAATTCTTGTTGTACCGCATGTATGTGCTGACAATTATGATCGCAGAAACTTTTCGGTTCGGCGGATCGGTTTATGGAAAACTGCAGGAGGTATTTGCCAGGAAAAATCTGAAAAAGACATTGAAGGAACTGGAGAAGCTGGAAGGGTAGTAATGGTAAAAGGGAGAGATCGCAAACAAAACATGGCGGAAAAGGAAACGTTCCTCGGCACAGAGCCGGTGGGAAGGCTGATCCGAAAGATGGCCCTCCCATCCATTGTGGGAGTTCTGGCCTACAACATCTATAATCTGGCGGACACCTTCTTTATCGCCAGGGGCGTCGGCACGGAGGCGGCGGGGGGACTGGCGGTGTCCTTTCCCCTCTTTGTCTTTCTGTCGGCGGTGACTACAACGCTTGGGAGCGGGGCAGCTTCCGTGATCTCCCGGGCTCTGGGGGAGAAGGACGGGGAGCGGGCGTCCCGGGCGGTGGGCAATTCCTTTGCTTTTTTTCTTGCGGTGGCGCTGCTGGTTACCGTCTTCGGGCTGCTTTTTCTGGATCCGCTGCTGTATCTGATGGGGGTAACGCCGTCGCTTCTGCCCTATGCGCGTACATATCTGCGGATCATTCTTCTGGGAGCTGTAACCTGCACCGGATTTTCCAATCTGATCCGGGCGGAGGGCAGCAGCCGATATGCCATGTGCATCTGGGTTATCCCGCTGTCCATCAACATGGTGCTGGATCCGGTACTGATCTTCGGCTTCGATATGGGGATTGCCGGCGCGGCCATCGGTACCGTGGCGGCTCAGTGCGTGTCCATGGGTATGAGCGTCTGGTACTTTTTCCTCTCTCCGAAACGGACGAGAAAAATCCGCCTTCGCCATTTTCGACCGGATTTTCCCCTTCTCCGGGAAATTCTTCTGACGGGGCTGCCCTCCTTTTTGCAGACCATGGGCTACAGCATCGCCATGGTGGTGGTCAACCGTCTGCTCCGGGAGCAGGGAGGGGATCTGGCGATCTCCACCTACGGGATTGTCAGCAAGATCTGGACCTTTCTGGGTCTGTGCGTGACCGGGCTGGTGCAGGGAGTGCAGCCGATTGTGGGCTATAATTTCGGGGAGAAAAAATTCGGACGGGTGCGGGAGACAATGAGAAAGTCCTGTGGCATTCTGGGCTGTTACGGGATCGGCGCTTTTCTTCTGATGCTTTTGGGGGCACCTCTCATCACAGGGATTTTCACGTCGGATGAGGCCGTCATCGGGATGGGAGGACATATTTTGCGGATCTTTGCCGCGGGGACGGCCTTTTCGGGGATACAGGCGGTTCAGACCATGTACTTTCAGGCGGTGGGGAAAAAGAAAACTGCGCTGTTTCTGTCTCTCTGCGGTAACGTGCTGTGCCTGATTCCCCTGCTGACGCTTCTCTCCGGGTGGATGGGGCTTGACGGTATCTGGTACGCCTTTCCGCTGGCAAACGTGACGGCAGCCGCCATCTCGACACTGTTTATCCGGCGAGCGCTGTCGTCGAATGTTTAAGATTCCGGGAGCGTAAAATCTTCTCTTGACATAATGGAAAAAGAGCGTAAAATACTTTCTAGTAGAAATTTCTATTAGAAAGTATTTTTGCGTCAGGAGGAATGAGATGGATTACGAGACATACGCGAGAACATTCTGCGAGATGCAGTACATGCAGGCAAAGCGGAAGATGGAGGAGGAACAGTCCATCTCGCCGCGGGGGGAGACCGGGGTGCTGCTGTGCATTTTCAACTGCGGGAGAAAGGTTCTGGTGGGGGATATCTCAAAGATGATGGGACTGTCGCCGGGACGTGTGACGAACATTCTGAATATGCTGGAAAAGCGGGGATACATCGAGCGGGAGCACGATGAGGCGGACCGGCGGAAGGTATACGTGGCGCTGACAAAGAGCGGCGGAAAACATCTCCAGGAAAAGTACGAGGAGACGATCCGCTATATCAGCGGTATTTTCGAGGAACTGGGGGAGGAAGACACCAGAGAGTACCTTCGGATTACCGGGCAGATCCACCGGATTACGGAGAAGATGAGAGAAGAGAGACAGGGGAAAGGAGAATGATAAGATGCTGAAATTGCTGAGAAAGTTTACGCCGAAGGAATGGGCCTTATCCGCGGTCGCCTTCGTGCTGATTCTGATCCAGGTGTGGCTGACGCTGACCATGCCGGATTATATGTCGGAGATTACCATGCTGGTGCAGACGGAGGGAAGCGCCATGTCGGATATTCTGGCGGCGGGAGGCATGATGCTTCTGTGTGCGCTGGGGACGCTGCTGGCATCCGTTGCCACCGCTGTGTGCGCCGCCAGAATTTCCTCCAATTTTTCCGCCAATCTGCGGGATGATCTGTTTGACAAAGTGCAGTCTTTTTCCATGGAGGAGATCGGACGGTTTTCCACCGCGAGCCTGATTACCCGGTCCACCAACGATGTGATGCAGGTGCAGATGCTGATCGTCATGGGACTTGAGGTGCTGCTGCGGGCGCCGGTCATGGCTGTGTGGGCCATAGGCAAGATCGCAGGGAGGAACTGGCAGTGGACCACGACGACAGCCATCGCGGTGGTGGTTCTTTTGTGCGTGGTTGGAACCTGCATCCTTTTTGCCATGCCGAAGTTCAAGAAGATGCAGGTGCTGACAGATAACTTAAACCGGGTAACCCGGGAGAATCTGACGGGGCTGCAGGTCATCCGGGCCTACAACGCGGAGCGTTATCAGGAGGCGAAATTCGAGAAAGCCAACGATGATCTGAAAAGAACCCAGCTGTTTGCCAACCGGGTTATGTGTTTCCTCACGCCGGGAATCCAGCTGGTCATGAGTGGTCTGACGCTGGCGGTCTACTGGATCGGAGCGTTTCTGATTCAGGAAGCGGCCATGGGCGATAAGCTCACGCTGTTTTCCGAGATGATCGTGTTCTCCCAGTACGCGATGCAGGTTGTTATGTCCTTTATGATGCTGGTCATGATCTTTATTCTTCTGCCCAGAGCGTCGGTGGCTGCGAAACGAATCAATGAGGTGCTGGATACGGAGCCGGCCATTGAGGACGGCGATGGAAATATCCGGGAGCAGGGCAGCGGAGAGATCGAATTCCGCCATGTGAGCTTCCGCTATCCCGACGCGGAACATCCGGTGCTGGAGAATATCACGTTTACCGCCCACAAGGGCGAGACGGTGGCCTTTATCGGAGCCACCGGATGTGGAAAAAGTACCGTCATCAACCTGATTCCCCGGTTTTATGACGCTACGGAAGGGGAAGTTCTGGTGGATGGCGTTGATGTGAAGGAATACCGCCAGAAGCAGCTGCGCGATAAGATCGGATATGTGTCCCAGAAGGCTACGCTGTTTTCCGGGACCATCGCCTCCAATGTTGCCTTTGGCGACAACGGCAGGGAGGAGTTTACCGAGGAGGACGTGAAGGACGCCGTGCGAACAGCCCAGGCGGAGGAGTTTGTCTCCAGGCTGGAGGGTACCTATGACGGGTATGTGGCCCAGGGCGGAGGAAACCTCTCCGGCGGTCAGCGTCAGAGAATATCCATTGCAAGAGCAGTCTGCAGGAAACCGGAGATTCTGATCTTTGACGATTCCTTCTCGGCACTGGATTACAAGACGGACCGGATTCTGCGAAACGCCCTGGCACATGAGTGCAGGGATGCGACGAGACTGATTGTGGCCCAGCGGATCGGAACCATCCGGGACGCGGATAAGATTATCGTGCTGGAGGATGGCAAAATCGCCGGAATGGGCACCCACGAGGAGCTGATGGAACAGTGTGAAGTGTACCGTCAGATCGCGTATTCTCAGCTTTCAAAGGAGGAGTTGGCATGATGGATAACAGACAGGATACATCACAGCAGAGCAGAATGCACCAGGCCCGGCCGGTTCGCGGCGGAATGCGGGGCATGGGAATGGGCCGGGGGCCGGCGGAAAAATCCGCGGACTTTGTGGGCACATGGAAAAAGATGCTGATCTACTGCCGGAGATATCTGCCGGCAATGGGCATCGCCATTCTCTGTGCCGTCGCCGGAACGGTTCTGACGCTGCTGGGACCGGATAAACTTTCCGATCTGACAAAGGTTATTACCGACGGAATGATGACCGGGATCGACATGGACGCGGTATGGGCCATCGGCATGACGCTGGTCATCTTTTACCTGTGCAGCGCGTTGCTGACCTTTACCCAGCATTTTATTACCAGTACGGTTACTCAGAACGTGGCGAAGAAATTGCGGAGCGATATCTCGGTAAAAATCAACCGTCTGCCCATGTGGTACTACAACCAGACGTCCACCGGAGACGTGCTCTCGCGGGTTACCAACGACGTGGATATGATTTCCCAGTCCCTCAATCAGAGTGTGGGAAATCTGGTCACGGCCCTGACCATGTTCTTCGGCTCCCTGTTCATGATGCTCATAACCGACGGCATCATGACACTGACAGCGGTGGCAGCCACATTGATCGGTTTCGGCCTGATGACACTGATTACCGGCAGGTCCCAGAAATATTTCTCCCGGCAGCAGCGCAGCCTCGGCGAGCTGAACGGCCATGTGGAGGAGATCTACACGGGCCACACGGTGGTAAAGGCCTACAACGGCGAGGACAACGCGAGACGGGAGTTTGACCGGCTCAACAATCAGCTGAAGGACAGTGCCTTTATGGCCCAGAGCCTGGCGGGCCTGATGCAGCCGCTGATGACCTTCATCGGAAATTTCGGATATGTGGCAGTCTGTATCGTCGGTGCGGTGCTGACCATGCGCGGTACCATCGGCTTCGAGGTCATCGTGGCTTTCATGATGTACGTGCGCTACTTTACCCAGCCGCTGTCTCAGATGGCCCAGGCGGTACAGTCCCTCCAGTCGGCGGCGGCAGCAGGGGAGCGTGTCTTTGCCTTCTTGGAAGCCGAGGAGATGGAGGATGAGAGCGACAAGAAGCCATGGGGAAAAACCGCTGAGGGTTATGTGGATTTCGAGCATGTGGCCTTCGGATATGAGGGGACAGACCGGGAGATCATCCATGATTTCTCCGCCAGCGCGCGTCCGGGACAGAAGATCGCCATTGTGGGGCCCACCGGCGCCGGAAAATCCACGCTGGTCAATCTGCTGATGCGCTTCCACGAGATTCAGAAGGGAAAGATCTGCATCGACGGCGTTTCCACGAAGGATATGCGCCGGGAGGATGTTCACGCTCAGTTCTGCATGGTGCTTCAGGATACCTGGCTCTTTGAGGGCACCGTGCGGGAGAATCTGATCTACTGCACGGAAGGGGTGGATGACGCCAAGATGGAGGTTGCCTGCAAGGCTGTCGGCCTGGATCACTTTATCCGCACGCTGCCCCAGGGCTATGACACAGTGCTCAACGATCAGGTCAACCTGTCCCAGGGGCAGAAACAGCAGCTGACCATTGCCAGAGCCATGATCGCCGACAAGCCCATGCTGATCCTGGATGAGGCCACCAGCTCCGTGGACACCAGAACCGAGCTTCAGATCCAGAATGCCATGGATGAACTGATGAAGAACCGCACTTCCTTTGTCATCGCCCACCGGCTTTCCACCATCAAGAACTCGGATCTGATCCTTGTGCTGAAGGACGGGGATGTCATCGAGAGCGGCACCCATCAGGAACTTCTGGATCAGGGCGGATTTTACGCGGAACTCTACAACAGTCAGTTTGAACAGGCATCCTGGGTAGTGTCAAGTAATCTATGAAAAAATGAGCCGAAAAAAATAGGCTCATTAG
>ERZ1643246.3465-NODE-3465-length-13519-cov-8.216578_pt1 | contig 13519 bp, 16 predicted proteins | sample MGYA00579265_ERZ1643246 | MGnify/ENA primary metagenome ERZ1643246 (study PRJEB29033, sample SAMEA4952261) | chicken gut metagenome | biome: Broiler Chicken; feature: Gastrointestinal Tract; material: Caecum | place: Ireland | collected 2018 | study: Broiler... | reverse complement strand
TATATAGTCCTTTAGTTTGTGGTAGTGGATACAAAAATGAGAGTGTCCTCTCGGAACACCCTCATTGTACCTCTCCCTGGGTAAAAATGTCTAATACCTATTACTAATCCGAAATCATAGGCAAAACGTATTGTTCCGAATAGCCTTAGAAAGGCTGCCGCAGCTCGGGAAAAGGTTTTTGTCTTTTTCCAAACTAGAACCGTACCAAAGGAAAGCTTTGGAAAGAGTGGGACAAACGTGAGGCCATCCTACTCGCAGTCAAGCTTTAGAGTAAGTACGTTCCCGCCGCTGCGCCGGTCCAAGGGAGAGTTACGGTGGTGGGCTGCCCGCTCGTCACCCGGCAGCAAGAAACAGCTGAGGCGGGAGACCTCGCCACTGCTCCGAATGAGGAAAAAGAGAATCCCCTAGAGTTTTCGTCGGGATGCGAATGCGCTGCCTAATGTTTTCCGTTTCGTTTTTCTTACTCCGGCCTGGACAGCTCCTCGGTCAGCTGGAGGATGCGGGGGGCCAGCTTTTCCCGCTCTTTTTTGGTGACACGCCGGTACACGGGGTGGGCCGCCGCCACCAAGGCGATGCCCAGCAGCCCCAAAACAATGCCGGGGATAAACAGGTTCCCCATCCACACCATGGAGCAGCACATGCCCACGCCCATCAGCAGACAGCCCGCCACGCCCACCACAATGGAGAGAGCTGTCCCCTTTTTGGTGGCGCTTTTATCCAGGCGGCGCAGCTGCTCCATCTTGTCCTCCTGGGGCGGCAGGTATTTCTTGCGGATGGCCTCGATCTCCTCCTGCTGCTTGGCGGAGTAGGTGTATTGAAAAACGTCCTTGTTGGGTTCCATGGCTCACGCTTCCTTTCTTTGTTGCCTCTATAGCATCCCATCCTTTTGTTTGGGAAAGGATGGCGTTGTGTTTCTGAAATGTTATGTTTGGGGCTGTTTCAGCTCTTTGGTGGCCCGGACAATCATAGCGCTGGCTATGCCCACCAGAATCAAACACACAGCGCCGCCGGTGGAGGCTATCATGGCGCGGCGGAAAAACTCCCCGCCCCCAAACTGGGCCAGCATGGCCACCTCCAACGAGAGCATGGACACCAGCGCCGCGGCCAGGCTCACCACACGGGCCGCGGAGAGCACCGGGCTTTTGTACTTTCGGGTGCGCACCAGGCTTATCACCCCAGAGATGGTGACGTAAAAGGCGTACAGCGCCATCACGTAAATGAGCATGCTCCCATAGTGGAAGCCCCCCTCCTGATGCAAAACGAGTATCACCACCCCGGCCAGGGCAAAGTTCATGGGGATGAGCATGGCCCCGCACAGGCGGTAGTGTCTCCATTCGGCGGCCATGTTCTCTCCAAAGCCGTGGCGGCGGGCGTAGCGGGCCAGCAGGAAGCGCATCACCGAAAGGAGCAAATAGTAGGCCGCCAGGGAGCCAAACCAGGGGGAGCGGTAATACAGTCCCGACAGGGCGTTGAAGCCGGCGTACAAGATATTCACCCCCAGGGAGGCGGCCAGCGTCAGCCGGGCGCGGTAGGGCACGTCCTCCAGCAGCTGGGACACCAAGGGGAGCCCCCGGACCCACTGGCTGCCCTTCCGAAAGAGGGGAACGGCGTTGGCACAGACCACCAGGGAGTAGGCAGAGAGCACATAGCTCACAGTGGCGATGGGGGTGTCCTCCCCGGCCACCAGGAAAGTGTAGGCCAGCAGGCCAAAGCCCACGGGGATACTGAGCAAGACCACCGGCGCCCCGGGGAACAGCAGCTTATGGAGCAGTTTCTTCCAATCCATCCCGCTTCCTCCTCAGCTTCACGGTGAACACGCTGCCCACCCCCACCTGGCTTTCCACGGAGATGTCGCCCCCCACAATGTCCATCACCCGCTTCACCAAAGCCAGGCCCAAACCGTTGCCCTGGGTGGCGTGGGAGGTATCCCCCTGGTAGAACTTCTCAAAGATGTGCTTTCCCACCTCGGGAGGGATGCCGCAGCCTGTGTCCCCCACCCGAACCACCGCCAGGTCCTCCTGGGCCTCCAAGGTCAGGGAGAGGGTCCCTCCCGGCCCGGTGAACTTCACCGCGTTGGAGAACAAGTTGTTCCACACCAGAGAGAGCAGCTCGCCGTCCGCCTCCACCAGCACGTTTTCTTGGATGTCCGTCTGGATGTCCAGGTCCTTTTCCTCCCAGGCGTTTTCAAAGGCGAGCAAACACTGGCACAGCTGCTCCCCCAAATCGTAGGTTTCCGCTTGGGGGAAAATCTGCTGGTTCTCCAGCTTGTTCAGCTTTAAGATGTTGGTGATAAGGTTGGCAAGCCGCCGGGAGGCGTCGGTGACTGCCTTGGCGTACTCCAGGCGCTTTTCCTCGGAAAGCCCCGGCTGCTGGAGCATGGTGCCGTAGTTCTGGATGACGGCCAGGGGCGTTTTCAGCTCGTGGGAGACATTGGCGATAAAGTCCGTGCGCAGGGTCTCCGTGCCGGAGAGCTCCTGGGCCATTTTGTTGAAGCAGTCGGCAATCTCCCCAAAGCCGTCCCCCGCGTCCAGGCTGTGTAAATCCGGCACCCGGGCGGAGAAGTCCCCCTGGGTGATTTGCTCGGCGGCCTTGATGATCTTCCGCACGGGCCGGCCCACCATCCACTTCCGCCGCAGGCCGTCGATGAGGGTGCACACCAGCGCCAGCAGCAGGATGTTCAGGAATGTCACCTTGGCGGCAGCCTCCACATACGCTTGGGAAAGCTCCAGCCCTGTGGCCCGGGTCATGGTGTTGAGGAACAGCAGCATGCAGCAGGTGATAATAAAAGCCATCAGCACAAAAAAGGTGAGGTACCGCCGCAGGGAGAACAGCCAGTTCCGGCGCCGCCGCTTTTCCTTCCCGCTCATTTCAGCACCGCCTTGTAGCCCAGGCCGTGGACGGTGACAATCTCAAAATCCTCGCAGCGGGCGAACTTGCTCCGCAGCTTGGTGATGTACACGTCCACCGTCCGGGGGCCGGAGGTGGTGTCCCCGTCCCAGAACTCCTCCATCAGCTGGGAGCGGGTGAAGGTCTTTTTGGGGTAGGACAGCAGCTTGTAGAGCAGGTTGAACTCCCGCACGGTGAGGGGGACGTCCTCCCCGTCCACCGTGGCGGAGAGCTCATCGGCGTCCAGCACCAGAGAGCCCACCTCCAGCCGCTTGCTGGCGGCGATTTTCGCCCGGCGCAGCAACGCCTGGATGCGCAGCAGCAGCTCGTCCAAATCGATGGGCTTTACCATGTAGTCGTCAATCCCCGCCCGGAAGCCCTTCTGTTTCGAGGCAAAGTCATCCCGGGCCGTCATAAACAGGATGGGGATTTCCTGGTTTAACTCCCGCACCGTCTTGGCGAACTCAAAGCCGTCGATGCCGGGCATCATGATATCGGAGATGATGAGGTCGAACAGGCTGCCGCCGTACATGGCGTCGTAGGCGGCGTTGGCGTCCAGGCGGCCTGTGGCCCGGTAGCCGTTTTGGTCCAGATAGGAGCAGACGGTCTTGTTCAGTTCCCGGTCGTCCTCCACCACTAAAATTTGAAACATTGTGTATACCTCCTCCGCGCGTGACAGCACAGGCGCGTCATGTTGGCCCCCTGTGGCCAGAATAGGCCCATCGTATTTGTAGAATAGCACAGAATTGTTAAGGAATTGTTTGCGCCGAGGCTCCCGCGAAAAAAAGCCCCGGCTTCCGCTGGGGCCTTCCGGGTTCTCTTTGGAAGAGTCACCTCTCCTTGGGCCGCTGGCCGCGAGAGGTCTCCTGCTCCTTTTGCCGCTGCTCCCGCTGGGCCTGCTCCCGGGCCAGGCGGGCCTTGGCCTCTGCCACGGTCTCCCCCTCTTTGGTGAGGAACTGGTCCACAAAGTGGTCGGTCATCTTGGTGAAGCCCTCCACCACGCCTGTCTCGATTTTCTTGTAGCCGTTTACCACGCCGTTTTCTATCTTCTTGTAGCCGTCCACAACGCTTTCGGCGATCTTCTCGTTGGCCTGTACCAACTTTGACTTTGCCATGAAAAATTCCTCCTCAATCGTTTTTGATTGCCTGTTTTCGAGACTTCGCCACACAGGTGATGGCCGCGGCCACACCGGCCAGGGCTGCCAACGCTGCTATAACGGTTCCTACCACACGCATAGGTTTCACCTCACTTTAATCCCTTTACCAAAGGAATCAAGCACAGCAGCAGAAGGATGCCCGCCACGCCCATGACGATGCCGGGGACCAGCATGCTCCACACCATGGCCATACACATGCCAACGCCTAGCACCAAAGCGCCCACAATGCCCAGCAGCACAGCGCCCACCGCCTTGCCGCTGATGTGGACAGCGGGCTTGCCCGCCATCTTCCGGCGGACCAGCAGCAAAACCAGCAGGACCACCGCACCCACCGTCGCAATCACCACGCCGGGGGTAAAGGCGCCCCACTCTGGCAACAGGCACATGCACATGCCCAGGGCGAACAGGATACCGCCCACCGTGCCGAAAAGTAGAGATACAAAATTCTTTTTCTTCATGTTCCATCGACCTCCGTTTTTTTATGTCTTTTTCACTTGCTGGCCTTATTCTACCGGGCGGGTGTTTGAAAGATGCTTCCGAATTGTTTGCGAAGTGTGAATTTTCCCCTTTTCAGCGGGGCAAAAAACAGGGCCTCACAGGGTGAAAAGAGGGGATTCCCATGCAGCCACATTGGAAAACCAAAAGCCGGATCCCCCGCACCGGCATAGCCGGCTTTTCCGCCGGGACTTGACGAATCCCCCCGCCGTTGCTATAATGAAGGAAAAACAGGGGAGCTCGTGCTGGCGGGCTGAGAGGAAGTCATCAACTTCGACCCTTTAACCTGATACGGATAATGCCGTCGTAGGAAGTGACATCGCGCTTTTTATTTGTGGGATACCGTAGCAGGTATCCCTGTTTTTTTGCCCAAAAAGGAGGAATGGATATGGTAACAGTCAACGGCCAGCCCCAAAACGCCGCCGGCAAACCCCTGGCCCAGCTGCTGGAGGAGCTGGGCTACCAGGCCGGACGCATCGCCGTGGAGCGCAACGGGGAGATTGTCCCCAAGGCCCAGTACGGCGCCGTCACCTTGGAGGACGGTGACACCCTGGAGGTGGTCCGCTTTGTGGGCGGCGGCTGAGCCCCTGCCCACCCGGGAGCAGCTGGACGCCGCCCTCCGGGGGCGGATTGGCCCGGCACTGTGGCAGCGCTTCCAGGGGGCCAAGGTGGCTGTCTGCGGCCTGGGCGGGCTGGGCTCTCACATCGCCGTTGCCCTGGCCCGGGCCGGGGTGGGCGCCTTATCCCTGATAGACTTTGACAAGGTGGACCTCTCCAACCTGAACCGGCAGCAGTACAAGGCAAGCCAAATCGGCCGGGAAAAGCCCCTGGCCCTGGCGGAAAACCTAAAGGAAATCAACCCCTACCTGGGGCTGGAGTGCCACACCCTGCGGCTGACCCCGGAGAACATCCCCGCAGTGCTCCAGGGGGCGGACGTCATCTGCGAGGCCTTTGACAAGGCAGAGGAAAAAGCCATGCTGGTGAACACCGTCCTGGAGCGGCTGCCCCAGGCCATTGTGGTGGCGGCCTCTGGCATGGCGGGGCTGGGGCCGGGGAACGCCATCCGCACGGAAAAAGTGGGAAAGCGCCTGTACCTGTGCGGCGACGGCCAAAGCGACGTGGAAGAGACCGGCAGCTTGTTCGCCCCCCGGGTGATGCTCTGCGCCGCCCACCAGGCCCTGGCTGTCCTGCGGGTTTTGGCGGGAGAGCTTGACGTGTAACTGAAAAGGAGGCAACCTATGAAAATCCACATTGGCAAGGAGTTCCCCCCGCACTTTCGGGAGGCCTACCCGGGGGAGTTTGAGCTGTTCCACCACTTTGAGACAACGGCGGGCATCCCCAACGTGCTGTTCGCCGTCACCACCTGGAAGGAAAACGGCCAGCCCAACGTGTGCTTTCACGGGTGGAGCTGCTTTCACGGGGACAAGACCGCCTTTTTCGCCGTGATGGGAAACCTGTACCAGCACACCCACACCTTCCAGAACATCCAGCGGGAGGGCTGCTTCTGCGTCAACTTCCTGCCCATGGGCCGCTACGAAAGCCTGGTGGAGACCATCCACCAGAATGGCCTGGAAACCGACGAGTTCGCCGCCGGGGGCTTCACCCCTGTCCCGGCCCACACCATCCACGCCCCGGCCATCGAGGAGGCTTTCCTCACCTTGGAGTGCACCCTCCACAGCGTCCAGGACCTCAGCGGCGCGGGCATCACCGCCATGGTCATCGGCCAGGTGCAGCACGCCACTGTGGAGGAGAGCTACGCCCGGGGCTACGGCCGCCGGTACGGCCAGGAGGGCTTTATGCTGCTGGTGCCCGCGCCCCAAGACCTGCTCACCGGGGCGCCGGGGCAGTCCGGCATTGCCACGCTGTGCATTGAAAAATTGGATTGAACCACAGGCTATTGGAAAATACAGAAAGAAGGAATTGCTATGAACACACAGGACACATGGAGCCTGGGGGGCAGGGAATTTACCTCCCGGTTTATTTTGGGCTCGGGGAAGTACTCCCTGGAGCTTATCGAGGCAGCGGTGCGGGACGCCGGCGCCCAGATGATTACCCTGGCGGTGCGCCGGGCCAACACCACCGAGAAGGAGAACATCCTGGACTACATCCCCCAGGGGGTGACGCTGCTGCCCAACACCTCCGGCGCCCGGAACGCGGAGGAGGCCGTGCGCATCGCCCGCCTGGCCCGGGAGCTGGGCTGCGGGGACTTTGTGAAAATTGAAATCATGCGGGACACCAAATACCTGCTGCCCGACAACCAGGAGACCATCAAGGCCACGGAAATCCTGGCCAAAGAGGGCTTTGTGGTGATGCCCTACATGTATCCCGATTTAAACGCCGCCCGGGACCTGGTCAGCGCCGGGGCCGCCTGCGTCATGCCTTTGGCCTCCCCCATCGGCTCCAACAAGGGGCTGGCCACCCGGGACTTTATCCAAATCCTCATTGACGAGATTGACCTGCCTGTCATTGTGGACGCGGGCATTGGCCGGCCCTCCCAGGCCTGCGAGGCCATGGAGATGGGCGCCGCCGCCATTATGGCCAACACCGCCTTGGCCACCGCCGGGGATTTGCCCCGGATGGCCGCCGCCTTCCGCCAGGCCATTGAGGCGGGCCGCAAGGCGTACCTCTCCGGCCTGGGGCGGGTGCTGGCCCGGGGCGCCAGCGCCTCCGACCCTCTGACAGGCTTTTTGCGGGATTGAGGGGGCGGCGTTATGGCACAGCAAGAAAACCAGTTTTTTATCGATTCGGAATTCCTCTCTCCCCAGGCCTTGGAGAAAAAGCACCGGCTGGAGACAGACCCCGCCTCCCGGAAAAGCCACCTGGAGTACCTGCCCGGCATGGAGGTGCTCCACTCCGAGGTGATGGAGAAGGTGCTCTCCCAGATGGACAGCTACGACACCACCCAGTACACCGCCCGGGACGTGCGGGCGGCCCTGGAGCACGACACCTGCACCATCGAGGACTTTAAGGCACTGCTCTCCCCGGCGGCGGAGCCCTTTTTGGAGGAGATGGCCCAGCGGGCCTGCCTGGAGACCAAAAAGCACTTTGGCAACACGGTGTACCTGTTCACCCCCTTGTACATCGCCAACTACTGCGAGAACTACTGCGTCTACTGCGGCTTTAACTGCTACAACCACATCCACCGGATGAAGCTCTCCATGGAACAGATAGAGCACGAGATGGAAATCATCGCCCAAAGCGGCATGGAGGAGATTTTGCTGCTCACCGGGGAAAGCCGCTCCATGAGCTCGGTGGAGTACATCGGCGAGGCCTGCAAGCTGGCCCGGAAGTACTTCCGCATGGTGGGGCTGGAAATCTACCCCGTCAACACCGACGAGTACCGCTACCTCCATGAATGCGGGGCGGACTACGTCACCGTGTTCCAGGAGACCTACGACCGGGACAAGTACGAGACCCTGCACCTGATGGGCCACAAGCGGGTGTGGCCCTACCGCTTCGACGCCCAGGAGCGGGCCCTGCGGGGCGGCATGCGGGGTGTGGCCTTCTCGGCGCTGCTGGGCTTGGCGGACTTCCGCAAGGACGCCCTGGCCAGCGCCCTGCACGTCTACTACCTCCAGCGGAAGTACCCCGCGGCGGAGATGTCCCTCTCCTGCCCGCGGCTGCGGCCCATCATCAACAACGACAAGATAAACCCCCTGGACGTGGGGGAGCGCCAGCTGTGCCAGGTGCTGTGCGCCTACCGCATCTTTTTGCCCTTTGTGGGCATCACCGTCTCCTCCCGGGAGGACGCCGCCTTCCGCAACGGCATTGTGCGCATTGCCGCCACCAAGGTGTCCGCCGGGGTGAGCACCGGCATTGGGGACCACGAGAGCAAGTACCAGGGGAAGGAGGCCGAGGACGCCGGCGACGAGCAGTTTGAAATCAGCGACAGCCGCAGCCTTTCCCAGATGTACCAGGACATGGCGGCCGAGGGCTTGCAGCCCGTCCTCAACGATTACCTCTATGTTTAAGATTGTGTGCGTCACCGCCCGGGCGCTGTGCCCCGGGGATTTCCTCGCCCAGCTGGAGCGGGTGGCGGCCGCCGGGGTGGACAAGATCATCCTGCGGGAAAAGGACCTGCCGGAGCCAGAGTACAAGCTTCTGGCCGCCCAGGCGCTGGCGCTCTGCCGCCGGTATGGGGTGGAGTGCGCGGTGCACAACTTCCCCCAGACAGCCAACGAGCTGGGCGCCCCCGCCCTGCACCTGCCCCTCCCCCGGCTGCGGGCGCTCTCCCCGGAGGAGCGGGCAGCGTTCCCGGTGCTGGGGGCCTCCTGCCACAGCCTGGAGGATGTGCGGGAGGCGGCGGAGCTTGGATGCTCCTATGGCACGCTGGGGCACATCTTCCCCACCGGGTGCAAGCCTGGCCTGCCGCCCCGGGGCGTGGAGCTGCTGGCCCAGGTGTGCCAGGCCTCCCCACTGCCCGTGTACGCCATTGGGGGCGTGGGGCCGGGAAACATCGCCCAAGTAAAACAGGCCGGGGCCGCCGGGGCCTGCGTGATGAGCGGCTTTATGACGGCCCCCGACCCGGCCCGCCTGGTGGGCCAACTGAGAAAGGAGGCGGAACTGTGAAGTTTTCCGCGCAAAACCTGCTGCTCTACGCCGTGACGGACCGGGCGTGGGTGGGCAGGCAGACGCTGCTGGAGCAGATAGAGTCCGCGCTGAAGGGGGGCGCCACCTTGGTGCAGCTGCGGGAAAAATCCCTGCCGGAGGAGCAGCTCCTCCAAGAGGCCAAGGAGGCCGCCGCCCTGTGCCACCGCTACGGCGTGCCCCTTATCGTCAACGACTCGGTGGAGGTGGCCCTGCAAAGCGGCGCCGACGGCGTCCATGTGGGCATCGAGGACCAGCCTGTGGAGGCCATCCGCCGCCGGGCTGGGAAAGGCTTCCTCATCGGCGCCACGGCTAAGACGGTAGCGCAGGCCCAGGCCGCCCAAGCCGCCGGGGCCGACTACCTGGGGGTGGGGGCGGTGTTCCCCTCTCCCACCAAGAAAAACGCCATCCGCATCACCACGGGGCAGCTGGGAGAAATCTGCGGCAGCGTGTCCATCCCCTGCGTGGCCATTGGAGGCATCAGCCGGGAGAACCTGCCCGCCTTGGCGGGGGGCGGCATGGACGGCTTTGCCCTGGTCTCCGCCATCTTCTCCCAGCCGGACATTGAAGCCGCCTGCCGGGAGCTGCGCGCCCTGGCGGAGCGCACTGTAAAGGAGGGTAACCCATGAACACCTGCCTATCCATAGCCGGAAGCGACCCCAGCGGCGGGGCGGGCATCCAGGCGGATTTGAAAACCATGACGGTAAACGGCGTGTACGCCATGTGCGCCATCACCGCGCTGACCGTGCAGAACACCTTGGGCGTCACCAACATTTTGGAGGTGGAGCCGGCCTTTTTGGGCCAGCAGATTGACGCCGTATTCCAGGACATCCGCCCCGACGCCGTAAAGGTGGGCATGGTGTCCTCGGCGGGGCTCATCCGCGTCATCGCCCAGAAGCTGCGGCAGCACGGCGCCCAAAACGTGGTGGTGGACCCGGTGATGGTGGCCACCAGCGGCTCCCGCCTGCTGGAAAGCGACGCCGCCACCGCCCTGCGGGAGGAGCTGTTCCCCCTGGCCACCGTGGTGACGCCCAACATCCCCGAGGCCCAGGCGCTGTCCGGGTGGGAGATTTTCGCCCCTGTGGACATGGAGCGGGCCGCCCAGCGCATCGGGGATGCCTACGGCTGCGCCGTGCTGTGCAAGGGCGGCCACAGCCTCAACGACGCCAACGACTACCTGTACCGCCAGGGGCAGGGCCGGTGGTTCCCCGGCAGGAGAATCCAGAACCCCAACACCCACGGCACAGGCTGCACCTTGTCCAGCGCCATCGCCGCGAACCTGGCCAAGGGCCAAGACCTGGAAACCGCCGTGGCAACGGCCAAGGAGTACCTCTCCGGGGCCCTGGCTGCCATGCTGGACCTGGGCCACGGCAGCGGCCCCCTGGACCACGCCTATTCACTGAGAACCCACAAGGAGGATTGACCTATGGAATACACCACCCAAATGGACGCCGCCCGCAAGGGCATTGCCACCCCCCAAATGAAGGCCGTGGCGGAAAAGGAACACATGCCCCTGGAGCAGCTGATGGAGCTGGTGGCAAAGGGCCAGGTGGCCATCTGCGCCAACAAGGCCCACACCTGCCTGGACCCCCAGGGCGTGGGCAGCATGCTGCGCACCAAAATCAACGTGAACCTGGGCGTCTCCCGGGACTGCAAGGACTATGACATCGAGATGAAAAAGGTGCAAAGCGCCATCGACCTGGGGGCCGAGGCCATTATGGATCTGTCCTCCCACGGGGACACCCAGCCTTTCCGCCAAAAACTGGTGGCAGAATGCCCCGCCATGATTGGCACCGTGCCGGTGTACGACAGCGTCATCCACTACCAGCGGGACTTGGGGACTCTGTCCGCCCGGGATTTCATCGACGTGGTGCGCCTCCACGCGGAGGACGGCGTGGACTTTGTCACCCTGCACTGCGGCATCACCCGCAAGACCATTGAGCAGATCCGCCGCCACAAGCGGAAGATGAACATCGTCAGCCGGGGCGGCAGCCTGGTGTTCGCCTGGATGACCATGACCGGGGAGGAAAACCCCTTCTACGAGCACTTCGACGAGATTTTGGACATCTGCGAAAAGCACGACGTGACCATCTCCCTGGGGGACGCCTGCCGGCCCGGCTGCCTGGCCGACGCCACCGACGTGTGCCAGATAGAGGAGCTGGTGCGCCTGGGCGAGCTGACCAAGCGGGCCTGGGAGCACAACGTCCAGGTGATGGTGGAGGGCCCCGGCCACGTGCCCCTGAACCAGGTGGCGGCCAACATGCAGGTGCAGCAGAGCATCTGCATGGGGGCGCCCTTCTACGTGCTGGGGCCCCTGGTGACGGACATCGCCCCGGGCTACGACCACATCACCGCGGCCATTGGCGGGGCGGTGGCGGCCATGAGCGGCGCGGCCTTCCTGTGCTACGTCACCCCGGCGGAGCACCTGGCCCTGCCCAACGTGGAGGACGTAAAGCAGGGCATCATCGCCTCGAAAATCGCCGCCCACGCCGCGGACATCGCCAAGGGCATCCCCGGCGCCCGGGAGATAGACGACAAAATGGCCGACGCCCGCCGGGCCCTGGACTGGGAAGCCCAGTTCGCCTGCGCCCTGGACCCGGACACCGCCCGGGCCATCCGGGACAGCCGCAAGCCCGAGGACGACCACAGCGACACCTGCAGCATGTGCGGCAAGTTCTGCGCCGTGCGCAGCATGAACAAGGCCCTGAGCGGGGAGTACATCGACATCCTCTAAGCTTTTACAAACTATCCTGCGCCCTGGGAAGAAAGCTTCCCGGGGCGTTTTTTGCCCCCAGACCCAACCCGGGGAATGTCGGAAAAGGAACATTGGCAGGTCGGTTTTTTAACACAGCCTTTCCCGAGTCGTACGAACAAGTCGGATTTTCAACAATCCCCTTCGGATAAATGGTAGAACACAAGCCGGCTAGGCGATATAATGTGTATAAGCCGAACAATGTTCATGAATGGAGGAATTACAGTGAGAAATTTAGGCAAGAGGATTTTAACCGTCCTGCTCGCCGGGCTGCTGACAGCCAGCATGGCTGCTTGCAGCGGCGGCGGGGAGAGCCCCACCAGCAGCGCTGCCGGAGGCGATAGCTCCGCCTCTACCGCCTCCGAGGCGGGCGACAACTCTGCTGCGGATTCCAGCACCGCCACCGAGGACAACGGCGAGGTTGTCCAGCTGGTGGTCTGGGGCCAGGGCAGTGCCGACACCGACGATGTCAACGAGGTGGCCGCAGCTATCAGCGAAATTACCCGGGAGAAGATCGGCGTGGAAGTCAGCTTTGTCCGCGGCCAGGACGGCGAGCAGATCAACCTGGCTCTTACTTCCGGCGAACAGATTGATTTGCTGAACTACAACGCTGCCAGCGGCGGGCTTCCCGGCCTGGTCCGCAACGAGTATGTCACTCCCCTGGACGACTTGGTCAATGAATATGGCCAGGAGACTTTGGAACTGCTCAACCCCGTGGATATGGAATCCTGCCGCATCAACGGTGTGCTTTACGCCCTGCCCAACATGCGTGATAGTTCTTGGTCCACTGGCTTTGGCTACCGCAACGACATTGTGGAAGAGCTGGGCTTGGAAATTGGCGAAACCACCACTTTTGAGGAGTTCCACGACATTTTGGTGCAGGTCCACGAGGCTTACCCCGACATGGATTGCATGGTGCCCTCCTGGTCTGCCGGCGGCATGCAAATCCCCCTGGCATACGACCCCCTGGGCGACAGCTTGGGCGTGCTGGAGGATGTATACTCCGACAGCACCGAAGTGGTCAACTTCTACAACACAGATACATATCGCGAGTTCTGCGAGATGATGTACCAGTGGAATCAGGAAGGCCTGGTGATGGCTGACGCCACCACCACCACCGAGAACAACCTGCTTTCTGCCAACGGCTTTGCTATTTTCTCCAACTACAAGCCTGGCATTGAGGGTGAGCTGAGCCGTCAGAATTCTAAGGATATCAAGGTAAGCATCCTCTATGAGCCCTATAAGCACACCGGCATTGCCCAGGGCAACAACTTCTGTATTCCCTACTGCGCCAAGTACCCCGAAAAGGCCATGGAGCTGTGGAACCTGATGTACACCGATGCCGATGTTTCCACCCTGTTTGTAGATGGCATCGAGGGCAAACACTGGGTGTGGACCGACGATACCCACACCTTTGTCACCACTCCCGAAGGCGTGGAAACCAGCGCTTCTGGCTACCCTGTGTGCGACTGGGCCATGCCCAACCAGCAGATTACCCCTGTGTGGGAAGGCAACCCCGCCGACCTGTGGGACCAGCTGAATGCATTTAACCAGGAGGGCGTTGCCAGCCCGGCAATGGGCTTTACTTGGGACAGCAGCTCTCTGACGAACCAGGTCACCGCTTGCAACAACGTGGTTTCCC
>ERZ1643246.3464-NODE-3464-length-13519-cov-26.803179_pt1 | contig 13519 bp, 14 predicted proteins | sample MGYA00579265_ERZ1643246 | MGnify/ENA primary metagenome ERZ1643246 (study PRJEB29033, sample SAMEA4952261) | chicken gut metagenome | biome: Broiler Chicken; feature: Gastrointestinal Tract; material: Caecum | place: Ireland | collected 2018 | study: Broiler... | reverse complement strand
GCGGCCAGCGCTGTGACCGGAAAGATTTCCGCGCCGGAAGAACTGGGATTATAAGGAGGAAGAGAAGATGAAGGTTCAGGGAAATGTATTTAAATACGGAGACAATGTGGACACCGATGTCATTATTCCCGCGCGTTATCTGAACTCCTCGGATCCGGCGGAACTTGCGACGCACTGTATGGAGGATATCGACAAGGATTTTGTCAGCAAGGTTCAGAAAGGGGATCTGATCGTCGCAAATAAGAATTTCGGCTGCGGTTCCTCCAGAGAACATGCGCCGATGGCCATCAAGGCATCGGGAGTTTCCTGCGTGATTGCAGAGACGTTTGCGCGTATTTTCTACCGCAATGCGATCAATATCGGCCTTCCGATCATTGAATGCCCGGAAGCGGCGAAGGATATCAAGGCGGGAGACCGCGTGGAGGTGGATTTTGATACGGGAATTATCTACGACCACACAAAGGGAACGCAGTATCAGGGACAGGCGTTTCCGGAATTCATGCAGAAGATTATTCAGGCGGAGGGCCTGATCAACTATATTAACAGCCAGCAGTAAGCAGAAAACAGAGAAAAAAACAGCCGGAAACGGGAAACAGTGATACGGAGGAGCATTGCCGTATCCGCGGCATCCCCGTTTCCGGCTGCTTTTTATATAACGGGCAAATTTGTCGCTGAGGCGACCGCGCCCGGCGCGAGAGTTCCGCTCGCAGAACTCTTTGTTTGCGTATTGTACTCTTTTTATGCTTTTTAGAAAGATTTTCAGGAAGAATTCGTTATTAAATAAACAATAGTGGCGAAAACCGGGAAATGCATGCTATAATATTTTCATGTTATAAGGCGGAGTGTGCAAAATTATGCGATTTCAACGATATGACTGGAACGAATGGTTTTGCAGATCCTCTGTGCGGCGTGTGAGAACTGCCGGCAGCAGCGACAGCCGCCGAAATCTTCCTGGGATCATCGAACGGTCAGAAAATGTCCGATATGCGGGTGTTTTCTGACCGTCTGTTCCGTGGAAGAAAAATGGCCGGATGGTTTCTGTCCGGTCGGACGAAAAAGAAGAAGGAGGGCTTTGGAGTATGGGACTTTTGACATTCCGGGGCGGAATTCATCCCGATGACGGCAAGGCACTGTCCAGGGAAAAACCGATCACGGCCATCCAGGCGGGGCCGAAGCTGTATTATTCCATGTCACAGCACATTGGCGCGCCGGCGAAGCCGGTGGTTTCCAAAGGAGACCATGTCTGCCGTGGTCAGAAGATTGCAGAGGCAGGCGGATTTGTATCCGCGCCGGTGCATGCGACTGTGTCGGGCACCGTGAAAGGAATTGAGAAAATGCGGATGCCGGGCGGAAACCTGGCAGACTGTATCGTCGTGGAAAACGACGGCCAGATGGAAGAGGTGGAATACCGGGAGGCGTCGCTGGACAGCCTGTCGAAGGAGGAAATTCTGAAGAGAATTTCTGAGGCGGGAATTGTGGGAATGGGAGGCGCAGGTTTCCCCACCCATGTAAAGCTGGCGCCGAAAAACCCGGAGGATATTGATTACATACTGGTAAACGGAGCGGAGTGTGAGCCGTATCTGACCAGTGACTATCGCCGGATGCTGGAGGAGCCGGAGAAAATTGTTGCGGGGCTTCAGGTGATCCTGAAGGTGTTCCCGAAAGCAAAGGGATGCATCTGCATTGAGGACAACAAACCGGACTGCATCCGCACGATGGAAGAGTGTGCGAAAGGGGACAGCAGGATCGAGGTAAAGACTCTGAAAACCAAGTATCCCCAGGGCGCCGAGCGTATGTTGATTTATGCGGTGACAGGAAGAAAGATCAATTCTTCGATGCTTCCGGCCGACGCGGGCTGTATTGTGGACAATGTGGACACGGTCGTTGCAGTCTGCCAGGCAGCGCTGAAGGGCAAGCCTTTGATGGAGAGAATCATGACAGTTACCGGAGACGCGGTAAAGGAGCCCAGGAATTTCCTGGTTCCGCTGGGAATGCTGCATCAGGAGGTGGTGAATGCTGCCGGCGGATTCCGGCAGGAGCCGCAGAAAATGATTTCCGGCGGCCCGATGATGGGAAAAGCCATGTTTTCACTGGATGTCCCGGTGATCAAGACCTCTTCTGCGATCCTGGCGATGGCGGAGGGCGAGGTGTCCAAAAACCCTCCCACCGCCTGCATCAACTGCGGAAGATGTGTGAAGGTTTGTCCCGGACAGATTCTTCCGGTTCGCCTTGCAGAGTTTGCAGATCACGGCGATGAGGAAAAATTCCTGGCATATCACGGCATGGAGTGCTGCGAATGCGGCTGCTGCAGTTTTGTCTGTCCGGCGAAACGCCAGCTGACCCAGTCGATCAGCTCCATGAGAAAGATTATGCTTGCGAAGAGAAAGAAAGGTTAAGGAGGGTGAATGATGAGCGATATGTTACATGTTTCTTCTTCCCCGCACATCCGTTCAAAGATAAAGACAGACTGGATCATGTATATGGTGCTGATCGCGCTTCTGCCGGCGACGTGTATGGGAATCTGGCTGTTTGGAGTCCCGGCGCTGGTGCTGATCCTCTGCTCGGTGATTACCTGCGTGGTGACAGAGTATCTCTATGAACGCCTGATGCATAAGCCGGTCACGATCCGGGACGGCAGCGCGATGGTGACGGGCCTTCTGCTGGCGCTGAACCTGCCGTCGGGAGCCGCGTGGTGGATGGCAGTGCTGGGCGGAGTTTTTGCGATTCTTATTGTGAAACAGCTGTTCGGAGGTCTGGGACAGAATATCATGAACCCGGCGCTGGCGGCGAGATGTTTCCTGATGATTTCCTTTGCGGCGAGAATGACGGATTTCAGCACCAGCGACGGAGTGACCGCGAAACTGGTGGATACGGTATCCGGAGCGACTCCGCTGGCGGAAATCAAGGCCGGAGGATCCTACGACCTTCTGAGCATGTTCCTGGGCACCACCCGCGGAACCATCGGAGAGACGTCCGCGCTGCTGCTTCTGATCGGCGGTATCTTCCTGGTTGTGATGAAAGTGATCGACCTGCGGATTCCGCTGACTTATCTGGGCAGCTTTGCGGTATTTGTGCTCCTGTTCGGCGGACACGGCTTTGACCTGAGCTATGTGGCTGCAGAGCTCTGCGGCGGCGGTCTGATGCTCGGCGCGTGGTTTATGGCGACCGATTATGTGACCCGTCCGGTCACTGGCAAAGGACAGTATATTTATGGCGTGATTCTCGGCATCCTGACGGGACTGTTCCGTATCTTCGGCGGATCCGCAGAGGGTGTCTCCTATGCAATTATCTTTTCCAACCTTCTGGTTCCGATTATCGAGCGTCTGACGCTTCCGGGAGGATTTGGAATCGTAAAGCAGAAAGGAGGTAAGAAGTCATGAATAAAATTCTGAAAGATGCGCTGGCTCTTACCGCCATTACTGTGGTGATCGGCCTGCTTCTCGGCGTTGTCTACGAAGTGACGAAGGATCCGATTGCCCAACAGGAACTGAAAGCAAAACAGGAGGCCTGCGAGGAGGTTTTCCCGGACGCGGATACCTTTGAGAGTGTGGATATTTCCGGCGAGGCGGACACTTTCCGCAGCGCTCTGGACGAGGCGGGCTACGCAGAGCAGACCATCGACGAGGTGTATCAGGCGCTTGACGGTTCCGGTGAGCTGGCAGGCTATGTGATCACTGTGACGTCCGCCGAGGGTTACGGCGGCGACATCCAGTTTTCCATGGGCGTCGGAATCGACGGAACTACATACGGAATTTCATTCCTGAGCATTGAGGAGACGGCAGGCCTCGGTATGAACGCCGACACAGACGCGTTCAAATCCCAGTTCAAAGATCAGAATGTCTCCGAATTTACCTACTCCAAGACAGGCGCGTCCGCGGAAGGCGAGATCGACGCCCTCAGCGGCGCGACGATCACAACCAATGCGGTGACCAATGGCGTCAATGCCGGTCTGTGCGTATTCCGGATATTAAGTGAAGGAGGGATTGGCGGATGAAAGCAAATTCACCGGTAGAACGGTTATATAATGGTATTATAAAAGAAAATCCTACCTTTGTCATGATGATTGGTATGTGTCCGACACTGGCGGTAACCACTTCCGCCACCAACGGAATCGGTATGGGCCTGACGACTCTGGTGATTCTGGCGCTGTCGAATATGATGATTTCCATGCTCCGGAAAATGATTCCGGATGGAGTGCGTATGCCGGCCTATATCGGCGTGGTTGCCTCTTTCGTGACGATCGTTCAGCTGCTTCTGCAGGGATATCTTCCCAGCCTTTATGATTCTCTGGGAATTTACATTCCCCTGATTGTCGTAAACTGTATCATTCTGGGACGTGCGGAAGCGTATGCAGGAAAGAATCCTGTCATCCCGTCTCTGTTTGACGGAATCGGCATGGGTCTCGGCTTCACAATCGGTCTTACGAGCATCGGAGCGGTCCGTGAGCTGATCGGAGCGGGACAGCTGTTCGGCTTCCAGATTCTTCCGGAATCCTATGAGCCGGTGACGATCTTTATCATGGCGCCCGGCGCATTCCTGGTTCTGGCGATGCTGGTTGCGGTTCAGAACTATGTAAAAGGCAGAAAAGCGGCCAATGGACAGCCGGTGCCGGAATCTTCCTGCGGTCAGGGCTGTGCAGCCTGCGGAAATGCTTCCTGCAGCGGAAAGAAATTATAAGGAGGGGACGGAATGAGAGAATTACTGATGATAGCGATCGGTTCCGCGATTGTGAACAATGTCGTGCTGAGCCAGTTCCTGGGCCTTTGTCCGTTCCTCGGCGTATCAAAGAAAATCAATACGGCGGCCGGAATGGGCGGCGCGGTTATCTTTGTGCTTACCCTCTCTTCCCTGATGACCAGCCTGATTTATCAGTTTATTCTGGTGCCGACGGGAATGGAATTTTTGCAGACAATCGTGTTTATCCTGGTCATTGCCGCTCTGGTGCAGCTGGTTGAGATGTTCATGAAAAAGATCCTTCCGCCGCTGTATCAGGCGCTGGGCGTTTATCTTCCGCTGATCACCACAAACTGTGCGGTGCTGGGCGTTGCGATCAGCAATGTGCAGGACGGCTACAACGTTCTGGAGGGCGTGGTCAACGGGTTTGCGACTGCGGTTGGATTTACGATCGCAATCGTTCTGATGGCAGGGCTTCGTGAAAAGATGGAGTACAATGATGTGCCGAAAGCTTTTCAGGGAATGCCGATCGTGCTTCTGACAGCCATGCTGATGTCCATAGCGTTCACCGGATTTGGCGGAATCATCTAGGAAAGGAGCGGTGAAATGAGTATACAGGTTGTGCTGATTTCTGTTCTGGTGGTAGGCGGGGCAGGTCTGATTATCGGATTACTGCTCGGCGTCGCCGGAAAGAAATTTGCGGTAGAGGTAGATGAACGGGAGACTCTCGTAAGAGAAGCGCTTCCGGGAAATAACTGCGGCGGCTGCGGATATCCGGGATGTGACGGCGCGGCAGCAGCAGTGGTAAAGGGCGAGGCCCCTGTGACGGTCTGTCCGGTAGGCGGCGCCGCCTGCGCAAAGACCATCGGAAAGATTATGGGACAGGAAGTCGCAGAGACTGCGCGCATGACTGCTTTTGTAAAATGCGGCGGCGACTGCGAAAAGGCCGGGACAGATTACGATTATACCGGTGTGGAAGACTGTACGATGGTAACGTTTGTTCCGGGCGGCGGGGCAAAGAAGTGCAGCTATGGCTGTCTGGGATATGGTTCCTGCGTAAAAGCCTGCTCTTTTGATGCGATTCATATTGTAAACGGTATTGCGGTCGTGGACAAAGAGGCCTGCAAGGCCTGCGGTGCCTGCGTCAGAGTGTGTCCGAAGCACCTGATCGAACTGGTGCCGTATGCCGGCGCGGATTATCATGTGGTCTGCAGCTCCGGAGACAAAGGAAAAGCTGTGATGGAAGCCTGCGAGATCGGCTGCATCGGATGTAAAAAATGCGAGAAGAACTGCCCGTCGGAAGCGATTAAGGTGGAAAACGGCGTGGCTCATATCGATTATGAAAAATGTACCAATTGCGGAACATGTATGGAAGTCTGCCCGAGAGGAACAATTCAGAGATGAGGAAATATTGTCTCACAGTGGGTTTTTTGTGCATCCTGTTTTTCCTGACAGGATGCACCGGGAAAACCCGGGAAACGGTCTCGAGGGAAGGCTTCTATTTTGATACTGTGGTTCAGCTGTCCGTTCCGGAGGATCAGGAGGAGTTTCTGGACGGGGCCTTTGACGTCTGCGGGGAGATTGAGGAAACCTTCAGCAGAACCAGGGAAGGAAGCGAGCTGTACCGGATCAACCATCGTACGGACAATGAGGTAACGGTTTCCGACGATATGCGCACAGTTCTAGAGACGGGGCTTCAGTTTTACCGTCTGACCGACGGTGCGCTGGACATTACAATTGCACCGGTACTGGAACTCTGGGATTTCAAGAGCGAGGATCCGCAGATTCCGGATGCGGAAGCCCTGGCGGAGGCTGTGAGAAAGGTCGATGCAGGTTCTCTTTCCCTGGAAGGCAATTCGCTTCATTTTTCCCGCGAAGATACCCAGATTGATCTGGGGGCGCTGGCAAAAGGGTTTGCCGCGGACAAGCTGAAAGAATATTTCCTTGAAAACGGCGTCGACAGTGCGCTGATCAATCTTGGGGGAAATGTGCTGGCAGTCGGTTCCAGACCGGATGGGACGCCCTGGAAGATCGGAATTCAGGATCCACATAAGGAACGTGGGGAGATTTCTCAGGTTGTCGAAGTAACCGACCGCTCCGTGGTTTCTTCCGGGACTTATGAGAGAAGCTTTGAGAAAGACGGCGTTCTGTACCATCATCTGCTGGATTCGTCCACCGGATATCCAAAGGACGTTGAGGCGGCGCAGGTGACGATCATCAGCGACAGTTCGCTTCTTGGAGATGCGCTGAGCACCTCCTGTCTTCTGCTCGGCGAGGAGGCGGGAACCGAACTGGCGTCAGAGTTTGACAATGTGGACATCCGATATGAAGAATAGGAACAGAGAGCGGAAGGATAACGGAAAAGAAAGGAACGCCAGGCGTGACTGAAAAATGAGAAGAGAGCGCAGAGAGAGACGGATGAACAGAAGAGATATCGCCCTGGTGGTCTTCGTGCTGGCTGCGGCGCTGGCAGGGTTCGCGCTGGAACTGACCTGGTCGGACAGCGGCGCCAGGCTGCAGATCTCTGTGGAGGGCGAAGTATTCGGAGTGTATGATCTGAGCCGGGATCAGACCATTAAGATCGGAGATGGAAATATTTGCCGGATCGAGGACGGAAGCGCCTGGATGGAGTGGGCGGACTGCCCCGACCAGCTCTGCGTACACCATGCGCATATCAGCTGCGCAAATGAGACGGTAGTCTGTCTTCCCAACCGGGTTACATTGACTGTTCTTGGTGGGGAGGACAGTGAGGTTGACACCATTGTATCGGAAATGTCCGAAGGTCGGTCTGTCCGGAACCGGCAGGCTGCTGCGGCAGCTCCGTTTTCACACGGTGCGTGAAACGCTTCCGGAAAAGTCAAAGGAGAGTCAGATATGCAGAGCGGTATTGGTAAAAGGGTTGCGGTGCTGGGCCTGTGCGCGGCGGGGGCAATCCTTCTGGGTTATGTAGAATCGCTGATTCCCGTGCTGTTTTTTGTGCCGGGTATGAAACTGGGACTTGCCAATCTGGCGATTGTCATAACCCTGTATTTTTTCGGTCCCGGGAATGCGGCGGCAGTTCAGCTGGTCCGGATTGTAGTGGTGGGATTTCTCTTCGGAAATCTGTTCAGCATCGCTTTCTCCCTGGCAGGGGGCTTCTTCAGCCTTGCCGTTATGTGCCTGGCAAAGCGGTACGGCGGCTTTACCGTATACGGAGTCAGCGTGGCCGGAGGCGTCTCTCACAATATCGGACAGATCTGCGTTGCGGCTGTTCTGGTGGAAAATGTGAGGATCGTCTATTACCTTCCCATTCTGCTGCTCTCAGGCCTGGTCACGGGTCTTCTGATCGGCCTTGCCGGAGATGAGACAATGAGACGGCTGAAAACGACGAGTAACTTTTTCTTTTGAAGAATTGTTTAAATACTATTGATTTTTCTTTCAGGTTTTGTTATAATAGGCAAGTCATTACGGGGTATGGCGTAGCTTGGTAGCGCGCACGGCTGGGGGCCGTGAGGTCGCAGGTTCAAATCCTGTTGCCCCGATTTTAAACAGGCTGCACAGAGCGTATGAAAGCATAGTGCCTGCGGGTTGAATTGCTGCAAAATTTCTGTTGACAGCCATCTGATAAAATGTTACTATTCTATCAGATCATAACATAAAGCGAAGATGAGGAGTATTACACCGGATACCGGTATCCAGAAAGCTGCTGGGTGATGTGAAGCAGCAGAAGGGTCCGATGGAACTGACCTCGGAGCAGCTGCCTGAAATCCTGAAGACAGAGAAGGAGAGTAAACGCAGACGGAGTCCCACCGTTACAGGGGAAGGATATAAGATTTCCAGTAAATCCGTATCTGTTGAGTGTGCAGAACAACTGCAAAGAAGAGTGGTACCGCGTGAGAATTGTAGTCTTTCGTCTCTTACTTACATTTCGATGAATGTATGAGAGCGAAAGGCTTTTTTTGTATCACAGGACAATTCGTTCTCTGTGATACAAAAACGCTCTGCGGGATGCACACTCGCGCCAGGCAGAATCTTCAGACTGTTCTGCAGCTGTTCCGCTTTTACCGTTCGGCCAGCTGAACGGTAACGTCCCGCTTTCAAAGCTTTTGAAAAACAGGAGGAAAGAAAAACATGATGAATCCCAAGAAGTATCAGAGACAGTATTACATGCCGCCGGTCAGATGCATGGATTGGGCGGAGAAGGAATATGTGGAGAAAGCGCCGATCTGGTGCAGCGTCGATCTGCGCGACGGAAATCAGGCGCTGGTAATCCCGATGGATCTGGAGCAGAAGATTGAATTTTTCCAGATGCTGGTGAAAGTCGGTTTCAAAGAAATTGAGGTTGGATTTCCGGCTGCTTCCGAGACAGAATATGAGTTTCTGCGGACACTGATTGAGAAGAATCTGATTCCGGACGATGTGACGGTACAGGTTCTGACCCAGGCGAGAGAACATATTATCAGAAAAACCTTTGACGCTCTGCGCGGATGCAAGAACGCGATCGTTCACGTTTATAATTCCACTTCCTATGCACAGCGCCAGCAGGTTTTCAAAAAATCCAAGGAGGATATCCTGAAGATTGCCGTGGAGGGAGCAAAACTTCTGAAGGAACTGACAGAGGAGGCGGGGGAAAATTACCGCTTTGAGTACAGCCCGGAGAGCTTTACCGGAACCGAACCGGAATATGCCCTTGAGGTCTGCAACGCAGTTCTGGATGTATGGCAGCCCACAGCGGATCGGAAAGCGATTATCAATCTTCCAAGTACCGTGCAGCTTTCCATGCCCCACGTATATGCAAGCCAGATCGAGTATATGAGCAAGAACTTGAAATACCGTGAAAACGTTGTTCTTTCCCTGCATCCGCACAACGACCGCGGAACAGGCGTGGCAGACGCGGAGATGGGAATCCTGGCAGGCGCTGACCGTATCGAAGGAACGCTTTTCGGAAATGGAGAGCGTACCGGAAATGTGGACGTCGTTACGCTGGGAATGAATATGTATATGCAGGGCGTGGACCCGGAGCTTGACTTCTCCAATATGCCGGCCATCAGCGAGACTTATGAGAGACTGACCGGGATGAAGATCAACGAGAGAAGTCCTTACAGCGGCGCGCTGGTATTTGCCGCATTCTCCGGTTCTCATCAGGATGCGATTGCAAAAGGCATGCACTGGATTGACGAGAAACATCCTGACACCTGGACAGTGCCGTATCTGCCCATTGACCCGACGGATATCGGAAGAAACTATGATGCGGACGTTATTCGGATCAACAGCCAGTCCGGAAAGGGCGGCGTCGGATATATTCTGGAAACCAAGTACGGCCTGAACCTTCCTGCGAAGATGCGCGAGGCGATGAGCTACACAGCGAAATCCGTGTCTGACCATCTGCACAAGGAACTGCTTCCGGAAGAGATCTTCCAGCTGTTCAAGGATACCTTCGAGAATGTCACGACGCCTTACAATATCAACGGCGTGCATTTCAGACAGCTCCCGGAGGGCATGATCGCAACACAGGTAACCTCAAACTTTGAGGGAGGCGAGTATATCACGACGGAGGCGGAAGGCAACGGTCGTCTGAACGCGGTCAGCAACGCGCTGAAAAAGGCTTACGGGCTGAAATATGATCTTGTGACCTACACCGAGCATGCGTTGGAACAGAGTTCCAGATCCAGAGCGATTGCTTACGTGGGAGTAAAGAAACCGGACGGAACGCTTTCCTGGGGCGCAGGAGTCGATCCGGATATTATCCGGGCGTCTATCGACGCATTGGTGACGGCGATTAACAATATGTAAAGAAGCGGATACATGTCTGGAGGATATGCAAAGAGGCAGATCCTCCAGGCATGTTTTTGGTATGTAAAGCGTAGCCGGATGTGTATGGCGGAAAGAAAGCCAGGAGAGATGATGGAATGATTGTGAATTATATCGAAATCAACAGTGGGCGGAAAGAGAGAGTTCTTCCCACGGAGGTCAGTGAAATTGCGATGCTGCAGTTCCGGACGATGCTTCCGAGGGCGGCAGAGGGAATCTGTGAGCTGAGATACGGAACCGGTTTTCACCTGGAGATGCTGACCGGAGGATACAGGGTCAGTCTTTATGATATGAGAGGAGAAGAACCGGTGCTTCTGGCGGTTTCTGCCGGCGTGTGGGAAGACAGCCAGAGGCTGGAGATTTGGAGAGAGCAGAACCGCCGGATCGAAAAGCCGGAGGATGTGGGAAAGATCCTGAAGATGCCTCCTTCCGTTCCTTATATTGCAGACTGTCTGCTTCCGGAAGGAGAGACGCGGAGCGAGCTGGCTTCCTGGAGAAGAAACTTTACGCAGGGACTGGGATGGACAGTCTTTGACGCGGTCCTCCGAAGATAGTCACATATGAAAAGGAAGAGGAATGGAACCTGGATTTAACGGTTGTTTTTTTTTCGGGGATTCAGTATAATGAGGATAATGTCGCCATGGAAAACAAAACAGGTTGCGATTCCGCGGCGGTGAAAATGGAAAGAAGGAGACAAGAGAGTATGGAGATCTTATACAAGAGCACACGCGGCGGAGAGACCGGAGTAACTGCATCCCAGGCAATTCTGAAGGGTCTTGCTCAGGACGGGGGACTGTTTGTGCCGGATCGTATTCCGGCTCTGGACGTGCCAATGGAGACGCTTGCCCGGATGAGCTATCAGGAAGTGGCTTATGAGGTGATGAGCCGTTTCTTTACGGATTATACCGCAGAAGAGCTAAAAGAGTGTATCGCCAGAGCTTACGACGGGAAGTTTGACACGGAAGAAATCGCGCCTCTGACAAAGGCCGGAGAAATTTATTTTCTGGAACTGTTCCACGGCGCGACCATTGCGTTTAAGGACATGGCGCTTTCTATTCTGCCGCATCTTCTGACCACTGCAGCGAAAAAGAATCATGTGGAAAATGAGATCGTGATTCTCACTGCAACCTCCGGCGATACCGGAAAAGCGGCGATGGCGGGATTTGCCGACGTTCCGGGTACCAGGATTCTTGTCTTTTATCCGAAGGACGGCGTCAGCCCGGTGCAGGAGAAGCAGATGGTGACTCAGAAGGGAGAGAACACCTGCGTAGTGGCGATCCGCGGAAACTTTGACGACGCTCAGACCGGCGTGAAAAAGATCTTCAGCGATAAGAAGTTTGCGGAAGAACTTGCAAAGTCAGGGTTCCAGTTCAGTTCAGCCAACTCCATCAACATCGGCAGGCTGATTCCTCAGGTGGTTTATTACGTTTACGCTTATGCTGCTCTTGTGCGCAACGGGGAGATTAAAAACGGAGAGTCTGTGAACGTGACGGTTCCTACCGGAAACTTTGGAAATATTCTGGCTGCGTTTTACGCAAAACAGATGGGATTGCCGATCGGAAAACTGATCTGTGCCTCCAATGAAAACAAGGTTCTGGTGGACTTTTTCCGCACAGGAATTTATGACAGAAACCGCCCGTTTATCCTCACGTCTTCCCCGTCGATGGATATCCTGATTTCCAGCAATCTGGAACGGCTGCTTTACTGGCTGGCCGGACAGTCTCCGGAGAAGACAAAAGCGTGTATGGAAGGACTTCAGAAAGATGGAAGATACCAGATTGATGATGCAATGAGGGAAAGACTGAAGGATTTCTACGGAGATTACGCGGACGAGGAGGAGACTGCTTCGGAGATTGCGTCCATGTACAGAAATACCGGATATGTGCTGGACACCCATACCGCGGTCGCTGCCTCCGTCTATGAGAAGTATCGGAAAGAGACCGGCGATATGACGCCTGTGATTCTCGCCTCCACAGCCAGCCCTTACAAATTTACCAGAAGTGTTCTTCATGCAATTGACGCAGAAAAATATGACAGTCTTGGCGATTTTGAACAGATGGATGCACTTTCTGAAATTTCCAGCACTGAGATTCCGCGGGCGATTGAGGAAATCCGTACGGCGCCGGTTCGCCATACGGCCGTTTGCGATGTGGATCAGATGGAACAGGCTGTGAAGAACTTCCTTGCTATCTGAGGGCTGAAAGTCTGATTTCAGTAACCGTTCAGTGGGCTGAACGGTTACTGAATTTTCAAAATTTTGGCGGTTTGACGTCCCCACAGGAGGTGTGATATTCTTACAGGGAATTATTCGACAATTCGTAAGAATGAATGTGTGGGGGAAGAACAGCGCAAGGGAGAAAGATACTGTTATGAAAAGAAAAATTGTAAGTGCATTGGTTGCAGCTGCGGTTTCAGTTTCTCTGGGAGTCTCCGGCATACCCGCAGCGGCGTCGGGAAATGTTCCGGGAGGAGCCGAAACCTTTGCCTGGAAGGCGGAAACTGCGGACAGTGAGGCAGACGAGAACACAAAAAGCGCGGCACAGCCCGGAGAATTGCCGGACACACAGAACACAGGGGAAGTACAGCCGACAGAGGTTCCCTCAGATTCTGAAACTTCTCAGACAGAAACTTCCGGTACAGGAGAATCCCCGGAGCTTTCCGATACCAATGAGCCGGATCCGGATGATTCCGGAGATTCTGACGTTTCGCAGCCGACGGTGACGCCGGGAGGAGCAGCGGAAGAAACAGAGACAGAAACTCCTGTACAGCCGGAGGAGGGAAATTTCCTGCCGGACAACAGTGTACCGGAAGAACAGCCGGCGGAAGTGGAGACAGCGCCTGCCGATCAGGCGCAGATTCCTCAGGTGATGGCACTGTACCGGCAGTGGCAGCAGGAAAATGGAGTCTGGTACTATTATAATGCGGATGGAGAGCGCGCGACCGGATGGCTGGAAGATGGCGGAAATCTGTACTATCTGAATCCGGACGGCTCTATGGCGACGGGCTGGCAGCAGATCGACGGAAAATGGTATTATTTCCGGAGCTGGGGAGCGGC
>ERZ1643246.3463-NODE-3463-length-13520-cov-11.787152_pt1 | contig 13520 bp, 8 predicted proteins | sample MGYA00579265_ERZ1643246 | MGnify/ENA primary metagenome ERZ1643246 (study PRJEB29033, sample SAMEA4952261) | chicken gut metagenome | biome: Broiler Chicken; feature: Gastrointestinal Tract; material: Caecum | place: Ireland | collected 2018 | study: Broiler... | reverse complement strand
TGATTAACGTTTGGGTAACCGAAAATACTGGAAAATCAAGGGGTTACACGGAAAGTTGTTGCAAATGCGTTACAAACCCAGAGCATCTCACAGCGATTGAGGACACCTCTCTTTTTCCCGGGTGCTGATAAGTGCCCGGGAGCCTAATCGGTCTGGCTTTTTAATATTCGTACTCACCCTATTCTAATTTGTCACATATCATCCATAACACAAATGTTCTTCGAGTATAGAAAGCCTTGTAATCACCTTGTAACGCCTTGTAATTGCCTTTTATTTCAATGAATAAGTATGCGCTGCATCATATTTATTTCCATTTATCGTAATAATTCCCATATCTAACAAATGATTGAGACGTTTTGAAATCGTAGCATTAGATTTTTTTGCAATCTTACATAATTCAGAGCGTGTAACAGTAATTTTCCCTGACATATATGTTAAGATCAGCTTTTCTAATTCATCCAAGCTTCCCCATTCATTCTGTCCTATTATTTCCTTGGCTCTATCCTTTTGCCTCAAATTTCTTGCAGCAATATTATTTTTAAGGACAAGCTTAACTGTCTGTTCTGGTTCAGAATACACTGGCGGATCAAGATAAAATGCTTTCATATCGGTAAAAATCCTTTTGACCCCCTCATTTAATTCTCTAACCCATCCAAATTCTGTAAGCACACGTGCTATTCTTGGATTTCTGGAGTAACGTGTAACCTGTATATTTTCAATATTTACAATATTCGGCAATTTACCGGGACTTTGGATTTCAAGACGATCGTCAAACATTGTTACCTTTATATAACTTCCCGCCATTCCATACTCCCGGTGAGCAACCGCATTTACAATGCCCTCTAGCCAGGCAAACTCTGGATACTCCGGTACTATCTGAAACATACCCGTTTTCGGATTAAGAGCTGTAAATTCACGCAATTGTGTAGCAATAAATTCTTTCGCCTTGTCTATCATTTTTAAAAGCGGATATTCAATATTAACATCTTTAATAATATTTATATCCGTTCCTACTTGTTCTACCGTTCCATCATACCTCAGAAAACGAATTCTGCAATTTGGATAAAACTGTTGAATATTTTCGGCAAAAAGAAGTACAGCAGCATTTGTCAGGTGCGGTTCTCCATTCATCCTTTTAATAAATCCTCTTGCCCGAAGCATTTGCTCAGTATTAACATCTTCTGCGCCAATTTTCTCTTTATACATTGCAATTAATTCAGCATCAAGATCTTTGATTTCTGCGTCCATATTGCATTCATCTTCAAAATGCCTCGTACTCTTACTATATTCAAGATTTCTTAAATCTTCACCTTTTAATTCCTTAGTACGATCACCAATTCTAAGAAATGTTGAACCGTTATTGGTCCGAATAACCTGATCTACACTTGCAAAAATATGCAACAGCAATAATTTATCTGCTATTCCATCATCATTAGTAACATTTATAAACTCTTCCTTGTACTGTGGCATAGGTCTGCAGTAGTCTTTTGGTGCAGAAATAAAATTATTTATCTTATCTGTACCAAATCTACTGATGCCTTCTAATTTTCTTGTTTTATCGCTAATTCCAATGACAATCGTGCCCCCTTCTGCATTCGCAAATGCAGAAATCAGATCTGCAATGTCAGAAGGTTTAATCTTGGCAGATTTTCTATCAAAATATTTATTTTCATCTTCTTTGATTATATACGATAATGTCAAAACTGGATTGATTTGAGATTTAATAACATTCATCGGCTACTCCTTTTCATATTATAAGCTCACAATAATTATAAAGATTTACAACTACTCTGATACAGTGAACACCTACCGAATAAATATGCATATCATCACTTTACATTTCTCAGTTCTGTTCATTCTTTTCCTGTTCAAAGTTTATTTCTACATACATAAATTCTCTTATAATACTTTTGACAATTATTCTGTCTTTATTAAAAAATGCTAAATACCTATAATAGCCTTCTTGAATAGTATGCCAATCCATAACCGGTAGCGACGTAATTTCACCGTTCTTACTTATGGCTTCTACTATAAATATCTGTTCACCTGAGCGCGATCCTATTTCCGGTAATAACTCCAAAACAACTGGAGCCGTAACATCATTCCACAATTCAGCCGAACAATTATTTTTAATCACAATGCTAATAGAACCCAGTTTCCAATCATCATCACCAAAGCCGTCACTCAATTCATATACTGCATGTCCTAACGCCACTTTTGAAAAAACATTTTCCACTTTATCATCTAATATATTTTCATACAACAGTCGATCACATGACTCTATAATGTCGGTTTTATAATTAATCGTAGTCGTATCATGGCATTTATTATACAAACAATTAAGCATATCCCGTGTGTATTCCTCATCCGCCGAATAACTATTATTACACTTCCTGCAGGCTGGCAATTCAATGAGATTGCTTGGATATGGTTTTCGTAGAAAAATCCCCTTAGGTGGGCAATGTTCGCGTGTATCTGCTTTTTTTCCACAATAAATGCATTGCATTGGAGAATTTCTTCGAAAAACTAATCTATTTTTTAATAAATAAAGAGACTCACCAAATAACCCATTATATTTTTTATAGTACTCATCATACATTATTGTTATTCTTTCCTCCGTGTAGACGCCCTTACATTTATTTCTCATCATCTTTTTAAGACTACATCATTGTAATATGCAACAAACGTCTTCATCCCTTTCATCTTATACAGCATCTATTACAATACAAATTTTAATGTAACAATCAGAAAAAATATTACCGATGTGAGTTTTCATCTTTTATTCTCAGTAAAATCCAACCCATATCTCCCCCAAGTAAGCATCGTATTCTATTATAATCAATCACCAGATAAAATCACTCCAAAATCCGGTATCTCTATTATCATATGTTCCGACAAGCAAACCTCTATCCAGAAACTCATTCCTCTCTTCACAGCATGTTTCAGGAAGTAAAGCACAAGTGTGGCACGCAGCAAGATTTAAAGAGTCACGCCCCTGCCCTTTACTCATTATACAAACCGGATCATTGGAGCAGACTTTCGCCTTTTCAAGCGCTTTACGAAAAATATTCGGAAATGCATCAGGTCTTCCCTGCCTTACAAGCCCTCCCAAAGTTCCTTCAGAATCCCCGCTGGCCGTATAAATAAAGATTCCTGCCATGGATTCTTCCTTATTTCCATTATAGCAGTACAAACGCTCACTTAATGATGCAATACTGTATCCGCATTCGAAACTCAATTGAGAAATCAAAATGTGTGACAGAGTATGTAACATAACCATTTGAGGAGTAATGTCTTTAGGATGATTACGTCCGATAAACGAATAATCATAATTCTGCTGAAGTCTCGCACAACGCTCACTTACTTCCGGACAACTTTCAACCCACTTATCAATATCTTCCTGTATAAATTCTATAAAAATCCCTTCTCCTTTCACTTCATATGCAGGATACCATCGGGTTTCCTTTTCCTTAATATCAACATACCCGTAATCTTCAGTACTACTCACAGGTGTCAGTCTCGAGAAACCGATCAGTGCATTTACTACTCTCACTTTATCGACTAAAACAATTGACTTGATGTGTGGTATATGATATTCAACGACATTCATCTCTTCTCTTGAAAAGTCACCTAATATATCTTCCGATGGATTCGGTGTGACCCCGTTGAGCGCATAATATTCTTCCAATCTATACTTTACACTTGTCACATCATTTACTTTATTATCATTTTCAGTCAACCATTTTCTTTCAAGAACCTTCGATACCTCAGACACCGGGAGTCCGACTTCCAGTCCTATTTCTTCAGACCATTTCCTAATGCGGTTCCTTACTCTTTCTTCTCTTTCGTCCTCATCATAATCGCTTATTCTCGCAATGCAATCCGCAAAAGCCTTACTTCCTTCAATTTTTTTATTAATTTTATCGGCATATGGAGGTATTACAAGCGAACTGTAAACCAAAGGAAAATATACAGAAGATGCGCCCCTTTGTACCGTGTGAGGATAACAGTCGCATTTTTCTTTTACATGCTTAAAAGGATGATTACCGGGACATATAAAGTCACTCCTTCCGTTTTTCTCATCCATTCTTTGAAAGCAATCCTTATCAAAAGCTCCTTTTAATGTAGTTCTGGCATCGCAGGTGGTACATCGTACTGACAATCCCTCAAGTCCTTCAGTTCCTGATGCACCGGTTTTAAATTCCAGTGCAGGTGAAGAGCAGATAGGTTTTTTTGCTTTTTCATGGACCCATTCCACCCATGGGAAATCATTCAAATGTCCCTTTTCACATACAGTAACAATACGAGAGACAACCAAATCCTGATGGCATTTAGGACATTGCATATGTTTTATCATATACGGATCTATTGCAAGATCTTTGTCTTTAACCTTCTCTCTGTACTCCTGCTTCCATTTTGACAAAGTCTGAAACCTCCTGCATTTCGGGCAGAAATACCATTGCGGGAATCTGTCATATGCTATATTTACCGGGGTTGCAAAATAATCAACATTTAGAGCTTTAGCAAAACGATCATCAAATATTCTCTGTGTTTTCGTCCAATATTCGGGGGCGGCAGTAACAAGCGTCTGATCCTGAAAATCAACCATTGCACCAACGCCGTATTGTAAAACAGCCTGTGAAGCTCTTACCGAATGTGTAACTTTATTTAAATCCTGTTTTGATTTTATATGTATCCGCATATTAATCCTCCCAGATAACAACCTGCCCGTTTACCTGCATATCCACATTTCTCATTGAAGTCATAGTTTCAATTGCATCATCATAATCATCTGAATTAAATTGTTTTAACAATCGCCTTTCTAAATTAAGATTTGAAGGCGGCGTTACTATAAAGCGTCTTCCGAAATACAACTGTATTTCAGGTTCATCAGAATGACACTCATCAACTATTTCCTGCCATTTATCAACGAATTCTTTGATCTCATATCGTGCAAAACCAGATTCGTCACGTAATAACGGAAAGCTTCTTGCATTAATGTCTTTCATTCGATTTACGACAAAATTTTCTACCTTCTCAATATCCGTATTAAAATGTTTCTTATCAAAATTTCCTGCATCCTTGTCAGAGATCAGACTGTCCATTTGCCTGATTAATGTGACAATGACAGCATGTAATGCCCTCTCTCTGGCAGGTTTTGAGAACGGGGTTGCTCCTGTCGGCTCAACAAATCTGTAGAAGGATTCATGGTAAGGTCTGAATTGCTCATAATGTGACCGATCCCTGCTCTTTGTAGCATCATATTGGACAAAAACCACACCCGGGTAGGATCTTCCGACACGGCTGGAAGCCTGTATATATTCACTTGTCAGTTTCGGCTGTCCTACCATCAACATAACATTCAAACGTGCCACATCAATTCCAACAGATATCATGTTGGTAGCCAGCAAGATATTTGAAGCATAATGTTTGGACTCGATATTTTCCTTTGAATATTCTACTTTTTCGAGTCTATCCAATGTTTCATTCAGTTCAGTTGTAGTTACTCGGCTCGTCAATTCATCAGCCGATACAATTTGTCTCCTTGACGTAAAGAGTCTGTTCGCAGTACGAATAATAAAATCTTTCACATCATCGTCTACGAGAGTAGACGCTTTACCTAAGTCTTTTAGGCTATTAAAATACGCCGTTAACGTCCAAAGTTTATCTTTCACCGGATCAGGAAGATCAGCCATATATTCCCTCTGTAAAAGTGCAGCCATTGTTCTGATTTCAGTCATTGCCTTAGTCTTTCCTGCCGGCATTATTCCTATATATATTCTACCAAATAATCCTCTATCATGATCTATTTGTGCTTCTTTTGCAAAAAAAGAATCCTCTGCGTTCAATCCGGGAGCCGGAAATTGTGCCACATTGCGATCATAAAGCACAGAGCATTGTTCATTTGCTCTACGTATAGTTGCAGTCGAAGCAATAATCTTAGCGGGAACTCCCTTTAATCGACACAGCCCGTCTATTGCGGTTTCATAAAGTCCTACCATTGTTCCGAGTGCACCGGAAATCAGATGTAACTCGTCTTGTATAATTAATTCGGGAGTTCTTCTTTCAGTATCTACGCCAAAGAAAGCGCCGATTCTTCCATCCCACGGCATCATGGCGAATTTATCAACCGTACCGAACAGCAAGGTCGGCGGATTATCATACAATTCTTCATCAATAATCTGGATAGGAAGTCTTCGAGTAAAATCACAATCTTCATTGGGGCAAAACATATAAAAGTGCTTACCCTTCATATTATAGCCCCACTCACCGACTAATTTTCTATCCTTCTCATCTTTTACAAGTTTTGTACCACACCACGGACACTTTAGAACCTGAAATTTATTATTTCTTTCCTTTGCATTTCTCACCTCATATGGTTTTGTAACATTTTTTAATTTTTTCAGATACTCTTCTGCCTTATCATTCTTATTCGGAATATGGGTATCTCCAATCCACAATCCGATAGTAATAGGGTTATTTCCCAAAAAATATGCCGGATATTTATGTTTTTTCTTAAGAGAATCCTGCCTTATATATTCGCATGCACAGATTAAAGTCGAAGCCCTTGTAAACTGCTGTGATGCAAGTAAACGAAGTGTATATCGCATAATCACTGCAGTTCCATCCGATTCTTCTGTATACTTAAGTCTCCTGTAAAAGATGGTAAACGCAGTAAGTCCCAAATAAGCTTCTGTTTTTCCACCGCCTGTCGGAAACCATATCAGATCAACCAACAGCCTGTCTTTACTGTTATCAAATACTATAGAGTTAATATCCATCAAAAGGAATGCCAGCTGAAACGGGCGCCAACGTGAAGTCGTATCGTCTGCAACCAAATAATCCAAATTGTTCAACCAATCTGTTATCTTACTGTCTCCCGGATATCTGTCAGCCTTTTCTTCCGCCATTTTATTCTGCATTCCTATGTGTATTCTCTGCATAAACATAGCTCTGTTAGCGAGCATGAACGCATTCCAAGCTGTTTCATCTTTTTCCAGAGTTTCAATTCCCTCACACATTCTCCCATAAGATTTTTTACATGCATCAATATTCTTTGAAGCCGGAGCAGAGAACTTTGGGTCAAGGGCTTTCGCCTCAAGATAAAGCCTGTCAATCCAGTTTTTATACAGATTTACAAATTTCCTTAACGAGTTAATCCTTTCATTTTTATCGGATAAAACAAGATCCGAATAATATTTCATGGAAAGTTCAGAGGCAGATATATCATCATTTTGCGGTAATGAAAAATCCATTGTCGGGACTTCGCAAATTGGGAAGTAGTCTGTCTTTACGAAACCGCAACCATCATCATCAACTTTCCAATCTGCAGATATGCCAAGACCGGTTCCATATATCTTTTTATTACGATACAGCATCGCAAGCCCTTGTTCTTCATCATCCATATATTCCGGTGATGTATCTGTTTTATTTTCAATAAAAATAAAATCATTATTTTGCGAAAGAACTTTCACCTCTGGCTGCAAAATACAATGATGCGGTTTTGACGGGGTCTCTTCCATATTATTTACAAGCATAATGGTAATGCTCCATGTGTCATCCCTAACTCTTGTACGCAATGCGGAAATTTTCACCGAAACACCATCGAATTCAATCGGCATTCCATCAACAAAGTCCTTATTACCAAAATTAATTGCATAATCATCGATCTCATGTGGTTGCCTTACATATCCTCTGCTTAAACAATCAACGAGCCGGAAAGCTCGTTTTTTAAGATCACCTACTTCATCTTCCGGTATTGTATCCTTTTCGAAAATGTCTCTAACTTCCTTTCCCGTGAGCTGAGAAATAAGGCGAAGGACATTTTTTTCCTTATCAAATATAATTTTATGTGATATTTCAGGTGGTACTGTATAACTATTTGGGTCTTTCGGGTTATAAGGAACCATGCAATCTGTAACAACTGCTTTGCGATATGTTGCAAATTTAATAATACACTTTATTATATCTGTTTTCCCTTTTACAAGAAAAGTTAATCCCACAGAAGACGGCTTATATTGAGTAGCTAAACTGATTTCTTCATCTAACCCTTCATCTGCTGTATCATCTTCTTCATAATGATGAAATTTTGATTCTGCTGTCTTAATACTTTTATTCGTTTCATCCGCGGTATTAGTATCAGCGGGTCCTGAACCATCATTCTCATTTTGGTCAACTTCGTCATTGTCCAATCCAACTCTATCCCCCTGAGGAAACAGTATTCCGACAGAGTATCTGCTAATCGGAGAGGCAGAGATTAATTCATGTTCCAAATCCGGAACGGAAAATTCCGATCCGGGACCGGCAAGTTCAGCCTTAATCTCATTGATATATTTCTCCCTTGCCGAGATCAACTCTTTTTTTATTTCTGCATTAGTCATAACAGAATTTCCTCCTCTTCTACAGGTTTATTCGCCAATCTTACAGGAACGACAAATGGCTTTTCAAGAACAGATACCCTGTCTATCTCTAATGTTGTTGACAGTTTATCGACATTTTCATATATTTCCCCGAGAATTTTATTTCCCCTCGGAATCGTTCCTTTCATCTTCTCCGTAATCGCTACTCCGATTAGTTTTAAAATTTCTTTTCGCTCTCTCCGAACCAACCTGCATGCTTCAAAGTATTCGAGTGGGTTCGCCAAAAGATGCGGATCCTTCGTTAGCTCTGCTATATGCTGTATAGTCTTTTCATTTCGAGGGCCGACAATATGACTGTCTTCAGAAAGCCATTGCCTGACAGCCATTTCTTGAACGGTGCTCCCATATTTTTTCAATCGGCGTGTCAGTTCCCGATATGTAATATTGTTATTATTTTTATATTCACGGAGAACATCTTTCCAATAAGACGCTTTTTCACTGGCATCTACAATATTTCTACTAAAACGCCCTCCTGACAAAAGCCGATCATAAATCGTATCCACCATATTTTTTGTATATGAATCTCTGGACATAAAAATTAAGGTATCGCCGGAAATAATGTTTTCCGGTTCCTTTTCAATTATTGTACCCGAAGAGGGGCTATAAACAACAGCCCTGTAATACTTTGTAAAGAATATTAATTCACCACTCAGAAAAGATCCCGTTACAATGATCTCTGCGGAGTTTTGGGCGGAATTCGACTCACCAACGGTACTATGAAAATTCGAAAGTTCAAAAATAGGAAGCCTGTCAATAAGGTCATCCGATTCTTCTATCATATTGACATCATGTTCAATATTTTTAACATTCTCCTCGTTATCAAAAAAATGTCCTGTATCAATTCCTTTATCTTTGTTAATACCTATTACGTGATTTAGTTCATAATCAAGTTCTTCGAGTTTTGCTTTCTTCAACCGAAATATCTTTTGTTCATTCTCATACGCAAAGAAAATAACTTCAGCTGCAGTTTTGCAATTTAGCGGATCAAATAATTTATTCTTTAAATTACCTGCAACCAGAACCCCATCATAATATTTTTTTGCATCGAAACGACTCGGAGTAATTATTTCTATATTCTGTGCTATTCGCATGTATGATTTCAGGAGATCAATGTAATATGCTTTAGGAACAATAAGAGCAATTTGGGAATCTCGCTTATAATAATTATTCACATACTGCTTCATCGCATCAAACTTAGGGCATTTCAAATACTCCTTTTTGTATTGCTTTTCTATGCCTTCAACCACTTTAAAGCATATTTCCTGATATGCCCCAGCCTCTTCGGCAAGTTCCTGAAGTTCTCCGATACGGATTTCCGGTGATATAACACTGGCATTAACTACGTTTTTGCCGATAGCAGATTCCATATATTCCATCGAAAACAAAGAGGTATTCAAAAGATTTATCAGTGAATATGCAATAAGTACAAACTTATTCTTCTTGTTTTCATCCAATGTCGAGCTTTGTATAATTCTTAAAGCATTTCGAAGTTCCTTATACTGCTGCCATGTCCATCCGCCGTCAACAGGTTCACAAACTACATAATTATAAACAATGTTCTCCGCCTGATGATGAAGTTCTTCCAACAAATCAGTCCCATTACCAGCTTTATTCTTTAATATAGTGAACTGCTTTAAATAATCCTTGGTACACGCAAAGACAGATTTATCTTTCACCCTTTCCAGAGCATATTTGCAAAGAACAGGATTGATTACACCACTCACATTTATGCATTTTATAGATTTACGATTCAGCAGATCATCTAATTCGGTATTTTCCGTAACACGAGAACCGGCATCGATGATCTCCAGTCCCGAGGAATTATTACTTTTATCAAGAAGCAGCTCTCTTGCAGTCGAAATATAACCTGTTACCTTCAAAACCGAATCTATTTTCAATTGATTTGAACCTATCTGATATTCTTTTCCTGATGATGTATAATAAGATACCGGTATAATATCCAACAAATCAACAGTCTTATTTTCAAATCGGATATGAGTGTTTCTCACCAACTCAGTAAAATATTCTCTACTGCAAACAATAATCATCGATTGGTTAACAACAGCCGGTATTTCATTATCCGGGACTTCAAACAGATACGCCAAAAAATCCTCGCGATTGGATTTTTTCCGTCTGAGTCCCATACCGTCAGTCCGAACAGAAGTTCCATAATACGGCTTAATAAAATTACCTTTTTCAACTGGAACATATCTAATTGAAATACCGTTTTTTCCTTTTGCATCTTGTTGCAGTACATAATATGACTTATTTTCATTGTTTTGAAATGGATCTGTTTCCAACCCTCTCCATTTAAATCTCTCATTGTCATATACAACAATGTCTCCTTCCATGAATTTAGGAATGGAACTTTTATTTGACTCTACCTCAAGCATAATACATCTCAACGCTGCGATTACTATGGAAAGCACATCAAAACATTTGGATCCGGTATGCAGGCTGAAACTGATTCTTCTTTTTTCAGTAAAAAATTCATCTATAAGGAATTTTATATATCTGCTCAAAATCTCATCATCAGATAAAAGTTCCTTTTTATAAAAGATACCGCATTTTTCCATCAATATTCGTGAAAGTCTTTTCCTATCCACTGATACCATCTCCTCAAAACATCTCTTTCCCGGAGAATTGACCGTTCTTTAAAAAACGTTTTCCTTCTCTATGCATTCGATGCATATTTTCCTCTCGAAATCCTTTTTATTTCCCCATTCTTTACCATGCAGGAAAGGAGAGCATTTGTACTTCCACTTGTTATTTTCAATATTGCCCGAACCTCTCTATTGGTAATAATTTTCTTATCATTAATCAGTTTCAATACTTTCTCCTTCTGACTATATGGTGAAAGATTCAAATGTTCTCGGTATTTTACATATCGTGTTGTTTTACCGCGTGACACGCGAATAAGTTCACCCTTATCAATCAGTCTCTTTAACAGTACTCCGGCCTGTGTCGACTTAATATCCAGCAAATCCATAACATCCCGTCTGGTAAAAAACTCATTATTGTTTGCTAAAGCGCGAACTACATCATCCTGCTGTTCTTCAAGGATATTAAAACAATTCAGCATGAATTCGGCCATTGTCCGAATTAGGGGAATTGAAACAGAGTTTCCCAGTTGCTTATATTTCTGTTCATCTGTTGTACCTTCTGGAAAACTGAAAGTGTCGTTACCGTCTTCATCGATAAAGGCGTACCCTACAAACCCTTGTAAACGCCCCCATTCGGTCGGAGTCATAGTTCTTATTCCTTCTGAATTCAGTACTGTTTTTCTTCCTTTCAACATTTTCCCGGCGACACCATTTTTCGGCTGATAAATCAGATTCCTTTCCTTTCCGGAACCGCCTGTGGCAAGAATGGTATTTGCAATCGGATGTTCTTCACCCTTCCTGTTTACAACACAATATCCAAATCCATTACCATTCCTATGATTTCGAATCTTATGTTTTTTTAGTGTGTCCAGATACCCTTGTGCAATATAATATTTGTCTTCAACATTATTCTCAAGTATCTCATTGATGTCTTTATAAATAATTTCATTTGATGACTCTGGTAACTGTTTATTCAGCAGTTTAATTGCCTTTCCGTACTTTTTTTTACTAAATGCCATAATATAAGCCCGTGGACGATTTTGAGGCAGACCGAAATATCTGGTGTTTCTGACCAAAGAGCTTCTGCTATACTCATATTCTCCGTTCTCATTAACCATCACACCGATAACACGGTACTCCAACTCATCTTCAAGCGTTTTTATTATCGTCTTGATTGTATTTCCCTTATCATGTGAGACAAGGTTCTCAACATTTTCAAGGAAAACAGCTCTCGGGTTTGTCCTCGATATAATATCCGCTATATCAAAAAAAATAGTTCCACGAGTAGTATCTCTGAAGCCAAGTTGCTCCCCGATTCTGCTGAAAGGCTGACACGGAAAACCTGCCAATAGAACATCATACTCTGTTTCTACAACTTTTTTTTTGAATTCTTCTGAAGTCAGATCATTTGTAGGATCTTCCTTGAATAAATGTTTGTATGTGGCAGCTGCAGCAGTATCAATTTCTGCCGACAACACATTCTTAAACGAACCGGTCAACTCAAATCCCTTTCTGATTCCTCCTATCCCGGCACATAAATCAATTGTCTTATATATCATCGTTCCCTCTTATTGTTCTTCACAGCAGTTTCAATAATATCAGCACATTTACAGACATCCTTTTTAATCTCCTTACCCCAGAATCTAAGAACGATCCACCCATCAGACTTAAGCACTCCGGTTACTTCTATATCCCTTTGCATATTCCTTTCAATTTTCGGAATCCAAAAATCTCGTCTGCTTTTTATATCAGCCTTACGATGCTCCCAATCATATCCATGCCAAAATTCGCTGTCACAAAAGACTGCTACCTTTTTTCCGATAAACGCAATATCCGGATGCCCAAAAACATTTTTTACATTTTTCCTATACCTTAGACCGCGCTTCCACAATTCTTTTCGTAGAATCAGTTCTATCTCAGAATCTTTATTTTTAATTGCCTGCATATTCTTATGCCGTTGTTCCGGCGTAAGTCTGTCCATTAAAGACCAACTCCATATTTTCTTATTTTTCTATATTAATCATATTCTACCACGACCTTTTCTTTAAGTCACTTTATTCCATGATAAAATTAATCGTGTCTGGAATCCAGAAGGTTAAACTCCTATATCACGGATTCTCTTTTTCTTCCCCCACCCCTATTTCTTTAATTTTCTCCTTACTGAAGTTTTTTATCACATCCACCATCAGCAATATCCCCGCCTGCAGTCCAATCTCCATATACACACTCGCCGTTTCACTGCTTACTTCATTACACAAATCCAGCAGCTCTGATGTCTTACTCTTATCATATTTTTCTACAGCCTTTTCAAACCTCAAATAAAGCTCATCCAACCGTTCCTCATAACTCCGGCCATCCTCATCCGGTCCCAGTCCAAACAAAAGATAATCTGCTATTCCCCGTATTGTTGCCCTTTCAAATATCTTATCAACGTACATTCTCGATCCATCCTTTCCTTATAGCGAAACTTTTCGTTATTACGAAACATTATAATCTG
>ERZ1643246.3461-NODE-3461-length-13525-cov-6.110987_pt1 | contig 13525 bp, 10 predicted proteins | sample MGYA00579265_ERZ1643246 | MGnify/ENA primary metagenome ERZ1643246 (study PRJEB29033, sample SAMEA4952261) | chicken gut metagenome | biome: Broiler Chicken; feature: Gastrointestinal Tract; material: Caecum | place: Ireland | collected 2018 | study: Broiler... | reverse complement strand
TGCTGCGTACCATCGACTAAAAGTATGCACACGGGCAGCACGACGCTGCCCGATTGCTTTCTGGTTCAGAATAATTCGTCCTACTCATTCTTCCTCCCCCTTTTTTAAATACTTTTTCATCTTGTTTCGGACTGTCATGTAATTCGCAAAACGAAGATAAATGTGCTAATCCATCCCATGGAATATCGCCACAATAAAGCAGGTAATTTTTTGATTTTTACGCCATGATAGAAGTCTGGAAGAAAAAGGCTTTCTGCGATCACAGTCGAGCCGGGCGGGCCAGGCCAAATGCTAAAATAAGCACAATTTACTGACTCATTTTGAGGTAACGCTATGTACGACAATCTGAAAAGTCTGGGTATTACCAATCCTGAAGAAATTGATCGTTACAGCCTCCGGCAGGAAGCCAACAACGATATTCTGAAAATCTATTTCCAGAAAGACAAAGGCGAGTTTTTCGCCAAGAGCGTTAAGTTTAAATATCCGCGTCAGCGTAAAACGGTCGTCGCTGATGGTGTGGGTCAGGGTTATAAAGAAGTCCAGGAAATCAGCCCGAATCTACGGTATATCATTGATGAGCTTGATCAAATCTGCCAGCGTGACCGCAGCGAAGTTGATCTTAAGCGTAAGATCCTCGACGACTTACGTCACCTGGAGTCAGTCGTAACCAATAAGATCAGCGAGATTGAAGCCGATCTGGAAAAACTAACGCGTAAATAATCCCGAACTGACGGTTAATTCGGGCATTCCCCTCTACCCTTCGGGCTGAGGGGAATGAGCCAGCGCCGCCTCAACCTTAACGCATAACCTACCGCTCTTCATCCAGTTGTAACGCCACATACAGCAGCAACCTGTCATCAAAATTGCCCAAATCAAGCCCGGTCAGTTCCGATATACGATTAAGCCGATACTCCAGGGTATTACGATGAATAAACAACGCCTTTGACGTTGCCAGCGGTTGCACATTGTGGCGAAACCACGCCGCCAGCGTTCGTCGCAGCAAGCCGTTATTGTCCATCGTTTTCAGCCGCGCCAGCGGTCGCGCCAGTTCGTTGGCCTGCCAGTCGCCACGCAAACTGTCGAGTAACACAGGTAACATCAGATCCTGATAAAAATAGCAGCGACTTTCTGGCATCCGCTGTTTACCCACCACCATCGTCGTTTTCGCCGTACGATAGGATCGGGCAATACTGCCAGGACCGGTAAAATAGTTGCCCAGTGAAACGCGAAAACGCAGCTGGCCGTACTCTTTCATGCGGGTAATCAGTTGTTCAACTCGCTTACGATGATCTTCTGCATCCCAGCGCCCAAAAGAGTTCAACGCCGGTTTCAACACCACCATTTCGGTTAGCGAGACAATCGCCACCAGATTATTACGTTCGGGCGTAGTCAGCGCGTTTTGCAGTTGTTGTAACTCCGCCATTGCGCTGTCCACGCCAAGCTGACCGCTGTCGACCTCAACAATAGCCACCACTCGCGGTTGATTGAGATCGATCCCCAGCCGTTGCGCCCATTCAGTAAGTGCGGGAGTATTCTCCTCTGCCTGAATCAGGTTCATCACCAGTTCTTCCCGCAAACGGCTATCCTGCGCCAACAAGTGCATCAACCGCGACTGTTCCAGCATCATTTCAGCCGTCATGCAGACCAGTTCGCCATATTTACGCAGATTCTCTGGTTCACCTGTCAGGCCAATTACGCCGACAATTTCACCTTCCAGCCGTAACGGTAGATTAATCCCCTGCCGCACACCGTGCAGATGACGTGCTACCGCGTCATCGATATCGACGACTCGTCCCTGTGAAAGTACCAGCAATGCACCTTCGTGCAATTCACCAATACGCTCACGATCGCCGCTGCCGATAATTCGCCCACGGGCATCCATTACGTTGATATTGGTATCGATGATGCGCATGGTACGTGCCACGATATCCTGCGCCATTTTGGTATCAAGATGCCAGCCAGCCATAAGTCCTCCGTTATGCACGGCTTAGCATAAGGAAGTACGTAACGTACGGCATTGTGCAAATGCCTAAAGGATGATGAAGATGTATGGAGTTGTGGTGAAGTTCACAGATTGTAAGGAGAACCCCTTCCCGTTTTCAGGAAGGGGTTGAGGGAGATTACTGCATTAACAGGTAGATGGTGCTGTCGCCGCGCTGAATGTTCAGTGCCAGCACAGACGGTTTGCTGTCGAGAACTTTACGCAGTTCAGCGATGTTTTTCACTGCCTGCTGGTTCGCGCCAATAATCACATCACCTTTCTTCAGGCCGATCTGCGCAGCCGGAGTGCCCGTTTTCACGTTGTTCACTACCACGCCCTGATCTTTGCCTTTGTTGCTCATCTCAGCGCCTTCAATGCCGTTGAAGATGGAGCTGGAATCAACCTGATTCTGGCTGCTCTGCTGCAGTTCCAGGTTCACGTTAACCTGCTTACCGTCGCGCAGTAAGCCCAGGGTCAGTTTGCTGCCTACCGGCATAGTACCCACCTGAGCACGCAGTGCGGCAAAGCTGCTGATCGGCTTACCGTTCAGTGAGGTGATCACATCACCCGCTTTAATGCCCGCTTTTGCAGCGGAGGAATTAGGCAGAACCTGGCTTACGAAAGCACCGCGCTGGGCGTCAACTTTCATCGCTTTCGCCAGTTCGGAGTTCAGCTCAGTCCCCATAATACCCAGCTCACCGCGTTTCACCTGGCCGTATTCCACCATCTGCGAGGTCAGGTTTTTCACCATGTTACTCGGGATAGCAAAACCGATACCGATGTTGCCGCCGTCCGGTGCGAGGATCGCGGTGTTGATACCGATCAGTTCGCCGTTCAGGTTAACCAGCGCACCACCGGAGTTACCACGGTTGATCGCTGCATCGGTCTGGATGAAGTTTTCGTAGTTTTCGGCATTCAGGCCGCTACGCCCCAGCGCAGAGACAATCCCGGAAGTTACCGTCTCGCCCAAACCAAACGGGTTACCAATCGCTACGGTGTAATCACCCACGCGCAGTGCATCAGAATCCGCCATCTTAATTGCGGTCAGGTTTTTCGGGTTCTGGATTTGGATCAGCGCGATATCAGAGCGCGGATCTTTGCCAACCATCTTCGCGTCGAACTTACGGCCATCGCTCAGTTGAACTTTAATGACCGTCGCGTTATCAACAACGTGGTTGTTGGTGACGACATAGCCTTTATCGGCATCAATGATGACGCCGGAACCCAGCGCCATGAATTTCTGTTGCTGGCCGCCACCATTACCGCCCTGGCCACCCTGGCAGAACGGAGAGCTCTGGAACGGAGAACCTTCCTGGCAGAACGGAGAATCATCACCGAAGAACTGCTGGAAATTACGCGGCATACGCGGCGTATTAACGGTTGTGCTACCTTCTACGTTAATGCTGACCACTGAAGGCATCACCTTTTCGAGCATCGGTGCAAGGCTTGGCATCTGCTGGGCTGTCGTTGCTGAAGAAGTCTCAGCCGCCGTTGCAGAGAGCGGAGATAACGCCAAACCTAAACTCAGAGCCAGTGCACTCAGTGCTAATGTGGTTTTTTTCATGTATTTCAGTCTCGATTAACAGATAACGCAAAATTGCTGTGTTCTTCAGATTCGTTTTATAGCCTGAAGTTCCGAACTAAAGTTTCTGCAAAAGGTAAAAATTTATTGTTCGTCTTTACAAAAGCCTGGTTATTGTTCTACGGCCATCAGACGTCGGTATTCATCCCACGCATAGAGGTCGGTCATACCGCTGATATAATCCTGCAGCAGGCGGCAACGGTAATAATATTCCCATAGCGGAAACTCAGGAGAATCTGACGGTAATTTACTGACAGCTTCGACATAGGCCAGCCGATGGCGCGTCGAGAGTTTGTGGAATAAGCGCGATTCAATAGGGAAACGTTTCACCCGTTCTTTTTCTACCAGTTCAGTAAAGTCTGATAACGACAGGCTTAATAAAGGACGATAAATCTCTAATAATCCGCTAATGACCCGATAGCCCTGCAATTCAAGCTGCTCGACATCTGGATGGCTAAACACATGTTTTACAGCGACATTTTTATATAGCTTAAGAAGATCGCTGCATTCGCTGGCATCTTCCAATAATGCATGATTAAACGTTCCGGCGAAAATCGCAGGCAGATTATCAATAAATCGTTGTGCCGCGTAGGGTACCAGTTTATTTAGGGTGTTTACCCGTAAATACATAAAAAACTGATCTTCCGTACTGCGGCTTAAACTATTTGAGCGTGATTTTTCCCAGGCATTTTCAACCACCAGCGAAAAGAGCGAACCTTTCTCATGCTGGCCCCACGCCTCGTGCAAATGATGATAAAGCTGCTCAACGGTAAATATTCTTTTCTCTACCGCATCTTCAAGATCTGCCACACAATAGGAGATGTCGTCGGCAGCTTCCATAATCCACGTTAATGGAAAACGACTGTAAAGCGCCAAATTAAGTTCTTTACGCAACCGGGCAATATAGGCTTCTTCAGAAAGATAATAACCCGGCTTTTTCATTAAATAGTGATGTGTCTCAGGCGTTTCGCCACGCCACCACGCCGGACGGGTATATTTTAAAATACCGCCAACCTGTGCCCAGGTGAGATTCATCCGCATCAATGTATGCACCAGACGAATGCCTTGTGCATTCCCCTCAAAATGACATAAGTCCTGACGAATCTTGCGCCGCAGCTCGTTAAGCGGTTCTTCCCCGTCCCGTAAACGTAGTGCCGCCACGCTGCAGCGATCGTCAGTCAGAGGCTGGCTTTCGGCATCTTCCGGGTGCAAACGTTGGCGAAACCAGTCATTTATCGCCGCTTCGCCAAAATGACCAAACGGCGGATTGCCGATATCGTGCATCAGGCATGACATCTCAACAATGCTTTCAAAGGGACCGGTCAGTTCATCCAGGCCGTATGCTTCCAGTAATTTAAGCTCTTTCAGACGGCTTAAAATTTCTTTGGCGATGTAGCGCCCCACCTGCTGGACTTCCATCGAGTGGGTAAGACGCGTGCGCACGGCGGCATTGCGCTCCAGTGGAAAAACCTGGGTCTTTTGTTGCAGACGACGAATTGCCGGAGAGTTGATGATACGCCCGCGATCGCTCTCGAAGATCCGCAGGATCTCATGTTCGGTTTTAACGCCCTGCGGTGAACGGTAACGACGATGCCAGTTTATTTTTTTTCGGAAATCAATCTGTGCCATGTCCTCTCCCGCGTGAGAAATACGCTTCCCCGTAAGCGCATGGTAAACTATGCCTTCAAATCGGGCTTATCGCGAGTAAATCTATGAAAATCGGCATCATTGGTGCAATGGAAGAAGAAGTTACGCTGCTGCGTGACAAAATCGAAAACCGTCAAACTATCAGTCTCGGCGGTTGCGAAATCTATACCGGCCAACTGAATGGAACCGAGGTTGCGCTTCTGAAATCGGGCATCGGTAAAGTCGCTGCGGCGCTGGGTGCCACTTTGCTGTTGGAACACTGCAAGCCAGATGTGATTATTAACACCGGTTCTGCCGGTGGCCTGGCACCAACGTTGAAAGTGGGCGATATCGTTGTCTCGGACGAAGCACGTTATCACGACGCGGATGTCACGGCATTTGGTTATGAATACGGTCAGTTACCAGGCTGTCCGGCAGGCTTTAAAGCTGACGATAAACTGATCGCTGCCGCTGAGGCCTGCATTGCCGAACTGAATCTTAACGCTGTACGTGGCCTGATTGTTAGCGGCGACGCTTTCATCAACGGTTCTGTTGGTCTGGCGAAAATCCGCCACAACTTCCCACAGGCCATTGCTGTAGAGATGGAAGCGACGGCAATCGCCCATGTCTGCCACAATTTCAACGTCCCGTTTGTTGTCGTACGCGCCATCTCCGACGTGGCCGATCAACAGTCTCATCTTAGCTTCGATGAGTTCCTGGCTGTTGCCGCTAAACAGTCCAGCCTGATGGTTGAGTCACTGGTGCAGAAACTTGCACATGGCTAAGTCACTGTTCAGGGCGCTGGTCGCCCTGTCTTTTCTTGCGCCACTGTGGCTCAACGCCGCGCCGCGCGTCATCACGCTTTCTCCCGCCAACACTGAACTTGCCTTTGCCGCCGGGATCACGCCGGTTGGGGTCAGCAGCTATTCCGACTATCCTCCACAAGCGCAAAAGATTGAACAGGTTTCCACCTGGCAGGGGATGAATCTGGAACGCATTGTCGCGCTGAAACCCGATCTGGTGATTGCCTGGCGTGGAGGTAATGCCGAGCGGCAGGTTGACCAGCTGGCTTCGCTGGGAATAAAAGTGATGTGGGTCGATGCGACAAGCATTGAACAAATTGCCAATGCGTTACGTCAACTGGCCCCCTGGAGTCCGCAACCAGACAAGGCCGAACAAGCCGCGCAATCCCTGCTGGATCAGTACGCGCAATTGAAAGCGCAATATGCTGATAAACCTAAAAAACGTGTTTTTCTGCAATTCGGCATTAATCCGCCATTTACCAGTGGAAAAGAGTCGATTCAAAACCAGGTACTCGAAGTTTGTGGCGGAGAAAACATCTTTAAAGACAGCCGGGTTCCCTGGCCGCAAGTTAGCCGCGAACAGGTGTTAGCACGCTCGCCACAGGCGATTGTCATTACAGGCGGACCGGACCAAATTCCTAAAATCAAACAATACTGGGGTGAACAGCTCAAAATTCCCGTTATTCCTCTCACGAGTGACTGGTTTGAACGTGCAAGCCCACGTATTATCCTCGCTGCACAACAGCTCTGTAATGCGCTTTCACAGGTAGATTAGCGCCTGACCTTTTCAGGTGCTCAGTGGGGATTGAACAATGCTCGTCTATTGGCTGGATATAGTCGGCACAGCGGTATTTGCCATCTCCGGCGTTTTGTTAGCCGGAAAATTGCGTATGGACCCTTTTGGTGTTCTGGTACTGGGCGTGGTAACCGCAGTAGGCGGCGGGACAATTCGCGACATGGCGCTGGATCACGGCCCGGTATTTTGGGTGAAAGATCCCACCGATCTGGTCGTTGCAATGGTCACCAGCATGCTGACCATCGTGCTGGTGCGCCAGCCAAGACGCTTACCAAAATGGATGTTGCCGGTGCTGGACGCCGTTGGTCTGGCGGTGTTTGTCGGCATTGGCGTGAATAAAGCCTTTAATGCGGAAGCCGGTCCGTTAATCGCGGTTTGTATGGGCGTCATTACTGGCGTTGGCGGCGGGATCATTCGTGATGTTCTGGCCCGCGAAATCCCCATGATTTTACGTACAGAAATCTACGCAACTGCCTGTATTATCGGCGGTATTGTCCACGCTACGGCTTATTACACATTTTCCGTACCACTGGAAACAGCCAGTATGATGGGCATGGTCGTGACGCTATTGATTCGGCTGGCGGCTATTCGTTGGCATCTTAAGCTACCGACGTTTGCGCTGGATGAGAATGGGCGTTGAAGAGAGAAGATGTGCCGGATAGTTTATCCGGCACATGAACAACAGATTAGATACTAAAGGAAGAACCGCAACCGCAGGTGCTTTTCGCGTTCGGGTTGGTCACGATGAAACGAGAACCTTCCAGACCTTCGGTATAATCAACGGAACCGCCGACCAGATATTGCAGGCTCATCGGATCAACCACCAGGCCAACGCCCTGTTTTTCGATGGTCATATCGCCTTCGTTCACCTGATCATCAAAGGTGAAACCATACTGGAAGCCGCTGCAACCGCCACCGGTGATATACACGCGTAATTTCAGATTCGGGTTATCTTCGTCAGCGATCAGGCTTTTAACTTTGTTGGCTGCTGCGTCGGTAAACTCCAGCGGCAGTGCTACGTCATCACTCATATTTTGCTCCAAACGACATCGGCAATTGGGCAAATTCTAACCCAATAATAATCGCCATTATCTAATACCCTGGTATTTCGTTCAAGTATTCTCGCTGGCTGATGCGGCCTTGCTTCGCGCCAGTTGCTCAGCTTCCTGTTTTGCCAGCGTGCGCGCAAGAATCGCCGAGTATAGCGGTTTCCCGCCGGTAAATTGCGCTAATAGTGTTGCGCCAAGACCGGTAATAATCATTGGCAAAATGAGCTGGTAGTTATCGGTCATCTCCAGAACCAGAATGATCCCCGTTAACGGCGCGCGAATAGATGCCGCCAGTAACGCCCCCATTCCGGCAATAGCAAACGTCCCCGCCTCAAGGTGATATTGCGGAAACAGCTCAACGACAACCATTCCGAAAGCGGTTCCCAGCACAGTACCCAGCGCCAGCATCGGGGCAAAAATACCGCCCGGCGCGCCGGAAGAGAAGCAGAGTAAGGTGGTAATGACCCGCGCGACGAAGATAAACACCAGCATTCCCATGCTGAAATTCCCCGCGGTAGCGATAGGAATCAGGTTAAAACCGCCGCCCGACGTTGCTGGTGCCACAAACCCCAGCAATCCACACAGACCGCCAATCGCACCGCCCATTAGCACCCATTTGGTAATATTGCCGCCGTGCACACGGTGCAGCAAATCCTGCATCCCCAGCACCCATTTATTAAAAATAGGGCCGAAAATGCCAAAAATAATACCGAGGATCAGATAAAGCCACAGCGTATTAAGCGGCGCATCAGAAAGTTTACCGACGTCAATCAACGCAACTTCATGATTAAAAATCCGGTACATAATGGTCGACATAATGACGCCAATAAATACCGCTTTAATCGAAATTAACGTATAGCGAAACTGCGGACGCATCTCTTCGATAATAAACAAAATACCCGCCAGCGGCGCGTTAAAGGCCGCAGCCAGCCCCGCAGCAGCACCGGTTGCCAGCAGCGTATGGCGAGCTTCGTCACCTTTCAGGCGGAAAATATCAAGCACCATACGGCCAATGTTACCGCCGATCTGCACGGTTGGCCCTTCGCGCCCCAACACCATGCCTCCGCCGAGTGTCCCCAGCCCGCCAAAGAACTTCACCGGCAATACACGCCACCAGCGAACGGGACGTTGATCTTCCAGCGCCCCTTCAATTTCCGGGATCCCCGAACCACCTGCTTCCGGCGCGTATTTGCGCACCAAAAAGTAGCCAAACATCGCCAGCACCGCCGAACAGAGAAAAGCGACGGTTAACAGAAGCGGATAATTATCAGCAGTATGTACCAGCGCCCCCATACGTTGGTTCTGCAACCAGGCGACACCTTTGTCAAAAGCAACCGCAGCCAGCCCGACAAGCGTGCCGACGACTGCCGCCATAAACAAAATGGCTAACGGGGTTTTATCGCGCTCAAGAAGTTGGCGAATCAGTTGTCTGCGTCGCAGGCGCGCGGCCTGCGGTGTTTCTAAAGAGGGAGTATCAGTTTTCATCCAATGATCACTTATTGGTCATACAAATAAGATGACGGCATTTTACTCGCACGTTCCATGAAAATCCTTTGCAAAGCGTAATGTTTCAAATGCACAAAACTTTTATACTCTAAGAAATCAGGATTGCACCAGTACAAGCAGCCTGATGTTTGACGAGTATTTAACTTGTTATGAATAACATAGAATAGCAGCCATTCACTTTTTCTACGAATCAGGAACCCTCCATGAGTAAGTCTGAAAATCTTTACAGCGCAGCGCGCGAGCTGATCCCTGGCGGTGTGAACTCCCCTGTTCGCGCCTTTACTGGCGTGGGCGGCACTCCACTGTTTATCGAAAAAGCGGACGGCGCTTATCTGTACGATGTTGATGGCAAAGCCTATATCGATTATGTCGGTTCCTGGGGGCCGATGGTGCTGGGCCATAACCATCCGGCGATCCGCAATGCCGTGATTGAAGCCGCCGAGCGTGGTTTAAGCTTTGGTGCACCAACCGAAATGGAAGTGAAAATGGCGCAACTGGTGACCGAACTGGTCCCGACCATGGATATGGTGCGCATGGTGAACTCCGGCACTGAAGCGACCATGAGCGCCATCCGCCTGGCCCGTGGTTTTACCGGTCGCGACAAAATTATTAAATTTGAAGGTTGTTACCACGGTCACGCTGACTGCCTGCTGGTGAAAGCCGGTTCTGGCGCACTCACGTTAGGCCAGCCAAACTCGCCGGGCGTTCCGGCAGATTTCGCCAAACATACCTTAACCTGTACTTATAACGATCTGGCTTCTGTACGCGCCGCGTTTGAGCAATACCCGCAAGAGATTGCCTGTATTATCGTCGAGCCGGTGGCAGGCAATATGAACTGTGTTCCGCCGCTGCCAGAGTTCCTGCCAGGTCTGCGCGCGCTGTGCGACGAATTTGGCGCGTTGCTGATCATCGATGAAGTGATGACCGGTTTCCGCGTAGCGCTAGCTGGCGCACAGGATTATTACGGCGTAGTGCCAGATTTAACCTGCCTCGGCAAAATCATCGGCGGTGGAATGCCGGTAGGCGCATTCGGTGGTCGTCGTGATGTAATGGATGCGCTGGCCCCGACGGGTCCGGTCTATCAGGCGGGTACGCTTTCCGGTAACCCGATTGCGATGGCAGCGGGTTTCGCCTGTCTGAATGAAGTCGCGCAGCCGGGCGTTCACGAAACGCTGGATGAGCTGACAACACGTCTGGCAGAAGGTCTGCTGGAAGCGGCAGAAGAAGCCGGAATTCCGCTGGTCGTTAACCACGTTGGCGGCATGTTCGGTATTTTCTTTACCGACGCCGAGTCCGTGACGTGCTATCAGGATGTGATGGCCTGTGACGTGGAACGCTTTAAGCGTTTCTTCCATATGATGCTGGACGAAGGTGTTTACCTGGCACCGTCAGCGTTTGAAGCGGGCTTTATGTCCGTGGCGCACAGCATGGAAGATATCAATAACACCATCGATGCTGCACGTCGGGTGTTTGCGAAGTTGTGATCCAGCATGGTTTGTCGGATGCGGCGTGAACGCCTTATCCGACCTACGATTCGGGGCCGTTTGTAGGCCCGATAAGACGCGCCAGCGTCGCATCGGGCATCCGTTGTCGCGTAAACGCTTTATCCGTCCAGGCGTACAGGGCCGTTATATGGAAAAATTAACGGCTCTGCTTTCTCAACAAATAGATAAAATATGGCGCGCCGATAAAGGTTGACAGCAGCCCCGCCGGGATCTGGAATGGAAACAGCACCATCCGCCCACACCAGTCAGCGAACACCAGCAGTAAACCACCCACCAGCGCCGAAATTACGATGTGTGGCATCGTCCGTCGAAAGCCCATCATCCGCGCAATATGCGGTGCCATTAAACCAACAAAACTCAACGGTCCAATAGTCATCGTCGCGGTCGCCGTCAGGCAAGCCGCTAACAGCAGCAGCGCAATTCGCGTCGGCGTCAGCGCCATTCCTACGGCTCGGGCGGTATCACCACCCAGCGGTAAAATGGTCAGCCAGCGGCGGCACAGCGGGGTAATCGCCAGCAAAATCACCATCACAATTCCGGTGCGCCAGACCTGCGCATCGGTCGCGTTGTAGGTCGAACCGGAAATCCAGGTCAGCACTTGCGCCATTCGCGGGTCACCACTCGCCTGCAACATCATCAAAAGCATGGTGAACGCGGTACTTAACGCCATCCCCGCGAGTAACATGCGGTGTGGGGAAAATCCACCGCGTCCGGCGGCGATCATAATGATCAACAGCGTCACCGCCGCCCCGAGACTGCCCGCGGGTAACAGCCAGCCAAAGGCATTACCCGGCACCAGAAACAGCATTAACACCACGCCAAACGCCGCGCCGGAGCTAATCCCCAGCACTTCCGGGCTTGCCATCGGGTTTCCGGTCAGCCGCTGAATAATACAGCCCGCCACCGCCAGCATGACGCCCGCAAACAGCGCCGCCATAATTCGCGGCCAGCGCCAGGGCATCAAATCCTCGAGCAACGCCCCGCTCGCCCACGTCCAGCCGTGCGCATCACGACCAAACGACAGCGCCACCACCACAGCCATCAACAGCAGCACGCCGCCCGCGAGGGCAAACGCCAGCACATGTTGGCGTTCAGCCGCGACACGATCGTTGACCTTCATATCCGGCGCGCTAATGCTGCGTAAACGCGGCAACAGCCACAGTAGCAGCGGCGCACCGATCAACGCAGTGACCGAACCGGTGGACACTTCCATCCACACGCGAGTCAGCCAGAGGATGATTTGATCGGAAAGCCAGAGCAGACGCCGCGCCCCCAGCATTTTTGCCAGCAGCGGCGCGAACAACCCGATAAAGCCGATAATCCCCACAGCGTTCACCAGCAGCGCACTGATGACAATCGCCAGCGACAGCGCCGCCAGACGCGCAAGCGACAAGGCCAGCCCGAGATTGCGCGCCACGCCATCATCAAGCCCCATCAGGGTTAACGGACGAAGTAGCAGCAACGTCAGCATCACACCGCCCAGCAACTGCGGCCATAAACGCTCAACGCCGCCCCAGTCGGTTTGCGTCAGCGTTCCAGTGCTCCACAGAAACATGCTTTGCAGTTGGTCATGATGGAAGATAACCAGTAACTGATTGATTGCGCCGCAATAAAGGCTCACTACCAACCCCGCGAGAATCAGCGTTACCGGCGACAGCCGTTTCCCCCACGCGACGCCAAAGACAATTAAGCCAACAACACAAGCCCCTGCCAGCGCAGCAAACTGGCTCGCCATCGCACCAGGGATCGCCCAGAGCGTAGTGACGGTAATCCCCAGTTGCGCGCCTGTAGCAACGCCAAGCGTCGTCGGTTCCGCCAGCGGGTTACGCAGCACTTGCTGAAACAGCACGCCCACCAGCCCCAGACCCGCGCCCACCAGCAGCGAAATCGCCAGACGCGGCAACAAGCTGTAGTGAAAAATCATCTGCTCGATGACGTCAATATCCGGCGACCAGGCAGCCTGCGCCCACTGGCTACGCGGCAGCGCCTGCGAAAAGTTCATCCAGGTCAGCGCTGTAGCGACAATCACCAGCAGCGCCAGCAATAATGCCGGGAAAAGCGCAATACGTTTACTCACGCTTTACCTCCAATGGCGTTATCCAGAACGCGCACAAAGTGCATTGCCGAGAGCGTCGCACCATAAAACCAGACTGCGGGTACGCGCTGAAAGCGTCCGGCGCGGACAAACGGCATGGCCTGCCACAGCGGCGTTGCCATTAGCGCATCCATGTCTTTGCTGTTGTCGTGATCAAAACAGAGCACATCAACGTCTTTATACGCCGCCAGACGATCGATACTGACGGCGGTACTGCCCCAGAAGTTGGTTTCCCCTTGCCAGGCATTTGGGATGCCGTACTCATCAAGAATTTCCTGGAACAAGCTGTTTGGACCGAAGACCAGCATATGGCGCGGATCGATAAGCGTCGTCAGCAATAACGGACGCGCACCACGCTTCACAAAGCGGGGTTTCATGCTGCGGATAAAGTCTTCATATTGCGCTAAATGCGTTTCTGCTGCGCTTTGCAGGTTAAGTAAATCCGCCATTTCCGTCAGCGATTTACGCGCCATCGCCAGCGGCTGTTTGCCGTCGCTGAAGTTAAATCCACGCCCCGGCGCAATACGAGCCAGCATTTCTGGCGAAGGACCATATCCCGCCGACCAGACCATAAACGACGGT
>ERZ1643246.3460-NODE-3460-length-13529-cov-3.721760_pt1 | contig 13529 bp, 8 predicted proteins | sample MGYA00579265_ERZ1643246 | MGnify/ENA primary metagenome ERZ1643246 (study PRJEB29033, sample SAMEA4952261) | chicken gut metagenome | biome: Broiler Chicken; feature: Gastrointestinal Tract; material: Caecum | place: Ireland | collected 2018 | study: Broiler... | reverse complement strand
CTCGCCGCTTATTCCTGCACGGCGGACGGCGGGTCTGCGATAACGGACTATACGGCGAACGGCGGCAGTTACAGCGGGCACGGCGCCGCAAACGCGCTCGACGGGAATTTTTCCACTTTTTGGGAAACGAACACGCCGAACTCGCAAAATTTCACCAACCATTTTACCGTCACTTTCGATAAAGAGACGCAGATCGAACGCATCGTATACGCGACGCGGCAGGACGGTTACAAAAAGCGCGGCTATCCGCGCACGCTGACCGTATACACGTCTTCGGACGAAACGGGCGAAACCTTTGCCGAGGCGGGCGCCGCCGTATCTTCGGAAACGGGTTCGAAAGTCCTCTTTACCCTGCCCGAAACGGTTTCCTGCAAACGCATAAGGCTCGAATTTACCGACGTTTACAGCGACATCGCGGGCAAATACGCGAGCGCCGCCGAATTCATATTCCTCAAACCGGAAGGCGAAGCCGCGGTAAGACTGCGCGATCTGTTCTCCGATTACCGCTATACGCAATTCGCAAGCGGCATATCCTCCGAGGAAGCGGCGCGAATCGTGGAGGAAGTGAAACGCACGCCCGCGTATACCTTAGACGGCAGCCTCGCGTTCCTTGCGGACAGGGCGCAGGCGGTCATCGACGGCGAAATACTCTTCGAAAAGCCGCGCGAATTTACCACGGGCGGAGAAAACGCTGAAATACGGCGCACGGGCAACATTGCGCAATACGCACAGAACACGCTGAAAATGGTATGGATGGGCACAAACCGACAGCCGACGGGCATTGCCGCCGCGCCCGACCAAACGCTCACCGTTTTCGTCGATTGTGAGGAGGGAGACCCCCCCCTTCGATCGTTTTCACGCAGCATCTGGGGCATTGGAGCAAGTGGAAAAGCGGTGAATTCAAACTGCAAAAAGGCATAAACCGCTTTACCGTCCCCGACCTGTACGATGCGGGCTGGACTGTCAAAACCGCCCCCGGCGGGCCGGTCTATCTCGTAAACCCCTACACGGAGGAAGAGCAGAGCGACAGCGTGCGCGTATATATCGAAGGCGGCTACACATTCCCCGTCTACCGCGAGGGCGGCGACGAAGCGGCGTTCCTTGCAGGCGTTGCGTCTTTCCTTGAAGCGCACGAACAATCCCCGGACGACGTCGCCGACGCCGCGGAAATACAGAGCGACAGCGTGATACTTACGCTCTCCGCATCGCAGGTGAAGGCGCAGTGCATAGACGGGAAGGTTTCCCCCGAAAAAGTTTGCAAAGACTGGGACGATTACGTCCTTTCCCTGTTGGATTTTGCGGGCGTCGCGCTGTCGCCTTCGGACAACGGATACGACCCGCGCGCACCCTATATTAACGTAAACGTGCGCATCATGCAGCCTTGGGCGGCGGCATATGCGTACGGGGAACACGTCGGCATACAAAAAGGCTCTTGGGAATCGACCGTACTGACGGGAGCAGGTTATTACGGATGGGGATTCGCGCACGAACTCGGGCACATGATGGACATATCGGAGCGGACTGTTTCGGAAACGACAAACAACATGTGGTCGCAGTTCGACCAGGCGATGCACGGCAATATGGAGGCGCGGGGAGAATTTGCCGAATTCACCGCCGCGGCCGCGCCCGACAACAACCAAAAAAACGCTTACGGGGAAAAGATGTCCGCCGCGCTGCCCTGGTGGAACATCGAAAGCCGCTATCCGGGTTTCTGGGGCGCGTTCGAAAACTGTTACCGCTATGAAAACAGGGCGGGCATGACGGATTCTTCCGACAAAACGAGGGCCGAGCTGCACGTTTATTTCGCCTCCCTCGCGGCGGGGACAGACCTATCCTATTACTTTGAAAGGATCGGCTTTTACTGGGGTTCGGGAGAACTGTTCACTTACGAAAACGCTTCCCGAAATTTCAAATCCGCCATGCAGGCGGCAAAGGAAGCGGGCAGGCTTCCGGGAGAGGCGCTCAAATTCTGGTATTACGACGCGGGCCAGTACCTTTTGATGCGCGAACACGGCGACGGACTTGCGCTGTACGACGGGCATGCCGCGACCGAAATCCTCAACGTTTCCGAAAGCGGAAGCTCTTACGGCATTCTCCTGCCCGAGGCAAACGCGACCGGGCATCTCGGATACGAAATACTGCGGAGCGTGAACGGCGGCGCGTACGAAGTGATCGGCTTTACCCGGACGCGCGCCTATACCGACGCCTCCGCGCCCGACGGCGCTTCCGTACTTTATAAAGCGCGCGCGTACGACAGGCTTCTTTCCTGTACGACGGAAAGCGAACCCGCCGGCGTGAACACCCGAAAAGTCGCCCGCGTGAACGGAACGGACTATACCGACCTTGCCGAAGCAGTCGACGCTGCGGAAACGGGCGACACGGTATATCTTCTGCGCGATCTTTATGCATCGGGCGTTACCGTTTCGAAGGAGATCGGCGTGCGCCCTCTTTCGGGAGACGTGACGCTCATGCGCGATTCGACGCAGGCGCTCTTTATCGTTGCAAACGGCGCGAGCCTCACGCTCGAATGCGCGGAAAACGGCGCGCTGACGCTGGACGGCATGCGCATTTCTTCCGCGTCGCCGATGATAGAGAGCGGCGGCACGCTGACGGTAAACGCGGGCGTGACGCTGCAGAACGCCGTATGCACGGGAAAGGGCGGCGCGGTGCGCCTGACGGGCGGCACGGCAAACCTGAACGGCTGTATATTTTCGGAAAACTCCGCCGCGAACGGAGGCGCGGTCGCGACGGCCGCAAACGGCTGCCGGATCTATGCGGAAAACGCCGCGTTCCTCTCCTGCGCCGCAACGCAGAACGGCGGAGCGGTCTATTCGGAGAACAACAACGTTTTCCTCACCGCAAGCTCCTTTGAAAAAAATGCCGCGCAAAACGGCGGCGCACTCTACCTGACCAAGGGAAACGTGACCGAGATCAAGGGCTGTTCCTTTACGGAAAATACCGCGGCAAATCAGGGCGGCGGCGCGTGGCTGAACGGCAAAACGCAGTTCCTTGCACCGGAAAACACCTTTACCGCAAACTCGGCAAAATCGGGCGGCGGCATGTTCGTGCAGAGCGAAAACAGCAACCGTGCCGTGACCGCGGGGCATATACGCATGGAAAACAACGAGGCGGAGCGCGGCGGCGGCATTTACGCAGGCGGGTTTTTACAGGCGGGCATGAACGGCGGCAGTTTCACCGTCGCCGCCAAGGACAAGAGCGAAGGCAGCGCGCTGTATATCGCGGATAATGCCGTATTTTCCGCCGCAGGAACGACGTTCGACATTTCGGGCGGGCTGTACTTCGGCAAGAATAAAGTGTTTTCCTTCGGCGCCGTGCCGGACATGTCGGTATCCGCATTCGACATACAGGCGGTACTCTCGTCGCCGCGCGACGGCCTGACCGTATTCTCTTTCCCCTCCGCGATCGGACAGGAAGCCGCCGAAGCGTTTGACTTTTTCATCTTTTGCGGCGAAGATATTTACAAAAGCGCGCTCCTGAAAGACGGTACGGAGATCGGCGCGGGCGGCAGGCACTATGCGGTCACCGTGTCGGACGGGAGCGAAAGCGGCACGCAGTATATCGCCGAGGGCGATGCCTTTACCCTGCCCGAACCGAAGGGCGAGGACGGAATGCGGTTCGTCGGATGGAAAATAGGCGATAAACTTTACGCCGCGGGCGATGCGGTTACGGCAAACGCGCACCTGAACGCCGTGGCGGTGTACGAACCTCTTCCCCCCGAAACGGGCGGCGATAACGAAGACGGGGAAAACGGCAACGGAAGCGAAGGAGACGGCGGCGACAGCGGAAACGAAGAAAGCAACGGCACGGCGGACGATCCCCTGCCGGTGTGGCCTTTCGTTGCGGGCGGGGTGTTTATCGCGGCGGCGGCGCTGTTGACTTTCCTTCTCGTCAAGGGACGCAAAAAATAAATCGGCGGCGGAGACGGAGGCTTTCGTCTCCGCCGTTTCGCCGCTATAACGAATTTTTATGGCAGGCTCAAAAAAATTTTAAGCCCCCGCCGCCCGAACGGCTGACTTTATCCGCCGTTTGTGATATACTATTGAGGAAAACGGCGCAAAAAAGGCGGGGTTGCCCGCCCTGCGAGAATATTTATACGGAGGCAAAAAGTTTTGAGCGGATTTTTCGGCGTGGCGTCCAAAAAGGACTGCGTGTTCGATCTCTTTTTCGGAACGGATTACCATTCCCACCTCGGCACGAGACGTGCGGGAATGGCTGTTTACGGAGCGGACGGGTTCAACCGTGCCATACACAACATAGAGAACTCACCTTTCCGCACCAAATTCGAGCGCGACTTCGAAGAAATGAAGGGCAATATCGGCATAGGCTGCATATCAGACAACGAACCGCAGCCGCTTTTGGTGCGTTCGCATCTCGGCAATTTTGCGATCTGCACGGTCGGCCGCATCAACAATACCGACGAACTCGTCAAAAAAGCTTTTTCGGAAGGCAAGGCGCATTTTTTGGAAATGAGCGGCGGGAGCATCAACGCGACGGAGCTTGTCGCTTCCCTCATCGATTTCGGCAGCACCATACCCGAGGGCATCAGATACGCGCAGGAGGCGATCGACGGCTCGATGTCCATCCTGATCCTGACCTCGGAAGGCATTTACGCCGCGCGCGACAAAGCGGGCAGAACGCCCGTCGTGATCGGCAAAAAAGCGGGGTCTTACTGCATTTCGTTCGAATCTTTCGCCTATCTCAACCTCGGCTATGACCATTATAAAGAGCTGGGCGCGGGCGAAACGGACTTTATAACCGCCGACGGCGTGCAGGTCATCGCTCCCCCGCGCGACGAAATGAAGATATGCACCTTCCTTTGGGTGTATTACGGCAACCCCGCTTCCTGTTACGAAGGCCTGAACGTGGAAGAGATGCGCTACCGCTGCGGAGACGCGCTCGCACGGCGCGACGACACCGTTGCCGACAGCGTTGCGGGGCTTCCCGATTCGGGTACGGCGCACGCGGTTGGATACGCGAACCGCTCGGGCATACCTCTTACCCGCCCTTTCATCAAATATACGGCGACGTGGCCCCGTTCCTTTATGCCGCAGAACCAGAAAAAGCGCGACCTGATCGCGCATATGAAGCTCATCCCCATCGACTCGCTGATCCGCGGCAAAAGGCTGGTGCTCATAGACGATTCGCTCGTGCGCGGCACGCAGATGCGCGGCACGGCGGACTTTCTGTACAAGAGCGGCGCGAAGGAACTGCATATCCGCCTCGCATGCCCTCCCATCCTGTACGGATGCCCGTACCTGAATTTTTCCCGCTCCAATTCCTCGCTCGAACTCATCGCTCGGCGCAAGATCGCGGAGCTGGAAGGCACGGACGCGGAAGAGGCGGTCGCTCCCTATACCGACCCCGATTCCCCGCAATACGCGGCCATGATCGAAAGCATACGCAAAGAGCTGCAATTCACCTCGTTGAAATATCACCGCCTGGACGACATGATCGAATCGACGGGCATGCCCGCCTGCAAATTCTGCACATACTGCTGGAACGGTAAAAAATAAATATACGTGTAACGGCAGCGCCCGTCCGCAAAGTTGCGGACGGGCGCTTTTTATGACCGGCGCACGGCGCCGTCGGGAACGACCGAAAATCGTATTTGTTTTACTCTCTGACGTCGGGGTATTCCGCCGAAAACGCGGAAACGAACTCTTTTCCGTTCAGATACGAGAGCGCCCCCGTAAAGGCAAAGGAAAGCCTTTTCGCGACGAGGATGTGCCGTCTGAGTTTATATTTTTTATTCAGAGTCTCGTCGCCGTACTTTTCGTCGCCCGCAACGGGATGTCCGGTAAAAGCCAAATGCGCGCGTATCTGGTGCGTCTTTCCGCTGTGCAGCCGCACTTTCACGCGGGAAAATTCTCCGAAGCTCTCCGCGTCGAAATACTCGGTAACGATCTTTTCCGCGCCCTTTTGCGGCTCGGCAAAAATTTTTACCTTCGCTGCGGCCGCGTCCTTTTTTAAGTATGCCGTCAGAACGTCCGCCCGCTTTTGAAAGGCATGAAAGCACACCGCTTCGTAAATTTTTTTCGCGCGGCGCTCACGGAACGCCGCCAGAAGCTCCTTTTCCGCCTCCTCGTTTTTCGCAAAGATCATGACGCCGCAGGTGTTGCGGTCGAGGCGGTGGATAAAGCGCGCCCCGCACCGCTCGCGCAGGGCGCAAAAGAGCGCCTCGGAATTGACGCCCGCGTATTTGTCCGCCGCGAGCACGTTTTCGTCTTCGAAAACAATATCGTAAAACGCGCGCGCCTCTTCCTTGGGCGTCGTGTACACGGCAACCTCGTCGCCCGTTTCCAAAAGCACGTTTTTGCCTGCCTTTTCGCCGTTTACGCGGATATCCCTGTCGCGCAGAAGGCGCGAAAAGGCGAACGAGCCTTGCGCATAGTTGTTATCGATGAGGTCCCTGAGCGTCGTCCGCCCGTCTGCGATAAGTTTTTTCACGCTTTTTCCTTTTCCGTTTGCGCACGGCAAACAGAGCGATAAAGATTGCCGCCGAAAGCAGGAGGACGAGCGGCGCGCCGAAATACAGAACGGCGTACACGGCATACGCGATGAGGAACGCGATACCCGTCTGCGACAGCGCGTTCAAAAGCGCGCGCTTTGCGCCGAGTTCGCGCGCCGACGCCGCGATCGCCGAAACGCAGGGCGAACACGCCATGATGAACGCCGTGAAAGCCGCCGCCGAAGACGCGCTCATCGCCGCGGAAAGGTCTGCCCCGTAAAACACGGCGAGCATGCCCGCCACGCTTTCCTTTGCGACAAGCCCCGTGAGCGCGGAGAGCGCCACCTGCCAGTCGGCAATGCCCATGGGGTAGAACAAATATTTCAGCCCGCGGCACAAAACCTCTGCCATGCAGCCCGCGCCGCCCTCCCCCACATACCGCAACGTAAAATCAAAGGAGAGCAGACACCACATGACGACGAGGACTGCCGAAACGACGGTTACGATTTTCATTATAAACTGTTTGCACGAAAATAGCAACGATTTTGCGACCTGTCTGACGGACGGGAATTGCAGGTGCGCGATCTCCATGGCGAGCCCGTCCTCCGCGGGGCGGGCGGTTTTCAGGGCGAGCGCCGCCGCAAACGCGAGCGCCACCCCGCCGAAATAAATGACGGCGAGCGCGAGAAATTTGTGCGGAAAAAAGGAAGAGATGACGGCGAGATACACGGGCATTTTCGCACTGCACGATATGTACGGCAATATGAGGATGGCGCGCCGCTGCACATCCTTGCTTTCCAATCCGCGCGTCGTAAGGATCGCGGCGGCGGAACACCCGAAGCCCATCAGAACGGAAAACGCCGCCCTGCCCGTAAGCCCGACTTTCCTGAAAGCGCCGTCCGTCATAAACGCGAGCGCGGACATATAACCGCTCTCTTCCATGATAAAGAGCGCGAGGTACAAAATCGCGATCTGCGGCAGAAAGGATAAGAGCATCCCCAACCCGGAAAAGAGCGCGGCTATAAACCCGACCGCGGCGGGCGCGGCGCCCTCGCTTTGCGCCCACGACGAAAAAGTGCCGCCGATATCTTCCGTTACCCACCCCTCCAATAAATTTTTGAGAAGCACGCCGGGCATTTTATCCGCAAACGCGAGAAAGAACACCGCGAGCAGCGTGATAAAGAACAGCGGCACGGCGACAAACGGATTGTACAGAAGTTTTTCCGCGCGGCTTTCGCGGAACGCGCCGCCCGACCACACGCCCGCGAGCGCTTCGGGCGAACAAAGAGCGCTTTCGGGCGCACCCGAACGAGAAACGTTCTGCGCATGTGCGCCGCAAACGGCGCGCACGTCTTTTTCAAAAAGGTGCTCCGCCAGAAAGAGCCGCAGTTTTTTGATATCCCTGCCGCTGTGCGCGTTGACGCAGGCGACGGGTACGCCGAGCGTCGCGCAAAGTTTCTTTTCGTCCAAAAAACCGCCCCGCCGCTTCAACAGGTCGCACATTGTGACGACGAGCAGCGTTTTGGGCGCGCGCTCCTTTACTTCGCGGAAAAAATTGAGCGAACGGGGCAGAGTGAGCGCGTCCGCGACGACGAGCGCCGCGGCGTAATCTTTTCCCTCAAGCGCCTTGCGTGAGATCTTTTCTTCCATATTCGGCGAAGAAAGGGAATAGATCCCGGGGAGATCCGCGACGATTGCCCCGCGCCCGCCGATGCGCGCATAACGTTCGGAGATCCCCACCGTGACGCCGTGCCAGTTGCCCGTTTTGGCGTGGCCGCCCGTAAGCGCGTTGAACAAGGTGGATTTTCCGCAATTGGGGTTGCCCGCGAGCAGTATGCGCATTTCTTCCCGTTTTGCCTTTTTCCCGCTCATCCGCCCTCCTTTTCGACGAAAATTTTTTCCGCAAGTTTTTTGTCTGCGGCAAGCCGCACCCCGCCCGCTTCGAGCATGACGCCGCCGCCGAACGGCGCGCGCCGTACGAGCGTGACCTGCGCGCCGACATACACGTTGAGCATAAACAGACGGTTTTTTGCCCTTTCGTCTGCGGTTATCAGCGCGACTTTCGCGCTTTCGCCCGTTTTGAGCTGCAATACGTTCATAATATTGACTATATGAAAAAAGCAGCTCCGTTATGCCTGATCGCGCCCGCACCCCCGGAACTTGTACGAGAGGACACCTGACCGGAATTGTCGAAACAAGCCCGCAAAAACACCCGAAAAGGAAAAAGAGCACGCCCGGTAAAGCGTGCTCTTTTTCCTTCCGTTTACTCTTTCGGTTTCTTTTTATGCGCTTCTTTCCATTCCCCGATCTCTTTCAGGCGGGCCTTGATCCTGCCCTCCGTGCCCTCTTCCGTCGGGCGGTAATACTTCCTCCCCGCGAGGGAATCGGGCAGGCACTGCATGTCCGTCAGCTTATCGGCATAGTCGTGCGCATACTGATAGCCTTTGCCGTACTCCAGCTCTTTCATCAGTTTTGTCGGCGCGTTGCGTATGACGAGGGGCACGGGCTCCGCGAGCATGGTGAGCGCGTCCTTTTTGGCGCTCTCGTAAGCCATGTACAGCGCATTGGATTTGGGAGCCACCGACATATACACGACCGCTTCGGTCAGATGCACGCTGCATTCGGGCATGCCTATAAAGTGGCACGCCTGGTACGCCGCCACCGCTATTTCGAGCGCGCGCGGGTCGGCAAGGCCGATATCCTCGCTCGCGAACCGCGTGACGCGGCGGGCGACATACAGCGGGTCTTCACCCGCTTCCAACATGCGCGCGAGCCAGTATACGGCGGCGTCGGGGTCGGAATTGCGCATGGATTTGTGCAGCGCCGAAATGAGGTTATAATGTTCCTCGCCCGTCTTGTCGTACAGGAGAGATTTTTTTGAAGTGCATTGCTCGACCGTTTCGCGGGTCACGGTCGTCTTGCCGCCGTCCGCATCTCCGTTCAGGACAGCCATTTCCAGCGTGGAAAGCGCGCTTCTCGCATCGCCGTTGGCGAACGCCGCGATCGTTTCGAGAAGGCCGTCCTCGATTTCGATATTCTGCCCGCCGAAGCCGCGTTCGTCCGCCAGCGCGTGGCGCAAAAGCTCTGTGAGTTCTTCGGTTTTGAGCGCCTGCAAAACGAACACTTTACAGCGCGACAAAAGCGCGCCGTTTACCTCGAAGGACGGGTTTTCCGTCGTTGCGCCGATGAGGATGATGCTCCCCCGCTCCACAAAGGGCAGAAAAGCGTCCTGCTGGGCTTTATTGAAGCGGTGTATTTCGTCCACGAACAGTATGGTCTTTTCCCCGTAAATGTGGTTCTTTTCCGCCTGTTCCATGACCTGTTTGATCTCTTTGATCCCGCTCGTCACGGCGGAAAAATCGATAAACGTCGCCTTCGTTCTGTTCGCAATGATGCGTGCGAGCGTCGTTTTGCCGACCCCCGGCGGCCCCCAGAAGATCATCGAGCCGATCTTATCCCCCTCGATGAGGCGGCGCAAAACTTTCCCTTCACCCAAAAGATGCTTTTGCCCGACGAATTCTTCGAGCGTGCGCGGGCGGAGCCGCGCCGCGAGAGGCAGATCCGCCTCTTTCATGAACATAGACTGCTGCTGCATGCGATCTCCTTTTTCCTCCCGATCCTATAAAAAAGCTGAAATTCCATGATTTAAGATAAAACGGCGGGCAGAAGCCGCCGCACCTGCCCGCACAATATGCTTTATCTGTAAAAATTGCGCTCTTCGAAAAGTTTCCTCTCCGAATCCGCCTCTTTTTTGATGCGCAGGCGCGCTTCCGCGTCCGCGACGAACGCGTCCGCCTCTTCGTCGGTCAGCGTCCCTTCTTCCTTCCTCGCTTCGATGTAACTCTTATGTGCGGCTTCGCCGAGGTTGTTCGACTTTTCGCCGCGTATCTTCTGCGCGAAACGGGTCATGAAAAACGCGATGTCCCGGAAAAGATTGATATGCGAGACGTATTCCGCGTCCTCTTCGAGCATGTCGGCATACGTCAGTTTCTCCCCGCCGTAACGGGCGAGGGAGGACACGATGCCCGGGCGCACCGAAAAGCGCGCTTTCCCTTCGGGCGGGAGCGCCAAAGCGTCGGAAAGCGACATGAGAACGGGGCCGACGAAGCTCAGCCTCCCCGTAAACACGTGCAGCAGCCACGGGTAATATTTGAGCCCGCAGCCCTTCATGAATTTGCCGAAGCGGGTCGCCCGCTCCTCTTCGGGCAACAGTTTTCCGTTTTCGTCGTGCTGGACGCGCTCGGTCGTAAACGACAAAACGCTGATGACCTTTTCCTTTTTGCCGCAGTAATACCTGCGTTCAAATAAAGACGGATAGGCGTTCGTCGCTTTGTTATAGATCGCGCCGACCGCGAGAAATATGAGGAAAAACACCGAAAACACGGCGAGAAAGACCGCCGAAAACAAAATATCGAACAGCCTTTTGAACAGCCAGCGGTAATTGAGCGCCGCAATGAGGATAAATATCGCGATATCGAGAATAATGAAGACCGCCATTCCCCACGGCGTATTCAGAAAAGACGGAGCGAGAATATGTTCCATGTTCCTTTGCAACTCCTGCTTTGTGATATTCCATTATAATACATGCGAGGGAAAAAAGCAACGGATTTTCAGCCGTCTCCCTCTGCGGGCTCTTCATTTTGCTCCGAAAGGAGCAAAATGCGGTCTAATAGGGACAAAACGTCTTCTTTTCCCCTGCCCGTTTCCGAAGAAAACGCGACCACGTTCCCCTCGCCCGTTTTGAATTCGGACGCGATGGCGCGGACATGTTCCCTGACGCGCGTTTTAGGCAGTTTATCCGCTTTGGTCGCCACGATCGTGAACGGAATGCGGTGATAATAAAGAAATTCTATCATCGTAATATCGTCCGCCGTCGGGTCGTGGCGGATGTCCGCAAGCGCAAACACGTGCGCGATGTTCTCCTTTTCCGCAAAAAAATCTTCCAGAAGGCGCGCCCATTTTTGTTTTTCGGCCTTGGAAACGCGCGCAAACCCGTACCCCGGCAGATCGGCAAGAACAAACTGCCCGAAATCGAAATAATTGACGAGGCGCGTTCTGCCCGGTTCGGCCGAAGTTTTCGCCAGTTTTTTGCGGTTCGCGAGCGCGTTGATGAACGAGCTTTTACCCACGTTCGACTTGCCGCACACGGCGATCATCGGTTTTTCGGGGCGGATAAAGCCCTTTCTGTCCGCGGCGGACAGCATGAATTTCGCGTCTTTGATGATCATTTACAACCCCGCGATCGCGTTATGGAACACCGTATCCACCTCCGCGGCGGGAATAAAGTTCAGTTCTCCGCGCACGTTGGACGGGATGTCCTCTTCGTCCTTTTCGTTTTCTTTGGGAATAATGATGTTTTTGATGCCCGCGCGGTGCGCCGCGAGCGCCTTTTCTTTCAGCCCGCCGATCGGCAGGACTTTGCCGCGCAGGGTGATCTCGCCCGTCATGGCGATGTCCTTGCGGACGGGTTTGTGCGTAAATGCGGACAAGATCGCCGTCGCCATGGTGATGCCCGCGCTCGGGCCGTCCTTCGGGGTCGCGCCTTCGGGCACGTGAATGTGGATATCGGTATTCGAGAACGTTTCCGCGTCTATGCCGTACATATCCGCATGCGCGCGGATATAACTGATCGCGGCGCGGGCGGATTCCTTCATCACGTCGCCCAACTTGCCCGTGAGCTGGATCTCGCCCTTGCCCGGCATGCACGAAACTTCTATGGTCAGCGTCGTGCCGCCGACGCTCGTCCATGCGAGCCCCGTGGCCGCACCCACCTCGTCGCCGTCCAGTTTGGAAACGTCGCGCGAATATTTGCGCACGCCGAGGATGCTTTCGAGGTTTTCTTCGGTGACCGTCTGCTTTTCCATGTCCCTGTTTTCCGCGTAACGCACGGCGATCTTGCGGCACACCGAACCGATCTGCCTCTCCAGGCTGCGCACGCCCGCTTCCATCGTGTATCCCTCGATGATCGCGGTGATCGCCTCGTCCGTGATCCCGATGAGTTCGGGCTTTAACCCGTTTTCCTCGATTTTGCGGGGAACGAGATAGCGCTTCGCGATCTCGCGCTTTTCGTCGAGCGTGTATCCGTTGAGTTCGATGAGTTCCATCCTGTCCAAAAGGGGCGCAGGAATCGTGTCCACCGTGTTTGCCGTTGTGATGAACAGCACCTTGGAAAGATCGTACGGCACTTCCAGAAACCTGTCGCGGAAAGTCGCGTTCTGTTCGGGGTCGAGCACTTCCAGAAGGGCGCTGGCGGGGTCGCCGCGCATATCGGAAGACACCTTGTCGATTTCGTCCAGCAAAAACACGGGATTGACCGAGCCGACCTGCTTCATCGCGTAGATGATGCGCCCCGGCATCGCGCCGACATAGGTGCGGCGGTGCCCCCTGATCTCCGCCTCGTCTTTTACGCCGCCGAGGCTCATGCGCACGAACTTCCTGCCGAGGGCGCGCGCCACCGACTTTGCGATGGACGTTTTGCCCACCCCGGGAGGCCCTACGAAACATAAAATGGGCGCGTTCATGCTCTTTGTGAGCTGTAACACGGCAAGATATTCCGTGATACGCGTTTTTACCTTTTCCAGCCCGTAATGATCTTCGTCGAGGATCTTTTTCGCGTCGAGGATGTTTTCGGTATCCTGCGTTTCCTCCGCCCACGGCAGCTCGATGAGCCAGTCGAGATAGTTGCGGATGACCGTATATTCGGGGGAAGAAGGCGGCATTTTGTCCATGCGGGCGATCTCTTTGAGCGCCTTTTCCTCCACCTCGGCGGGCATGTGCTTGTCCTTGATCTGACGGGAAAGGGCGTCCTTTTCCTGCTCGTCGTCGCCGAGCTCCGTATGGATGGCTTTGAGCTGTTCGCGGAGAAAATATTCCTTTTGGTTTTTATCGATGCTGCGGCGCACCATCGAACTGATCTTCTTTTCGAGTTTGGAAATTTCCAGTTCGTCGTTGAGGCAGCGCTCGTACAGTTTGAGCCGTTCGACGACGTTTGCCGTTTCGAGGAGCTGCTGCTTCGTCTCTTCCTTAATATGCAGATACTGCATGGAACGGTTGATGTATA
>ERZ1643246.3459-NODE-3459-length-13529-cov-8.247588_pt1 | contig 13529 bp, 14 predicted proteins | sample MGYA00579265_ERZ1643246 | MGnify/ENA primary metagenome ERZ1643246 (study PRJEB29033, sample SAMEA4952261) | chicken gut metagenome | biome: Broiler Chicken; feature: Gastrointestinal Tract; material: Caecum | place: Ireland | collected 2018 | study: Broiler... | reverse complement strand
TTTAAAATAGGAATAGAAAACCCCAGTGTTGCAGCACTGGGGTTTTTGTTGTAGTCAAATTTCGTAAAAATGTAATGGCAAAAAGTCGGCCCTGTGGTTTCTGAAACTTCTGAAAGCAGAAATTGCCAAGGCAAACGTTTTTATGGTATTCTATTCTAAATAAAGATGACCGAAATGTTGAAAAAATGCAAAATATTTACATTTATACATTAAGGAGAAATAAGAGTATGGAACGTTTTAAAAAGATTTATCAGCAGGGAACCGTCGATGTGATTGAAATCTGGGTGGACACCGAAACCGGAGTGCAGTATGTATTCCATAGGAACGGAAATGCAGCAGGTTTTACTCCGCTGCTTGATAAAGATGGTAAGCCGGTAGTGACGCCGTAACGAAGAACGGCAAAATAATTAAGCCGTTACCCAGAGAGGTGAAACATAATGGTAAGGGAAGCAACGAAAAATGATTTGAACAATCTACTTCAGTTATATTTGCATCTACATGAAGATAAGATTCCGCAGGACTCGCAGAACCTGAGAGAAACATGGGAGACGATTCAGGGGGACAGGAATCATCATATTATTTTAAATGAGGTGGATGGAATTCTTGTATCCTCCTGTGTGTGCGTGATTATCCCCAATCTCACCAGAAATGTCCGGCCATATGCTTTTATAGAAAATGTAGTCACACATGAGAAGTACAGAGGGCGGGGGTATGCTACGGAATGTCTCAACCGTGCGAAAGAAATTGCCATAAAAAACAATTGTTATAAAATGATGCTGCTGACAGGTTCCAAAAAACAAAGTACGCTAAACTTTTATGTGAAGGCCGGATATAACAGCACAGACAAAACAGCGTTTATTCAATGGCTGGAGTAACAGATGTCTCAAACTATTGGAGAAATTATATGAATAATCAAGAGGTACAACTCATTGCAAAACAGACTATGGATTTTATCAGGAAGATGATTATGCCTGGAATGAAATTAACTCAGGCAAGGAAGTTATGTGAAGATAAAATGCTGGAACTGGGTGCAGATTCGTTCTGGTACTGGGATATCGGCGCATTTATTTTTTCAGGAGATGAGACAACAAAGTCTGTGTCAGGAAAAGAGTATAAGACTTCTGATAGATACATAGAAGAAAACGATATCGTAACCATTGATCTCAGCCCTCAGTGTAATCACATATGGGGCGATTTTGCCAGAACCATAATCATTGAAGAGGGTCATGTGGTTGATGATATAGATGATATTCAAAATGAGGAATGGAAAGCCGGTCTGCTGATGGAACAAAGACTTCATCAGAAATTATTGGATTTTGTGGATGCAAGAACAACTTTTGAAGAGCTGTTTTATCATATGAATGACAGAATTGTTTCGAAAGGTTTTATCAATTTGGATTTCCTGGGAAATTTAGGACATTCCATTGAGAAGAAAAGTGAAGACCGTATTTATATTGAAAAGGGGAATCAGAGAAAATTAAAAGATGTTTCGTATTTTACTTTTGAACCTCATATTTCCAGACCGGGTTCTGTATTTGGGTATAAATGGGAGAATATTTATTATTTCAAGAACGGCAAATTGAGAATGTTGTGAAAAAGATAGTATAAGCAATTAAGTTGAAAATGTGATTTGGGAGGTGCCATTATGAAGAGAGAACTTGGAATCGCCCGGTGCGGCCTGGCCTGCTGCCTGTGCTCAGAAAATGTGACCTGCTCGGGCTGCGATTCGGGGCAATGTCCGGACAAAGACTGGTGTGAGAACAGAAAATGTTCCATTGCAAAAAATATCGCACATTGCTATGAATGTGATGAAGCATGCAGAAAAGGCTTATTGAGTAAGATCAAACCCTATGCTTTTACGGAATTTGCCAGAAGATATGGCGAAGAGGAGCTCCTTGATTGCCTGGAAAGAAATGAGAAGAACGGAGTGGTCTATCACCGGGAAGGTATAAACGGTGATTATGATGACTTTGATGATGTAAAAGCACTGATCGAATTTATAAGAACAGGGATAAGGGGATAGAGATAAAAATGAAAATAAGACAAGCTGTTTTGGTAGATATAGACACAATTAGATATATTTCGGAAAGAACAATCTCTGAGATTTATCCACACTATTATCCGGAAGGGGCGGTAAAATTTTTCCTGGAGCACCACAGCGAAGCGCATATTATAAATGATATCAAAAATAACCGCGTATTTCTCTGCCTGAATGATGCACAGCAGGCTATCGGAACTGTTACTATAAAAGGAAATGAAATCTGCCGTCTGTTTGTCCTGCCATCTTGTCAGGGAAAGGGATATGGCACGGAAATGCTCCGGTTTGCAGAACAGGAAATCTCCGCCAGATACTCAACCATCATACTGGACGCCTCCCTTCCGGCCAAAAAAATATATCTCAGGAGAGGATACAAAGATGTTTCCTTCCATATCATACCCACCGGAAATCACGACTTTTTGTGTTATGATGTCATGGAAAAGCAAGGAGAAAAAACAGAATCTTTCGGATGATTGTTAAATAACACTTGATGATATATCAAAATACAGATATAATTATGTCAAATAAATGATATGAAAGGGTGACAACTATGATTATTAAGGCTTCCGCAGCTTTGAGAAATGATTACAGTGCAATTTCTAATCTTGCAAAAGAGACAAACGAACCTATTTATATTACAAAAAACGGAGAGGGTGATGGCGTCTTCATGAGCATGGAGGCTTACGAAAAGCGGGAACAGGCGCTAAATCTTCGTGCGAAAATTATACGGGCGGAAGAAGAACGCCTGAGCGGAGCAAAAACAAGAAGTATTGAAGAGGCGAGAAAGGAATTAAGAGAACGTGCAGCATCTGTATAGAGTTGAGATTCTTCCGACAGCATGGGAAGATTTGAAAAGGATTGAGGATTATTATTTGCTTCAATTTGGTGTAGAATCAGCGATGAAAGTGACAGACCAGATTTTAAACAGTATTGAAAGACTGGAGAAATTTCCGGATTCGGGATCTTTGACCCCGGATAAATGGCTGAATGAACAGGGCTACCGAATGGTAATATGGCAGCGTTTTGTATCTATCTATCGTCAGATTAAGGATACGGTATATGTATATCATATCGCAGATACACAGACGGAGTATACGAAATTATTTAGTTAAGAAAATAATATGACACAGGACGGAAGGCAGCGGGAGGAAAAAGATGTTGATGATGTTGATAATGTTCGATTTATTCATGGCAGCAGTGATGTTTATGATGGGAAGGGGATTCTATCGTTCCAAAGGGAAAGCGGCTAATCTTCTGACCGGATATAATATGCGTCCCGAAAATGAACGGAAGCAGTTCGATGAAGATGCCATGTGCCGCATTTATGGAAAGAGAATAATGGGAATGGCGGTTCCTTTTGTATGCGGAGCGGCTATTGACTTTTTTAAACCAGGCATAGGATGCACGGCCGCGTGGATCGTGTGGATTGTCCTTTTTGTAATGCTGTGTATAAAAAGAACATCCATGGAGAAGAAGCAGAGCTCTGAAAGGTACAAAGATAAGTGAGTGGTTTATTGTTCTTACTTCACAAATCCTAATTTTTCATTGTGAGAATCTTCCGGGAAGTGTATAATAATGCAGATACCAACGTATAAGTAGAAAGAAAAGAGAAAATCATCATGAATACAAATAAGATATTCGCCCGGGCCTTTAATTTCTTCCGCCACTGGAAGGTGAGAGAAAACCGGGTGACCCTCATTGAGAAACTGGATACCGGCGGAGTCGGGAGCCTGTTTGATATACAGAAAGAATGTGAGAGACGGGGACTGCCCCTGTCTTTTCATGTGATACGCCATGGAGATTACGAGGTGAGCCTTCGGAATCTGCCGGGCCTTTTTGCGCTTTTTACCAAAAAGGCATACTACATGGCCACTTCCGCTCATATATTTTTAAATGATAATTTCATGCCCATGGCCTATATGGACATCGCACCGGAGACGACCGTGGTGCAGCTCTGGCACGGCATGGGTTCCTTTAAAAAGTTTGGCGGTTCCACGGATCTGGAGCCGGAGCTTCTTTCTGAATTAAAACAGGTCAATGAAAATGTAACCCATATCCTTGCCAGTTCCGAACACATCCGGAAGAACTATGCGGAAGCTTTCTGCGTGCCGGAAGGGAAAGTTCTTGTCATCGGCTGTCCGCAGGCGGATTATTATTTCAGAAACCATGATGTGCGGGCGGTCAGGAAACGGCTGGAGGAGCAGTTCCCGCAGATGAAAGGAAGGAAGCTTGCCCTCTATGCGCCGACCTTCCGGGATGATGCGGAAAAAGACAGAGAACTGCTGTCGCATTTTGATTTTGAGAAGTTCAACCGGCAGTGTGGGGAAGAGTACTGCCTGGCAGTCCGGCTCCATCCGCAGATACAGTCCTCGAAGGTGCCGGAACAGGTGCCGGATCTCACCGGATATCCCGATGTGCGGGAACTTCTCCTGATGACAGATCTGCTGATCGCCGATTACTCCTCCATCGCTGTGGAGTATTCCCTGCTGGAACGCCCGATCCTCCTTTACGCCTTTGATAAAGAATGGTATCTTGATAAAGACCGGGGATTTTATTATGATTATGAAGATACGGCGCCGGGTCCGATCCTTACAACCATGGACGACCTGTGCGGCTGTATCCGGAGGCAGGGCTGGGAGATTGACAAGGTGAAAGCTTTTGCCCGGCTGCACAATGACTTTTTTGACAGCCAGTCTGCCCGCCGGGTGGCGGAGTTTTACTTCCCGCCGGGATGCCTGGGAACGGAAACAGCTCCGGAGAACGCCGGCACATTTGCCAATGAAAAATATCAACGAAAGGAAACGATTCAAAATATGAAGATTATTGCAGGTCTGGGGAACCCAACCGATCAGTATAAAGGAACAAGACACAACGTAGGATTTATGGCCATTGATCGCTTAAGCGAGGCGGAGGGAATCGCCGTAAATCAGCATAAGCACAAGGCCATGACCGGCAGCGGTTTTATCGGGGGGCAGCGGGTATTGCTGATGAAACCGCTGACTTATATGAATCTAAGCGGAGAGAGTATCCGCGCGGCGGCGGATTTTTATAAGGTGGAGCCGGAGGATATTCTTATTATTTATGACGATATCAGCCTGGAGCCGGGAATGCTCCGCATCCGGAAGAAGGGAAGTGCCGGCGGTCATAACGGTATCAAGAGCATTATCAAACATCTGGGATGTGATACATTTCCACGCATCCGTGTGGGTATCGGCGGAGAGAAACATCCGGGACAGGATCTGGCAGATTATGTGCTGGGACATTTTTCCGGCGAAGAAAAAGAGCTGCTGGATGAGGCTCTGGACAAAGCGGTGAAAGCGGCACAGCTCATCGCTGCCGATGAGATTGACGAAGCCATGAACCGCTACAGTGTGGGTAAGAAAAAACGTGCAAAAGTAAATGAAGAGGTGTAATTCGTGAGGGTATTAGCAGAACCGCTCCGGCGGCTTAGTGAATATCTGGAAATAGAAACATATATAAAAGAGGGCCGGTATCCCATCGGCGTCACCGGTTGTGTGGATTCACAGAAGGGACATCTGGTTGCCAATCTGGGAGAGAAGGCCGGCTGCCGGCTGGTCATCACCTGGAAAGAGGAAAAGGCCAGGGAGATTTACGAGGATTTAAGCTTTTTTGACAGAAACACCATGCACTATCCGTCAAAGGACATTTTGTTTTACAGTGCGGACGTGCACAGCAATCATACGACTACAAAGCGTATGAAGGTATTAAAGCAGCTGGCATCGGGCCGGCCGCTGACCATTGTGCTCTGTCTGGATGTTCTCATGGAAAAGATGATTCCGCCGGAAAGTTTTCGGGAAAATATTCTGACCATCGGGCTGGACTCCATAGTGAAAACCGATGAACTTCGGAAAACTCTGGTGGAAATGGGATATCAGAGTAATGGTCTGGTGGAGGGACCGGGAGAATTCTCTGTGAGGGGAGACATTGTGGATGTGTTCCCGCTGACCGAGGAGAGCCCGGTCCGTATTGAACTCTGGGGCGATGAGATTGACTCCATGCGCTCTTTTGATGTGGAGAGCCAGAGAAGCATTGAAAATCTGGAAGAAATACGTATCTACCCGGCGTCGGAGATTATTCTCAAACAGGAGAAAATGCCGGAGGCCATCCGCCGGATGAAGGAAGAATATGTCCATCAGGCGGAAATATTCAAAAAAGAAAAGAAGCGACAGGAAAAGGAACGACTTCGGAAAATGGTTGAAGCGACAGAAGATGAACTCTCTTCCCTGGGCACCGCGGCCGGAAGTGAAACTCTGCTGTCGTATTTTTATGAGAAAACGGCTTCTCTCCTTGATTACCTGCCGGAGGATACGATGATTTTTATCGACGAGCCCCACCGGGTGGAGGAAAAAGGAAGAACCAGTGAGCAGGAATTCTCTCTGTCCATGCAGAGTCGTCTGGAAGGAGGGTATGTGCTGCCGTCCCAGGCAGATTTGCTGTACGGCTGCGAGGAGACGGTGTTTCATATCCTGAAGCGGCCGACGCTTCTGCTGTCCGGCATGATACAGCAGTATGAGCTTTTTAAACCGGCAGTTTCCGTGCATATCGAAGCCAGGTCTATTTATTCCTACAATAACAGTTTTGACCAGCTCATCAAGGATCTGCAGCATTGGTCCAGAGAAAAATATCAGATTATGCTCATGTCTTCTTCGGCCACCAGAGCCAGACGACTGGCGGAAGATATCCGGGACGAGGGGCTGCTGGCCTACTTTGCCGAGGACTACGGACGGGAAATCCATCCGGGTGAGGTGATGGTCACCTGCGGACGGTTAAACAGCGGATTTGAATATCCGACCATCAAGTTTGTGGTTTTGTCGGAAAAAGACATTTTCAAGGAGCGCAGACACAAAAGCCGCAAGAAAAAAAGTCAGTACAGCGGCCAGAAAATCCGCTCCCTGGCGGATATCTCCATCGGCGATTATGTGGTTCACGAGAAATACGGACTGGGTATTTACCGGGGAATGGAACAGATTGAGACCGACGGAGTGGCGAAAGATTATATTAACATCGAATATAAGGATTCCAGCAATTTATTTATCCCGGCGTCACAGCTGGATATCATACAGAAATACGCCGGAGCCGGGGCCAGGAAACCGAAGTTAAATAAACTGGGAGGAAATGAGTGGGAGAAGACCAAGTCCCGGGTCCGCTCCCAGGTGCAGATCGCAGCCAAAGATCTGGTGGAACTTTATGCCCAGCGGCAGGCCCGGGAAGGATACGCTTACGGTCCGGATACTGTCTGGCAGACGGAATTTGAGGAACTCTTCCCGTATGAGGAGACGGAAGATCAGCTTTCTGCCATTGAAGATACCAAACGGGATATGGAAAGTCACAAGATCATGGATCGCTTAATCTGCGGCGATGTGGGTTACGGCAAGACGGAGATTGCCATCCGGGCGGCCTTTAAGGCGGTGATGGAGAGTAAACAGGTGGTGTATCTGGTGCCGACCACCATTCTGGCTCAGCAGATTTATAATTCCTTCGTGGAGCGGATGAAACATTATCCGGTAAAAATCTGCATGCTTTCCCGCTTCTGCACACCCAAGGAGACGAAACAGATTCAGGAAGCACTGAAAAAAGGTACCATGGACATTGTCATCGGAACCCACAAGGTGCTTTCTAAGAGTATCCAGTACAAAGATCTGGGCCTGCTTATCATCGATGAGGAGCAGCGTTTCGGCGTGAAACAGAAAGAAAAAATCAAACAGATGAAGAAAAACGTAGATGTTCTGGCCCTGTCGGCGACGCCGATTCCGCGAACATTGCACATGAGTCTGGCGGGCATCCGGGATATGAGTGTGCTGGAAATGCCTCCGGTGGACCGGCGCTCCATCCAGACCTACGTGCTGGAATACAATGAAGAACTGGTGCGGGAGGCCATCGAGAGAGAGCTTGCCCGGGGCGGACAGGTATTTTATGTCTACAACCGTGTCAATAATATTGACAGTGTGGCGGCGGACGTCCAGAAACTGGTGCCCGGAGCCGTGGTGGAATTCGCCCACGGACAGATGGGCGAGCGTCAGCTGGAACAGATTATGTTTGCCTTTGTCAACAAAGAGATTGATGTGCTGGTGTCCACCACCATTATCGAGACGGGACTGGACATTTCCAATGCCAACACCATCATCATCCATGACGCTCAGAACTTTGGACTGTCCCAGCTCTATCAGCTTCGGGGGCGGGTGGGCCGCTCCAACCGGACCGCCTATGCGTTTCTCATGTACCGGCGAAACTCCATCTTAAAAGAGGAAGCCGAGAAGCGTCTCAAGGCCATCCGGGAGTTTACAGATCTGGGCAGCGGCTTTAAAATCGCCATGCGTGATCTGGAAATCCGGGGCGCGGGTAATCTGCTGGGCGCCGAGCAGTCCGGACACATGGAGGCGGTGGGATATGATCTTTATTGTAAGATGCTCAACGACGCCGTCATGCAGATGAAAGGCGAGAAACAGGAGGAAGATACCTTCGAGACCACCGTGGATTTATCCATCGATGCCTACATTCCTGCTTCCTATGTGGGAAATGAAAGTCAGAAACTGGAGCTGTACAAGCGGATCGCGGTCATCGAAAATCAGGAAGAATACGAGGATCTCACCGAAGAACTCACTGATCGCTACGGCGATGTGCCGGCGCCGACGCTGCGTCTCATGGATGTGGCTCTGGTCAAACAGCAGGCCCATCAGGCGTGGATTCTCGCCATCGAGCAGAAAGGCACGGCGCTTTCCTTTGTCATGAACGCCCGGGCGAAAGTCAAGGTGGATGAAATCGACGATTTCTTAAAATCCTTCCGCGGCCGGATGCGGATCCGTCCGGAAACCAATCCGGTTTTCGTCTATGACCCGGGGGAGATTCCGAAAAAAGATCTTCTGGCGAGAGTCAAAGAGATCATCGCCCGCATTGACGGACTGCTGGAACGGTGAGCGATGCGGTGCGGCCGGACAGAAAGTCCCATAGGACAAATATCTTTTGACCATATTATAGAAATATTGTACAATACAGGAGAAATAAAACGAACAGAGATATTCGTTTTATAAATACAGATTTTTGATTTCGTGTCAAAATAAAAGGAAATACAGGAGGTAAGCAATGAAACACAGTACAAAACGCCTGGCGGCTGCGGCCATGGGTCTTGTTCTTGCCATAGGCACCATGACCGGCTGCGGCAATTCCGGCGGAAAAGGGGAAGTTACACAGAATGGAAATGAGACGCTGTTCACCTATGACGGGGTGGATGTTCCCCTGAAAAAAGCGTGGATTTACGGAAAAATGACAGCGGCTCAGTACGAGGCTTCTTATTCTTCTTATTTCGGGGATAATTTCTGGACCATGGATATGGGGACCGACGATGAAGGAAATGCGCAGACTTTTGAAGACTACGCCAAAGAACAGATCATCGCCCGCATCAAACAGATTATCGTTCTGAATAATCACGCTGAGGAAGCGGGGGCTTCTTTGAGTGAGGACGAAGAAAAACAGTGTGAAGAATACGCGGAAGCCTTCGCCAAAGATGAATCCGGAGCGGAGATTCTGGCAGAGTGCGGCGCCGATAAAGATGATATGACAGAGATCTACGAGGAAAATGCGCTGGCGGCCAAGGTGCAGGAATATATGGTCAAGGATACCGACACGAACGTCAGTGACGATGAGGCAAGAGAGACTACAATCTCCCGTGTGGTATTTGCCACGACTACCACAGACGATGAGGGAAATACTGTGGACATGAGCGATGAAGAGAAGGCGCAGGTATTATCCACAGCCCAGGCGGCTTTGGCAAAACTGCAGTCCGGAACTGATATAGCAGATATTGCCAAAGAGCAGAACTACACCAATACTTCAGAAACTTTCGCAGTCGGAGAATCCGAGGAAGGCGAAGCCTTTGAGAAGCTGCTGGCCACCATGAAAGACGGCGACATCACCCAGGAAGTGCAGGAATGTGATAACGGCTATGTCATCGCAAGACTGGACGCGTACACCGATGCCGATGCCACCGAAAGCAACCGGCAGTCCATCATCTCTGAGCGTCAGCAGACGAAGTTCTCCGAAGTTTATGACGGATGGACCAAAGACCTGGAGGCAGAATGGAATTACGATGAAGACGTGAACCAGGAACTGTGGGCAGAGCTGGTGCTTCACACAGAAGAAAGCACAGCCACAGAAGCTGCCACAGAGACAGCTCCGGCACAGACAGCCACAGCGGCCGGAGCAGCCGATACCACAGCAGCGTCCACGGAAACTACGACAGCGGCCGGAGCAGCCGATACCACGGCAGCGTCCACGGAGACCACGACAGCAGCCGGTGCAGCGGATACAGCGGCATCTACAGAAGCGGCAGCGGCCACATCGGCAGCCGGGGAAGCACAGTAAGGGCTGACAGCCAGATATTATAAAAAAGAAAAAAGCGGTCGATTTTGACAGGTTTTCCTTGCTGCAGATTCATTCTGCACGAGACAGCTGTCACATTCGGCCGCTTTTTTTCAAAAAACAGAAATAACATTAAAACAGGAATACCATCGATTCCTGAGAACCAATGGTATCCCTGTGAGAAAGTTCATATGTACATTTTCTTATAAATCTATCAGTCTTCTGTATATTTTAAACCTTTATAGGAATGAATGCCATAAGGATCGGCTCCCGGCTCGGTACCAAATCTTCCGCCGGTAGTAGGATATCCGTAGATAGATCCGTCTTTGATTTCCATCTCGTCTTCCCACGGAAGGTGATACTTTCCGGCTGCCAGATCTTTAATATATGTTAAACCGGCATCGGATTCGCCGCCTGGTTTTGCCACATATCCTCTGTGTCCCAGATTGTAGATATTATTTTCCAGGCCCCATTCTCTTCGGGCGGCATCCGCATTTTCCGGGAAAATTTCTCCGGTGACGATCTCATAAGGATTTCTCTGTCCCTGTACCAGAACAGTACCATCATAGTTGGTAATCTGACCTTCACCAAAGTAATAAAATACACCGTCATAGCCAGCGAGGTTGACAGACACTGTGTACATCAGGTTATGCCATGCATTGGAACGATTGGTGAGAATCCACTGATCATTGACCTGAGTGCTGTAGCCGGAGATACGGATATAAACGTTGCAGCCTTTGTATGCAGCTTCTCTGGCCAGTTCAGGAATCATGCCGTCATGACAGATACAGACAGCCAGCTTGGATCCTCCAGGTCCGTCGCACACAGGCATGCCCAGATCTCCGGGATACCATGGTTCGATAGGATTCCATGGAAACAATTTTCTGTATTTCAGACAAATTTCTCCGTCAGGATTAATGATGATTGCAGTATTATAAGGATTCTTTGAAGGGTCCGGATTCCTTTCCATAATGGAGAATACGCCGTACACGCCTTCTTCTTTACATGCCTTGGCAAAAGCATCGGTTTCCTTTCCCGGGATATCGCAAAGGAATTCTTCCGTCAGCCATTTTGACGTATTTAATCCCTGGGTACTGTACTCAGGAAAGACAATCAGTTCGGCGCCGGGATATCCGGCCTTGGTGGCGTGCAGAGTACGGACGATCTCTTTGACCTGATTATCGATATCCTTTCTGGAATTAACAATTGGAACAGGCATCTGAACTGCTGCGACTAAAAAACCCTTACTCGGTTTGTTCATACTTCCAATACTTCCCATAATATATTCCTCCTGTCTATAACAATGTTTGGCCCAATTATTCCGGAATAAGAAAAGGCGTCCGGAAATGAAATCCGAACGCCTTTGTCTGGGACTGAGCACAATATAGCATGGGAAATGAAATCAGGCAAACAAAATATTTTTGTGAGATTTCAAAAGATTCTTACAATACCCTCTGGTATAATCCATGAAATCCGACACAGCCTCCGTCGTCAGGCAGTCTTTCGGCCGGATAAATCCCACGTTCCAGCGCAGACGTTCTTTAATGGGAATCGCCCGCAAAGAGCTATTTTTCATATCCTTAAAAATGTAATGCATAGAAAGGGTATTTCCGTGCCCTTCCCTGCACAATTTGTAGCTCAGGCTGAAACCGCTGGTAGTAAAAAATATATTTGGCTCAATGCCATACCGGCCGCAGGCTGTGAGAAAGAGATCATGGATCACAAAACGCTCATTTTCCAGAATCATGGGCTCCGTGGAAATGTCTTTCAGGGAAACCTCGCGGCTGTGGTAAAAACGACTCTGGGGTGACACGATAAGATAAAGATCCATGGAAAATAAGGGGTCAATGCGCACGCCCTCTGTGCCGTCGGTATATGGAGAGATACCGATGTCATACTGGCCCGCACGAACCTGACTGATCACATCTTTATCCGGAAATTCCATATAATTGATCCGGGGATGATGTTTGCCGCTGTGCCGCCGGTTATAATCCAGAATATACTCTGGCGAAAAAAACCGGACAATGCCATACGCACAGGCCAGGCGGACGATGCCGTTTTCCCGTGCCTGTGTCAGATTGATCTCCCGTCTGGCTTTGTCAAAAGCCGATGTGATCGCCACGGCATATTTAAAAAATATATCTCCGTACACAGTGGGGGAGACACCTCCGCCGGTTCTCTCAAACAAAGGTACATTCAGTTCCTTTTCCATCTTGTGTATCATATAGCTGATACCCTGCGGGGAGGTATACATTTCCTCAGAAGCCTTTGAAAAACTCTGTTCTTCATATGTCTTGATAAATCCCTCGATGTCATTAATATTCACAGCCATCCCTCCTGTCTGTCAGTCCCTGTCAGCGATTGTAAAATGGCGGCAAAACGCTCCGGAAACGAAGAACCGGCAAAACCGCCGTCCTCTTTACCGGGGATTCGTTTCTGTTTCCCGGGCCGTATCCTCTTCGGACGCCGCCGGCCCGTCGCCGTGCATGGAAGCGTGCTCCTTTATCAGTTCATCATGCAGGGTGACCGAATCCCAAACCGCGTTGTGCTCCGTCAGCGAAGCTTTCAGGTCGATCTGCGGCACTCGTTTTTTCGCCATCTGCGATAAAAAAGCATTCAGCCTGCCGACAGAAAGACCGGCAAATACCAGCATGGCGTCTTCAAACTCCGCAGGAGCCTCCGTCAGATACTCCTTCTGATCCGTCTCTTTACCGAACGCCAGCAGTCCCAGCGGCATATGATATTGGGAAGGCGAAACGATCCGCACCCGTATCTTCATCTGAACAGCAGTCAACTGAATGACACTGCGGGTTTTCCTGTCATTGATATTATACAAAAGTAATGTCTCTCTCATAAAACGTACCCTTTCTTTCAATGAAAATGTGATGGGATCCAGCCACAAGACCCCGTATTGAAAAATTATAACATGGGATGGGAGAGGATACAAATTGGGATTTGTAAATCTCTTTGCAGCCCACAGAAGGCTGCTTTACCGAAGACAAGGTATTGATAAAAGTTCTCCTCCTCCACTTCGGCAGACTGGTACCTGGCTGTATTTCATCAATATAAATCAGACGCCTGCGCTCACAGTCGTCGTCAAACCATATCAATACCT
>ERZ1643246.3458-NODE-3458-length-13536-cov-23.117944_pt1 | contig 13536 bp, 11 predicted proteins | sample MGYA00579265_ERZ1643246 | MGnify/ENA primary metagenome ERZ1643246 (study PRJEB29033, sample SAMEA4952261) | chicken gut metagenome | biome: Broiler Chicken; feature: Gastrointestinal Tract; material: Caecum | place: Ireland | collected 2018 | study: Broiler... | reverse complement strand
TGAAATATTGTAAACGATTCTGTAGTCAAAATAGGTCTATATATAGTCCTTGTGCTGTATAATTCCTATACCATATTAGTCTTAATACAAATTGTTACAGTTATTATGCGAATTTTGACAGAAAAGTTATATGCCATCAGCTTAATGTATAATATAAGAAAAAATTAAAGAGGTGTTCTACAAATGGAAAAAAAATTTTTTACATCTGAATCTGTAACAGAAGGTCATCCTGACAAAATATGTGATGCTATATCAGATTCTATTTTAGACGCATTATTAGCTGAAGATCCCATGAGTAGAGTTGCTTGTGAAACTGCAATTACTACAGGAATAGTATTTGTAATGGGAGAAATAACAACAAAAGCACATATAGATATCACAAAAATAGTGAGAGAAACTATCTGCGATATTGGATATACCAATGCGGAGTATGGATTTGATGCTAATACATGTGGAATTATAGTAAGTATTGATCAGCAATCCCCAGATATTGCTATGGGCGTTGAAAAATCATTTGAAGCAAGGCAGAATTTATCACGAGAAGAGATAGGTCTTGTGGGAGCTGGAGACCAAGGAATGATGTTTGGGTTTGCGTCTGATGAAACTGATGTTTTTATGCCATATTCGATAACACTAGCACATAGATTAGCTTTTGAACTGTCAAAAGCTAGAAGAAATGGAATAATTCCTTACTTACGCCCAGATGGAAAAACTCAGGTTACTGTAGAATATGATAATGAGGGAAAGCCATTTCGAGTAGAAACAGTGGTCGTATCAGCACAGCATAATCCTGACATAGAGCAAGAACAAATTTATAAAGACATTAAGAAGTACGTATTAAACCCCATTATTCCTATAAAGATGATTGACGATAACACAAAAATATATATAAATCCGACAGGACGTTTTGTTGTGGGGGGTCCACAAGGGGATAGTGGATTGACAGGTCGGAAAATCATTGTTGATACATATGGAGGATATGCACGTCATGGCGGCGGAGCTTTTTCTGGTAAAGACTGCACGAAAGTAGATCGATCAGCTTCATATGCTGCGAGATATGTAGCTAAAAATATAGTTGCTGCAAACTTAGCGAAAAAATGTGAAGTTCAGCTTTCTTATGCAATTGGCGTAGCGGAACCTACTTCTATAATGGTGGATACATTTGGTACAGGCATTGTTCCTGATACACAATTGATAGAAATGGTTCGTAGCATATTTGACTTAAGACCGGCGGGAATAATCAAAATGTTGGATTTAAGGCGTCCTATATATAGGAAAACTGCTGCATTTGGCCATTTTGGAAGAACAGATTTAGATCTTCCATGGGAAAGATTAGACAAAGTTGAAATATTAAAAAAGATGATTTAGTTTTTCAAATATAAAAATTATTTGAACGACTAGAGCGTTTTTCCCCTATTATTTGTGGAAAATAGTGGAAGTAGTGCTCGTTATTATATTATCAATATAATAATATAATCTTATAGAGAATATTGTGGGGCCTATTATGTGCAAAGGATAAATTGAGTAAAATTTTTTATGTGAAAATGTAACGATAGGAGATGATATTATAGATATTCTAATTAGGATATTACCATTACTTATTCCACTATTAATCATTGATTTCATATTAGCTATATTGGCAGTTTCGCATATATTGAAGCAAACTCAATATAGAATTGGCAATAGAAAGATATGGTTAGGTGCTGTAATAATTCTTTTATTTTTCGGCCCGATTACTTATTTCTGTATAGGGAGGAAGAAGGATTAATGAATATTTTAACAATTTCAGATTTGAGTAAAAGTTTTAATAATCAACAAATAATTAACAACTTAAACTTACATATACCTGCAGGAACTATATTTGGTTTGATTGGGAAAAATGGCGCTGGCAAGACAACAACAATGAAAATGATTTTGGGCTTATTAAAACCAGATAGCGGATACATAATCGTCAACGATGAAATGGTTAAATATGGTCAAACAAAAACAAACCGTTATATAGGATATCTGCCAGATGTTCCAGAGTTTTACAATTATATGACAACACAACAATATTTGAAACTTTGTGGTGAGATTATAGGCCTTTCTAAAAAAGAGATTAGAGAAAGAACCTTGAAATTATTAGATTTAGTGGGATTACAAGATGTAGAAAAACGTATTGGCGGATTCTCTAGGGGGATGAAGCAAAGGTTAGGTATAGCACAAGCACTTTTGTCAAAACCTAAATTATTAATTTGTGATGAACCAACAAGTGCACTAGATCCTGTAGGTAGAAAAGAAATATTAGATATTTTATTAAAAATAAAAGGACATACTACAGTATTGTTTTCTACTCATGTCTTATCAGATGTAGAACGAATATGTGATTATGTCGCAGTCCTAAATGCAGGTAAAATAGTTACAAGTGGTACTCTTTCAGAGATTAAAGCTTTGCATGGACATGATCAGATATTAGTCGAATTTGCTAACACAAACGACCTTGAAAAATTTAAAAATAGTAAAGGTATACGTCAATATTCGTTTCAAATGGAAAAATATCATAATCAAATTATCATATCCAACCGTAATATTGAGATGCTATATAAACAAATTCTGGAAACTATTACAGAAGTAAATACTTACCCTTTAAAACTCGAAATAGTAGAGCCATCACTTGAAAGATTATTTTTGGAGGTGACAAAGTGAAAGGATATATTGCCTTTACAAAAAAGGAAATATTAGAAAATATATATAATTTTAGATTTATTATTTTGTGTGCAATTTTTATAATGTTCGGAATAACAGGCGTTCTATTTGCTAAATTTACACCTCAAATTTTAGAAATATTAGCCAATAATATCAGGACAGATACAATACCGGAGGCAATAGATTCGTGGAAACAATTTTATAAGAATATTCCAAGTGTTGGATATAGTGCTTTATTAATACTATATGGTAGTTCCTTATCTAATGAATATTCAAAAGGTACTTTAGTGTTGATGATTACAAAAGGCCTTTCACGTACTACTATTATATTGTCAAAATTTACAGTAGCAGTTATAACTATGACTATTAGCTATTGGATTACTTTTGCCGTGACCTATGGATATACGAATTATTTCTGGGATAATTCACAGATGGATAATGTTGTTATTTCTGGAGTACTGCTTTGGATTATAGGTCTTTTATATTTAAGCATATTAATGTTGGGATGCGTGTTGTTTAAACAGACATTTACAAGTATATTATTTACTGGGGGAATTGTTGTGGTACTTTCTTTATCCAATATAATAAATCCACTTAAACAATTTAGTCCGATGATGTTAACCTCAAAAAACATTGAGTTGATTTCTGGAGAAGCAGAAAGAAATATTTTTATTATTCCAATAATACTAACTTTTTCCTTGGTGATTTTTTTTCTGACTAGTGCAACATTATTGTTTAAGAAAAAGCAACTATAATAAAAAAGTATAACAGATTACTGATTACGAAAATGGAAAATAAATATTTCTACTCTATAAATTACTTATTGCAAAGGTATTACTACATAGTGTTATAGATATATATGTTCTGAAAAGATATTAAAAGGAATGTGACTAGTAGAAATAAAGTGTAAAATATAATGTGCTAAACTAGTGGAAGCATTGACAGCCTTATATAGACATGCTATCCTATAAATGGTTTTGATTTTTGCACTGAGAAGTCCTCAGTCATTAGGCTTTTATTTCAGAGATTTTCTGAAATAGTATGATTTAGACGCAGATTGTAAAAAATTAATATCATGAACATAAGAAAGACATCAGAAACTTTAACGGTTTTTGATGTCTTTTTTGCGTGCAGGCTTCTTAGAAAAAGCAGGAAATCATAAACCGGAAAGAACGAAGAGTTGCAATCCACAAAGAAAGGAGTGAACAAGTGGACCAGTTACTTAAGAAATTTGAAAAGATAGAAATTAATCATAGCAGCTGCCTTGAGAAAGAAGATCAGGAGTTCTGTGAGAAACAGCAGCAGATATATGAATGTGTGCTTCGACATTTTAGGGCAATGTTCCGTGGAATGAAGATGCTGCATGACAAAGAAACCGAATTCCATAGCAAATTGGGAGAAGAGAATGTATCTCCACATAACATTTATCATAAGGATTTGATTATGGCAGATGCAAATACGCAGATGGAGCTCATTACATCTATACATCAGGAACTGGTAAAGCGTATTTTTACTTATTTTCGTTCCCGATACGGATTGGATCTGAGCGCAGGTGCATATGAAAAGTATATTTTGATTCAGAAACCGGAAAAGCTCGACTTTTCTTTTGAAAGCTCTGCTTCTTACTTTTCGGAAGAAGGACGCAGGGAACGTAAAGAAAAGAGAAAACAGTATGAAGTAGAATATCAGGCATATCAGGAGGAAATGCTATTACACTCAAAACTTGATTATCATGTGATTATAGACGATATTTTTCTATATCTGGAGGGCTTTGATTTTAAAGAAAAATTACATCTGGAAATCAAACAGGAAGTGGAAAAGGCAATGAAGAACCGAAATTATAAAATTTCAAATGCCAAAATTTCTTTTACAGGCTTAACGTTTGCCAGACAGGACTATAAAAAACGGTATGAAATTCTTTTGGGCTTAGAGCAGTACAAGAGCATATTGCGGGTATTAACCTATTATGATTCGGAACAACAGGAAAAGAATATCTACCCGGACTGGGAAAAGCGTTTCTTTACAAACAATAGCCTTTATACATCGGAAAAAACGGGAATTTTTGATGAACATGAAGTGGGAGGCAGCAAGGTAATAAAATTTAAATACTTTAAAAATGGACGCTGGGATGTGATCTTTAAGAACAGTACATATGCCAGGGAATTTGCCACAGAATATCTGCAGGACAGAAAGGCGGCGTGATGCAGAAATACATAGTAAATTGTGATGCATATATACCGCATGAGAGGCGTAGGGAGATCAATGAAAAGATCCTTTATCTGATCAATACCCATACAGCCGAAGAAAGCGGGATCACAAAAGGAGATGTCTTCAACTGCTATACGGGAAACGGCGGCCTGCATGGCCTGGATCGGAAAGACTATGCTTCTTTTCATGAGTATACACAAGCTAAAAAGGAAAAAGAATTCGGCCAGTTTTTTACCCCACCGAAGGTTTGTCAATTCCTTGTGGAATGTATCCGGCCGGAGGAACACGATATTATATATGATCTGACATACGGGAAAGGCGATTTTTTTAATTATCTACCAGTAGAAGAGAATCTCTATGGAACAGAACTGGATATTAATGCAGTGAAAGTCGCACGATATCTATACCCAAAAGCAAACTTAGAATATGGCGATATCCGGGAATATACACCTTACGTTCCGGCGGATATAGTCTTTGGAAACCCGCCATTTCATCTGGAATGGGGAACCAGTGAAAACCCCATATCTTCGCAAATGTACTACTGTAAGAAAGCTTACCAGATATTGAAGCCTGCCGGCCTTTTGACCGTGATCGTGCCGGAAAGCTTTCTGGCTGATCCATTTACCTGCGGGACGGATATATCTATGATCAATCAATGGTTTAATTTGATCCTGCAGTTTGATCTGCCGGCAGATACCTTTCGTACAAGCGGAGTTGAAACTTTCCGTACAAAGGTCATGATCCTCCAGAAAAGGAGCTGTTATGTTACGACACGTCCCTATCAGATAGGTAAGACAGCATGTGGATCTTCGGAAGAAGTATATGAAAAGTATATTAAACCGCTACTGTGCGAGAAAAGGAGAAATGCGTCAAAGATTTATTTAGAAGGGAAAAATCTGAATCTCAATTCCTGTGAGGATAGAAAATTTCTGGAAAGAACGACAAAACTGCTTTTTGATATCAAGCGCAATAAAAATTTAAGGCACCGGGCAGGAAGGTGTGAAGCATTGCTTCAGAAATACTATACCCAGAAGCAGCCGCCGGATATGTCTTGGACAGAATGGCAGAAAACAAAAATAAAACAAAGCGATGTCCTGCGCTATCTAAAAAGAACATTATCCGATGCAAACCGGCGATATGAGAACCGGATTCGCCTGGTTAAGACAAATTATGGGTTTAAGAGAAAAGATTATAGGGAAGATGGCGAAGAATGGCTGATTTCATCCATTAATGCCTGTATCCTGCAGCAAAAGAAGATTCCTGGATATGAAAAGCTGCTGAGACGGAAACGCCGGGAATATGAGAACCAGAATCGCCCCTTTATGGAGATGGAAATGGATCCGGAAATTGAGGCTTACCTGGAAAATTGGACGGTAACCAGTGAGATGAGCGGAGAACAGATCCACTTAAATCCGGTTCAAAAAAGAGAGGTAAACCGGTTTTTACAAAAGCGCTATGGAGCAATACAGTTTGCCATGGGAACCGGAAAAACACTTTGCATGTTGGCAATGGCCCAGTATCGGCTAAAATACTCGAACATACGCAATGTCTTCGTAGTTGGCACAGCCCTGGCCATCAACAATACATGGGAAGAGGTTCTGCAGGATTATCATATAAAGTATTTGCGTGCAACAGGCAGAAAAGACGTGAAAGAGATAAGAAGAGGGCAAATTGTTCTATTAACGATCAATCAGCTTACTTCACTGAAAAGAGAGATGAAACACTATGTAAGGAGACAGAGCCAGAAGGTGATGCTGGTGTTTGATGAAAGTGACACGATCAGCAATCCATATTCAAGGCGTACAAAAGCGATGCTTGCGGTATTTCGGAAATGCAGATATAAGATATTGGCAACAGGTACTTTGACCAGGAACCATGTGTCAGAAGCTGCGCCTCAGCTGGAACTGCTTTATAACAATTCCATCAATTACCTGTCTCTGAATCCGGAAATATACCGGATAAAAAACGAAGTGCTTAAAAAGGAGCCTAATTTTTTCTATATGCGTCCATTCCCTGCATACCGCAGGGGATACCAATTGTTTTCCCACTCTCATCTACCGAAAAGGATTACGGTATTCGGCGTCGAAAAGGAAAATCAAGATATTTATAATGCCTCCTATTTGAGCGACTTGTTAGATAAAACGGTGATCACCAGAAGTTTTGAAGAGGTGGCTGGCCGGAAAATATACCGTATTCATCAGATTACCTGCTCGTTTAGTGAAACAGAGAAACAAATATACCAGAAGGCGCTTGATAAATTTGAGGACATACGCAGGAATTATTTTGCTAAATTGGATAACCCAAGAAAGGATGCTATGTTCCGTATCCTTCAGCAATTGCTTCTGCTGCTGAGAGTGTGTGCAGATCCTTCGTTGATGTTTGAATATACATCAGAAGATGCACCGATAAAGCTCCTGCGGCTGATTCAAATGATACAGATGTGGGAGAAAGAGCGTGTAGCGGTAGGTGTCCGACATATTGAGGTAGTCCGATCCTATCAAAAGTATTTACGTGAAGCTTTCCCAGACCGTCCGCTGTTTATCCTTACAGGGAAAGTATCTTGTAAAAAAAGGAAAAAGGTGATTGATATGCTGGAAAAGACGGAGAACGGAATCCTTTTATCCACACAGCAGAGCTTGTCAGAATCCATGAATATTGATTTTGTTGACAGGGTTGTTCTTCCTGAGCTGTATTACAATAATGCGGCTATGGCTCAATATTATTTTCGGTTTATCCGATATACGTCTAAGCATTTTAAAAATGTATATTTCCTAACCTATGAGAAATCTATAGAGATGAACCTTTTGAAAATGGTCCTATCAAAAGAAAAAATCAACCTGTTTATGAAAAAGCAAGAGGTAGGTGATGAGGAACTGTATGAATATTTTAACGTGGATCCCCAAATGCTTCAGGTCATAATGATTATGGAATCAGATCAAGAAGGACGTCTTTGTGTAACCTGGGGGGAACAGAAGATCAGTTGATGAAAGAATGAGATATTATAAGGAGTGAAAGAGATGTTATATAAGGTAATGGTAAAGACAAAAACTGCTCCGGAATGTATTGAACCGGATCTTTATTTTACATATGCGGTTGATGCCAAAGACGCAAAACGCATTGTAAGTGAAAATCTGGACATGAGAGATTTCCGGATTACTGGGGCAGAGCCGGCAAAGTTATGGGAAATTACTCCAAAAAGTTTTACTATAGGGATCCGAAGAAAACATTTTTGAAACGGCTCACTTTCGAAACGCTACATAATATAACTAAGTGAAGGAGCTATCTGAAAGGCGGCTGGATCCTGTAGGAACGCTTTGGTAATGCTTTGGAGTGAAACTATGTAGGAGAGGAGGGTGCAAAAGAAGGAATTCTTTTGTCTCTTTTTTCATAAGATAGTTAATATTTAAAAATCTTATATTTTGAAGGAAGACACTGAAAACCGGAAAGATTTTTGGTGTCTTTCGGTATTAAAAAGGAAAAGGCTGGAGCTTCCAGTAAAGAGAGAGGTGACATACATGGTCAAGGAGATGAACAAAGTAGATGTAACATATGCCCAGTGGAGAACGTATGAGAAACGGTAATCTCCGCAAAGGCTGTTTGACGAACTACAGAATATTTAGGAAGGAAAGTATATGAACATAAAACAATTTATTAGGAAACACGGCTGGCAGATGGAATGTAATTCAAAACCGGGCAGAGTTATGTGCGTGGATGTTGGTTTTATAGATGACGAGGGACGAGAAGATGAAACACAGATGGATATAAATGCATATGACGAGCAGGAGTTAAGTAGGCTGTTTGCTGATTTTTGTAAGGAAAATAAGTTTCCTACAAATACAGTGACCTCTGTTGTTATTGTTCAAATAGCAGATTCGATGGAAGAATTGCTATATGGTCAAGTCCCCAGATGAAATTCTTAAATGTGTTGCGTTACATCTTTTGGGAATATATGCAATTGGAGAAGCTGATAAATTGTAGGGGCTCAATTTGGTAAAAAGTCATTAACAGTATTTGAATAAAGAGGGGATTAGATAGGAAACTGATCCCCCTCTTTTTCCTAATAGAGGAATCTTTATGTTTTGAGGCGTGTTTATTGGATGGGCAAAGAATTTATTTCACTTAGCGGATAGAAAAGTCTATACATATGTCTCTTTGTTTAGTATACTTAAAAAATACAAGGAGGTAAAAATGAACAGACGTATTGCAAAGAAGAAATATAAAGCTGCTATGGAGCTTATGAAGACGTCCACAAAAGATGGATACACAGTATCAATTATTAACCAGATTTTTGTGGATAAAAACGGGAAAAGATGTAGCTCCGAAACGGAAGGCGCCAGACTCATCACTCTGCGTCGTCCTAAAATTGTATACAATAAAAAGTAATTGAAGAAAAATTCTGCGGGAACTGGCCTTAAAAGCGGGAACTCGTGGGATTTTTCTGTTTTAGAATAAGATAGTCTAAAGTTTTCGCTTCCATGATGGACAGGAGCTAAGTAAGCTATTTTCTAATTTAGGAAAGGAAAGCAAGCTCTCTGCGAATTCAGTAAAATTATCTGAGATTGCCCCACAGCGGCTTATAACAGGTAGCCGAAAATAATGTGTAAAATACTTTCCTTATGTGTGATTATATGTGAAATAAAAGGGGGAAATGTACGATATAGGCTATAATATAGAAGAGATAACCTAACTGCTACATAACATCTTACATCCGGAGAAAGGAACAAAATATAATTATGACACTTGAAGAGATGGATCCCAAGATTTTATATTTGGACAGGAATGATGATTACCTTGATAAGGTGACAGAAATAAACCCAAACAGAGCTCTAGAGTTGATAAAAGTACCTGGATTTCCATGGGGAGATAATTCGTTTTCTGTAGAAGAAGCAAAAGAGATTTTATTGCGAAACCCTAATTTAAAGGAGCAACCATGCCCTGAGCATGAAAATATTTCAGGTAATGACATATGGCATATTGAACGAATAAAATACTTTATAAATCATCTTGAAGAAATAGGGCGCAGCTATATAAAAGTATGGTTGCATTTCAAAGAATATGGCCGAACTGAAAATGAAAATTTTTATTATATAATATGGGATGGAAACCATAGATTATATGCTGCGGCCATTGCAGGAAGAAATTAGATAAAATGTCATTTCAAGGGATCAGAGAAATTTTTAAAAGCTTTACAAGAAGGTATACCTAATAGGCTTTAGATAAAGAGTAGTGTATTATGATTATTCACTATTTTTCATTATATTTATTTATAGGAACAAATATCAGCAGAACAGGTCGTCTGATAGTAATAAACGAATGCTTAGATATGACATTAAAAGAAAAGCTGCATTTATATTTGAACTATTGTGAATGAAGATATCTCCTAGAAAATAGATGATAATTGCAGGTATCACATAATTACTGGCATTCATTATAGAAATTTATTTGGACCGGTCCGAAAGTGGAGCACTAATGGAAAATTTTGCAGCTTAGCATGAACAATATGGAAAAATATAGAATCATTTGATATAATAGATATCGGATAATACCTTATTATCTCTTTTTTTATAGGAGGTTATTATGAGCAAACAAGAATATAGCCCTTTTTGGACAAAGAATGAAAATAAGATTGATAAGAACACTTTAAGTATTATTCTTTTGGCGCATGTTCAGCAACCAAGAGGTTCTATAAATAAAGATCAACTTCAATGTAATGAAACAGAACGTTTCTCTATTGAAGAGTTTAATGAAATTTACCAAGGAATTGTAGCGGCAGGCTACTATATACAATCAGTATATTTTAATGAATTAGATTTTATATCTGATTATATAGAGCATCCTGCACGATTTCAAAATTGTTTAATATATAATTTGGCTAGAAATGGTCTGGGAGATAACAAAAAAACCATTATACCTGCATTTTGTGAATTAGTTGGATTAAACTACAACACATCATCTTCCTTAAGTTGTGCATTATGCCGTAACAAATATTATTTCACGACATTATTTCGTTCACATAATATTCCTGTCCCTAGAAGTTGGTTATTGGACAACTCAGGTAACTGGGTTAACGGATTTCCTTCACATAAAATACAAGTAATCTGCAAGCCTTGTTCAGAATCTGCGAGTCAAGGAATTAGTGAGTCTAATATTTTCTATGCTTCGCTGGAAAAATTTAAGCGTTTTCATGGAACATCTTGCATAGTACAAGAATATATTAATGGTGAAGAATGCGAAGTCCCTGTATTTAAAATAGGAAATTCAATCGAAGTACTTCCTCCGGTTGGTATAAATCTAGGAAAGAAAAAAGTCCTTGATGAACAGACCTCAGCAGATAATAATTATGATTTTTATTCTTTAAAAGAGACTCAGTCTCAGCAAACCATAAATCTTATATGCGATTATGCAAAAAAAGCGTTTAATCTCATGCAAATGAACGTATATGGCCGTATTGATTTTCGTATAAGTTTGGATGGAAAGCCGTACATATTCGATATATCAACAACTCCATATACTACTCGACATAGTTCCTTTGCCTTTGATTTTAATTTAATGCAGTTCAAATACAGTGATATCTATCATGCAATTATAACTGCTGCAGTTAAGAGACAATAACAATATCATTAAAATGATAAAAACTGAAGATCGGAAAGCAAAAATCCACGCCCGTAAAACTGACATGTGGGATCTTGAACATGGGTACATGCTTTAGCAATGGTATTATGATATGCTATGGGATCTCCATTCAGTTTCCACGGTGCAGCAAGCATAGTTTCTTGTTCATTTTGACGCCTATTAAAAATCTGCCTGTATTCACGCAATAGTGGAACATCCAAGGACTTTAAGATGCATAATTCATTCTTAGCAATATTTGTGTTGCTTTGAAGTAACGCATGAGCAAATAATAAATCGTGTAGGAAATATTGATAATATTCATCAACATCTGAAAGCTGCCTTGCCACTTTTTCAAGTTCTTCATCAATGGATTTTGAGCTATATAACATAGAAAGCCCTAGATAATTAAAAAGGACAACATGAGAAACCTCATCCTTTTGCTTAACCACAAGCTCGGAAAATGCCATTGCTGCTTTTTGGGCAGAATCTAAGTATTGTTTTCGATTATCTGCGAATTTTTTTTCATCTAAAAGAAATTCCAAAAGAATTCGATTGTTTTCAATTTTATAGATACTTGGATAGTAATAGCCATCATTTTTCTGGATTATTTCGTCGCACTCGTTTAATGTTTGTTTTGCTGTAATATAATCCCCTGCCACAATTGTATTTGCTAAATGATTACAAAGTGCCATATATAATCCGTTACGATTGAAGTGGTTACGATAAAACTTAACGCTTTGTGCAGTCTGACGACTTGCAATCAATGCTGAATAGTAAAGACAGGATTTTCGGTTGTAACAAGCTTCAAACTCCTCAAAAGTGACATTTCCCATATGATGTTGAATAATATGAATAAATTTCTTTTTAAGTACCTTTACTTTATGATCATCGTTTAATCGATCTATATAAACATCCAATAAAACCAATGCAGCTCTGCAATATTGTTCATCTTCAGAAAATTCCTGACTGTTTATTGTTTCATATAATTCATCAGCCAACTGATTTACTACTATAGGATTTTCAGCCAATTGAACATAGCAAAGGAGAATCAATCTCTGACATTCAGCTAAACATGCAGGGATCAATCTGCTAGGAGTGATAGATTGTAAATGAAAAATGGCTTTTTTATAATTATATTTTGAAAATTCTTGATAGCCACACGTAAACTCTTTAAGTGTATGCTGTTGTGTTTCAACCAAATCACTGTTTAAACGACTGATCAGAGTGGAGATTTGCTCAAGAATATTATAAACATCATTCATTTTTCCTATTTCAGATGCACGTCGGAGGTATGAAAGAAACAATAACTGCCAAGCCTCTAAAATAATCTTTGAATCATTTGACTGAAGACTAAGCATCAAATGTTTTCCTCTATTAAAATAATCATCGGCATGTTTCTTTTGCAAATACCCTGCAAATTTACGATGATGATATTTTTCCCTTTTTGAGAGTCTCGCTTTAAAATATTCTTTAATCCGTTCATTAATAAAATGATATTTTTCTTCTCCTACAATAAATCTTTGTTCTTCGGCTAAATTAAGATATTCTTCAGCCAAATATACAGTCTCATCTGTATCATTAGAAGAGAAGTCAATAAAAAATGCAGTCTCGTCTTTTGTAAAATAAGAATCTATAATGGAAAGAGGTTCCAATATCTTGCAAGCGCTTTGATCTTGCGGAGGTAATTCGTTATAACGCATCTCCATAATTTCATTAAAATTCTGCGTTAAAGTATTGCTCTGATTATAATAATCCGCGGCCATTAACGCTAAAGTCAAGTCATTGCCTGCACAAGCCCTAATGTCTTTTATATTAATTCGTTCAGAATGCCCTTTTTGACGTAATATATATATAATATCATCATCTGATAATTCTCTAATTGGAAGGTCCAGCAGAACAGAGCCATCTAAAGAAACTTCATTTCGAGATACAAGTAATGTAGTTACATGAAAATCCGAAAGTAGATTTAAATCAGTGTAAGTAGGTAATCATCCGTATCTTCAAATCCCTTCCTGCATTTGATAAGATGTT